>Ga0075158_10001176_pt1 | contig 20001 bp, 13 predicted proteins | sample JI91814BDNA_FD_70968 | JGI IMG/M metagenome (GOLD analysis project Ga0075158, IMG submission 70968) | Wastewater effluent complex algal communities from Wisconsin, to seasonally profile nutrient transformation and Carbon sequestration -... | ecosystem: Engineered > WWTP > Effluent > Algae... | reverse complement strand
CGCTCGAGGGTCGGCACCAGCGTCTGCGCCAGCTGCGCCGTTTCGGCGAGCGTCAGTCCCCCGTCCAGGCGCGCCAGCTGCTCGCGCAGCTCGCCCGGCGCGTCACTCGGCGCGAGCTCCAACCAGGGAGCCAGCTGCAGCAGCTCGTCGCGGGCGCGGCGAACCTGCGCCGCGAAGGCGCGCACCCAAAAGGTAAGCTCGTCGTTGCCCGCGGTGGCGGCCAGGGTCGTCAGCTCGCTTGCGGCGGCGTCCAGCTCCGCGAGCACGCTCCGCGAGCGCGACAGCGTAACGGGGACCGGGTGGAGCAGGCCCTTGATGCGCGAAGTCGCGGCGCGCAGACCGACTCCGGGCGGGGCGTTCTCGAAGAGAACCTGCAGGGTGTCGGCCAGGCCGGCGAAGCACTCGGGGCGCAAGATCTTGTGGCCCGCCAGCTCCTGCAGACCAACGGACAGCGTCAGCATATGACCGGCGAGATTGCCGCTGTCGACCGTCGAGATGTACATCGGCAGCAGCGGCTTGAGGGTGCTCGTATCGTACCAGTTGTAGAAGTGGCCGCGATAGCGCTCCAGCTTGTCCAGCGAGTCCAGGGTCAGGGTCGTCCGCTCGATGACCGACCCGGCATCGAGGTAGCCCAAGTCATAGGCCGTCAGGTTGGCGAGCAGCGCCAGGCCGATGTTGGTCGGCGAGGTCCGGTGCGCCGCGCCGCGCGGGGGCTCCTCCTGGAAGTTGTCCGGCGGCAGGTAGTTGTCCTCTTTGGCAACGTAGGTCTCGAAGAAGTGCCACGTCCGCCGCGCGACCGTGCGCAGGAACAGCAGCTCTTCGGCCTCCAGCCGGGGACGCGGCGCGCGGCCCGGCCGACTGAGCCACCAGGCCAGCGCCGGGGCCAGCGCCCACAGCGTCAGCAGCGGCGATGCCAGCTGCAGCGCCGAAGGGTTGCGCAGCACAAGGTCCACCGCCGTCAATACGGCGACCCCAGGCGTAATGATCATGGTCACGTAGGTGCCCACCAGGCTCTTGCGGGCGCTGCGCTGGGCATCGCTGGCGGTGCGCCACTCGAGCAGCTTGCGACCGGTGAACAGGACGCGCACGAGGGTATACAGGGTCGCGGTAAAGACGATGAAAGCGTCGTACGGCAGGCAGGCGAGCGTGAACGCTTCGCGCGCCAGCTGCCGCGTAAAAGTAAACCCAATCTCGCGCAGGTGCTGTGAAAGCGCCAGCTCGCTCGACCGCCGCATCAGCGCGGTCAGCGCCGAGAGCAGGCCGGGAATGATCAGGATTCCGACCACCGCCAGCATCGCGCGCAGCGCCGCCCCGGGGAGCATCCAGCCGGCCACCAGCATCGTCAGCAGCGCCAGCGGAACCACGCTGCGCCGGAGGTTGTCGAGGATCTTCCACTGCGACAAGAAGGAGATGGGATTTTTCACCCGCGGGTCGGCGAATCCCGGTACGACGCCGCCCAGCCAGGGCGCGATCTGCCAGTCGCCGCGCGTCCAGCGGTAGCGACGGCTGACGTCGACTACGTAGCTCGATGGGTAGTCCTCGAAAAGGACGACATCGCTGACCAGGCCGGCGCGCGCATAGGCGCCCTCCAGCAGGTCGTGACTGAGGATGCGATTCTCGGGCAGCCGACGGCCCACCGCCTTCTGGAAGGCGTCGATGTCGTAGATCCCCTTGCCGACGAACGACCCCTCATCGAACAGGTCCTGGTACACATCGGATACGGCGTGGGTGTACGGGTCGATCCCGGGCTCGCCGCCGAACAGCTGCGCGAAGCGCGAGCGCGCGGCGCTCTCCATCGTGATCGCGACGCGCGGCTGCAGGACCGAGTAGCCGCGGGTGATGCGCCCGAGCTTCTCGTCGTACAGCGGTCGGTTGAGGGGGTGCGCGAGGGTCCCCACCAGCTCCTGCGCCGATTCCCGCGGGAGCTGGGTGTCGCTGTCGAGGACGATCACATACTTTGCGCTCTGCAGCGCGGCGAGGTCGCCGATGATGGTCGTAAAGTGTTCGCTGTTCCCGCGTAGCGCCTCGTTGAACTGCTCGAGCTTGCCGCGCTTGCGCTCCCAGCCCATCCACACTCCCTCGCACTGGTTGAACAGACGGGGACGATGGAACAGGTAGAAGGGAGTCGACGCCTCGGGCAGGGTGTACTTGGCGTTCAGCGCCGCCACTTTGTCCCGGGCGCGGCGCAGCAGCGCCTCATCCCCCGGCATCTTCTCCTCGGGAGCGTCGCGGAAGTCGCTGAGCAGGGCGAAGGCCAGCTGCGGGTCGCGGTTGGCGAGGAAGCGCACCTCCATCGCTTCGAGCAGGCTATCGACCTCGGCGGCGTCCGTGAGCAGGGTCGGCACCGCCACCACCGTCCGCTGGTCTTTGGGAATGCCGGCCGAGAAATCGAGCCGCGGCAGCGTAGTCGGCCGCAACAGGAGCGTCACCGCAAAGTGGACGAGCCCCAGGGCGAGCTGGCTCGCGCAGATCGCCAGGACCACCAGCGATGCCACCTTCACGACGACGCTCTTCCCGGTAAGCGGAGCCCCGTAATACAGCCCGGCGGTCGCCAGCCCGGTCAGCACGCAGATGGCGCCGGCATACACGGGGAAGCGCATGCGCCGCCCGAGCCGACGGATGCGCAGCGCCACTCCCCTGCGCATCCGCAGCGCCCGCTCCAGGATCGGGCGGCCTTCATCGATAAGAAAGTAGCCGACGTGGGAAGTGCGCTCGGTGGACTCCGCGCGCGCCAGCTCGATCGCCTGGCGCGCCACCTCCTGCTCGCTACCCGGGCTGCGCTTGGCGATCTGCTCGATGATCTGACGGTAGCGATTGCGCGTGGGGAACGACATCGTCGGATACACCGCGCTCGGGTCGGTGCGCAGCGTCTGCTCGACGACGCTCATCGACTCGACGAAGACGCGCCAATCGGTGGCCCCCAGCAAGCGCAGGCTACCGATGCTGTTGCCGATGGCAACCTGGCTCGCTGCCTGATCCTGGCTGACGCGCTGGAAGACCTGCTCGAGCGTCTCGCCACGCTCGCCAAGGCGCTGCTCGATCCACGCGATCGGGAACCCCAGCGTCGCGCTCTGGCCGTGCAGCCGGCTCCCCAGTTCGCTGACAAAGGGGTCGGTCAGCGGCGGGTTCTCTTTGACCATGGCCGCCAGTACGACCACCAGCTGCGCCGGCTCGCTGGCCGCGACGGTCAGGAGCTGCTCGGCCCAGTACGCGGCGCGCTCGCGATCCCGGCGCCCGGCGGTGATGCTGGCGACCACCCGGCGCAGGTTCTCGATGAGCGCCAGCCGCAGCATGATGGGAATCGCCCACAGCTCCCCAAGGCGCAGCGGGCTCTGGATCTGGTACGCCGCGATGAAGGCGCGCAGACCCTCGATGTCAACCCGGCCGTGGGAGTGCGAGATGAGCTCAAGCGCCAGATCGTATACACGCGGCAATCCCGGCAGCGGCGCGTTGCTCAGCCGGGGCAGCTCGCGATTGTAGGAGCGCGGCAGGTGCTTGCGCGCGGTGCGGATCTGCTCCTCGATCAGGTGGTAGTTGTCGACAAACCACTCGGCCGCCGGCGTAATCCGGGTGCCGCTGCGCACCGCTGCGGTGACCAGCTCATGCGCCTCGCGCAGTGCGACCTCGTTGTCGGTGAGTCGCTGGAGCAGGCCATCGGGCGGCGATTTGCCGGGCGGCAGCACCTTGTGCCAGCTCGCCAGCGTCTTTGCGTGCTGAACGAGCTGGCTGACGCTGAATAGCTCGGCGTGCAGCAGCTGTTGACTGCTCGCGCTAGAGGTCTCGCGGCAGGAAGAAAATGGTATTCGGGCAAAGTTCAACAAGGGATTATCGGCCCTAGGAGCAATATCAGGGCCACACCCCGCTTGGCTGGGCAGCGCTTGCAAACAGAGGGCGAACGGTCCGTAAGTTCAACCCAAGTGGCTTAGCTGCCTGTGACAAATGCGCCCGCTGTGACAAATGCGCACAGGGGTGGGGAAAGTCCGGCATCGCCTGGCGGCGCCGCATCCGCAGCCGCTTCCGACGCCGTGCGGACGGACTCGGGCTGGCGTTGCCTCGGGATTGACGCTCTCGGCAAGACTGTCTGGAGAACTGCGGAGAGCGCTCAGCGTCGGGCCCTTTTGAGTCGAGGACGCGGCGGAACGACTCCGGACCGGCTGTGGGTCTAGCGCGCGGGCCGGGCGCCCAGGAACGCGCCCTTGTTGTTCACCGGCCATTGCATGTAAAGAGCTGTGCGCATGAACGCCTGGATCTTCGGGAGCGCAAAGAAGCGATCCGCATAGGCGAGCAGCGCCGCGTGTCCGAGCACGGCGCCCGGGAGCACCAGGCGTAGCTGGTCGATGTGCTCGGCGAGGAAGAAATCCGCGTAGCTCAGCCGATCGCCAGCACAGAACGGGCGGCCAGAAGCCAGGTGCCTGTCCCAGGCTGAGAGCTGGGGCTCGATGCTCTGCGCTACTGCACGGTCGACCTCCGCCATCGACTGGCTCCCATAGCAGCAGCTCGTGAAGGCGTTCCGCAGGTCCATCGCCGCTTGCGCCATCATGTCGACCTGCGGGTCGTCGTGGCCCAGGCCGCCGCCCTCGGCGGCACCGTGGCGCGCTGCAATGTAGCGCAGGATCGCCAGCGTCTGGACGAACTTGCCGCGGTCGTCGATGTAGTAGGGAAGATTGGGAAAGGCGAGCCCGAGCTTGAACTTCTCTTCCAGCCAAGCCGCCGCCGAGAGCTCGGGCGGGTCGCCCTGCTCATACTGGACGTCCTCGAAAGGGACGTCGCAGTAGTGAAGCAGCATCCTGATGGGTGCAGCAAGTCCGCGAATCTTCCAGTATCCGAGCCGTGCCTTCATGCTCCTCCGGTATTCGATGGTGACGACAGCCAGACATGGTACCCTTCTCGATCCCGCACGTCATCGGGAAAAGCTCGGCCGACGGTGCGGGTATCGGGCAGCCACGGCACCGGTCGAGGGCGTGCGGGCTGGCACGCACTGGCACGCACTGGCACGCACTGGCACGCACTGGCACGCACCTTGCGCGCCGTCTATACGCCGTTCTTTCCCGGGCGGCGGCCGGAGGTGTATCATGTTAACAGGCTTCCGCTCATGTGACCGGAAGCGACCCGGCTATGGTCCCACTTGCTACCTTCAGCCTCTGCAGGAGCTCCGCGATCTGCGCGAGAGTGCGACGGCGATGACCCTTGAAGATCGCATCGCAGTGCTTGAGACCATTGCGATTCCCGTCTGGCTCATCGATTACGTCCATCGGAAGATGGTGTGGGGAAACAAGAAGGCGATCGAGCTGTGGGGCGCGGCGGATCTGACGGAGCTCTTGGGGCGGGATTTCACCAAGACTTCCGAAGCGGTGCGGACGCGGCACCTGACCACGCAGGCGCTCATCGAGGCGGGCGGCTCCGAGACTCGCCTCATCACGTTCTACCCGCACGGTCGCTCGGCGGTGACCGCCCGCTGCCACATCTCGGGCTTCGAGCTCGACGACGGGCACGTCGTGGCGCTGACCCAGGCCTTTGACGCGACAGTGACGATCGATCCGGAGCAGCTCCGCGGTATCGAGGCGATCCGGCGTATCTGGGCCATGGTGACCCTGCTCGATGAGGCGGGCGCGGTGCTGATGCAGAACCCCGCTTCACTGCGCGCGCTGGGGGCCCGGGGTGGCATGAAAGCCTGGTTCGTGGACGAGGCAGTTCCCCGGGCGATCGAGGCTGCAGTCCGCGCCGGGCAGGTCTTCCGCGCCGAGGTGCTGGTGCACACGGCGGCCGGCCAGCGCTGGCACACGGTCGAAGCCCATCAGTCGGTGGACCCGGTAACCGGCCAACCGGCGACCTTGCTCCTTCAGGTGGACGTGACGGACAGCCGGCAGCTCCGCCTTACCATGGAGCGGCAAGCGCAGCAGATCCGCGAGCTGTCGGTGCCGATCCTGGATGTGGGCCACAGCGTGCTGGCGGTACCGCTCATCGGCGCGCTGGACGAGGATCGGAGTCAGGCGATCGCGGCGCGGCTCCTGCCGGAGGTGGCGGCGCGGCGCGCTGGCAGCGTGATTCTGGATCTGACAGGCGTGGACGCGCTCGACGCGGCGGGGGCAGAGGCGCTGCTGAAGGTGGCGCGAGCGCTGAAGCTGCTGGGGACGCGGCCGATCCTTACCGGGATTGGGCCTGCGCTGGCCGAGCTGCTCGTGCAAAGGGGCGTGCAGCTGGACGGAATCCTGACGCTGCGCAGCCTCCGCGAGGGGCTCTTGCGGAGCCGCGCAGCCACACTGCCTTGAGAGCGGGCCGCGGTCCGGCGATCTCGGCGGCCAGACTCGGCAGAGCCTTTGGGACGGGGACTGGTCGAAGCGGCCGGGCCTCAGCGCTGCAGCCGATAGGCTCGCAGCGACTCGCCGGTGGACTCCGGCAGACTGCACTCGGCGCAGCGGAAGGCGGTGCCGAGCTGGCCCTGCGCCGCCGCCGAGACATAGACCTCCCCGGCCGGAGCCGCGGCGCTGAGGCGGCGGACCATGCTGCAGGTCTCGCCCCACACTCCGTAGGCGGGCCGCGCCGCATCGGTTACCCCGGCCAGGACCGGGCCGGAGTGCACGCCGATATGCAGGGAGAGAGATAGCCCGTGCCGGGCGTTCAGGTGCTCCAGCTCCTCGCGCAGGGCTCCTGCCAGCGCGGTGATCGCCGCGGCCGAGGCGGGCGCCGCCGCCGAGAGACCGGCCGCCGCGATGCAAGCGACCAGAGGCGAGGCAATCCGGGTGACCGCATAGCGGGCGCACAGCGCATCGCACAGCGCAGAGACGCGGTTGAGGTGGGCGACAAAGGCGTCCGCCGAGTGCTCCTTGTACAGGCGCGAGCAGTCACCAAACTCGGCCCATAGGAGCGTCACCGCGGGGAACAGCTCCACGACCCCTGCCCCGCCCTGCCGCAGCCGGGTGGCGAGGCCCGCGGGCAGCTCAAGCAGCCGCGCGGCAGCTGCGGCCTCCTTCTGCTGCTGCAGCTCCTGCACCAGCCGCTGCTCCCGCTGCTGCTGCTGGTGGCGTTCCATGTACGTCCGGATGCGGACGCTGAGAATCGCCAGGTTGATCGGCTTTACCAGATAATCGAGCGCTCCGTGCTCGATGCAGCTCGCCACATCGGTGAGCTCATCGGAGGCGGACAGTATGACCACGGACAGCTGCGGGAGCCGCCCCTGCGCCTTGAGCTCCTTGAGCAGATCGAGCCCGCTCAGATCCGGCATGCGCAGATCGAGCAGGACCAGATCGTAGGACTGCTCGGCGATGAACTCCAGCCCCTGGCGGCCACCGGTCGCTTCCTCGACGCAATATCCCCGCCGCTCCAGCCACTGGCGGAGCAGATCGCGGTTCATCGAGTTGTCATCGATAATCAGGATCTTTTCGCCCTCCGCCGCGACCGGACCCGGCGCCCCGTCCTCTCCCTCTGCCGCCGCCCGCGGGGCGGGGACCGCGGACGCCGCCAGGGTGCTGTTGTGCGCATCGAGCAGGTTCTGCAGCATGTGCCCGGACGCCTGAATCTTGCACAGGTCGGGAATGATGCCGTACAGGCCCGCCTGCTCGGCCGCCGCGATCAGGGTCGCGCAGTTGTCCATGACCTTCCCAATCGGCTCCTGCCCGGCCGCGTGCATCTGCCGCGTCAGCAGCGTCAGGGCGTCGGCGTTAAGCTCGCGCAGGCGGCCCGGATTGAGGAGCTCCTTGGCGAAGGCCAGCAGCGAGCGGCAGGCGTCGAGGATCTCCCCCAGGCCGCGCTCCACCTCGCCGAGGCCGCTGCTCTGGGCGTCCTCCCGTAAGAGCTCGCTGTAGCCGATGATCGCGTTCAACGAGGTATGAAGCTCGTGGCGGTAGTAGCTGATCAGCATGCCGTGCGCTCCTGGCTCGGGCCGCGGGCCGCCGGGCAGACCGCGCGGTCCGGGCGCCGGCCGATCATCGCCCGTCTCGCGTAAGGAGGGTCTGAATCTGGGACAGCAGCGTAACCAGCTCCACGGGCTTCATGTGGTAATCATCGGCGCCGGCCTCCAGGCTCTGCTGGCGATCCCCGACCATGGCATGGGCGGTGATTACGATGATCGGAATCGAGCGCGTCTTGTCATCCCCCTTGAGCTGACGGGTGACCTCCAGTCCGTCGATGTCCGGCAAGCTGACATCCATGAGGATGATGTCGGGGTGGGCAGTGTGGGCAAGACGAATACCGCTAGTCCCATCTTCGGCGACCATGACCTCGAAGCCCTTGCGCAGGAGGCGGCGAGAGAGCATGTCCCGATTGAACTCGTTATCTTCGACAATCAGAATCTTACTCATTCCAGGCTCTGCCTTTCCTCGTAGCCATCGTCTGGTATCGCCGGCTGAGAAGGCGCTCTCGCTGTCACTCCGCCTGCTCGCCGGGAAGCTCGCCGAGCCGGAGCAGGGCGTGACGCAGCGCCGATTCCAGCGTCCGGAAGGAGGTCAACGAGGCGCTATCGCTGCCCAGCTCGACCAGGGTGCGCGCGATCGCCGGCGAGATTCCCGAGACCAGGCAGCGCGCTCCGAGCAGACGGGCCGCGCGGTTGATCTTGAGCAGGTGCTCGGTCGTCAGCGCATCGACGTTCTTAAGACCGGTCACATCCAGGATGACGAACTCGCAGCGGGTCTCGACCACCGCCTCCAGCAGACGCTCCATCATCTCGACCGCGCGGCCGTGGTCGATCTCACCGACGATCGGCAAGGCGAGCACGCGCCGCCACAGCTGGATGATCGGCGTAAACAGCACGCTGATGGTCTCTTGCTGCTGCCGGATCCGCTGCAGCTGCGTCCGCAGCTCCTTCTCCGCCTGCCTCCTCTCGGTCACATCCTTGGCGACGCAGACGATGCCGAGCAGGTCTTGGCGGGCGCTCTTCACCTTGGCGGCGCTGAACAGGATGGGAACCGCGGCGGCCTGCTTGGTAAGGTAGCAGGCCTCCAGGTTCTGGATCACTTCGTCGCGCAGCAGGGCCTCACGCCAGTGCACCGGCAGCGCGTGCGCGTCCCCTTCCTGGTGGGTGAGCAGCGCGCTCAGCGGCCGCCCCACGAGCTCGGCCTCGTCATAGCCGAGCAGCCGCAGGACCGAGCGGTTGACCCGGGTGATCACGCCGCTGTGATCGATCATCACCAGAGCATCGGACATGCTCTCGACGATGCTCTCGGCAAACTCGCGCGCCTCGGCGAGCGCCGCCGTCCGCTGGCCGACCTTTTCTTCCAGCCGCTCGTTGACTTCGCGCAGCTGCTCGCGCGAGGACTGCAGCGCCCCTTGCACGGTGGCCAGCTTCTTGTAGGCCTCGGCGATCGCTCCGTTGGCCGATTTCCAGAAGATCTGCTGACGCTCAAACGCCTGCTGCAGCTCGCGGAACTTCCAAAAGACATTCTTTAGCTCATCTCCGCTGAGCGCGCAGTCATCCGGCAGTTCACCAGCTTTAAAAAATTCTTGCGCGGTGATGTTCATGACGGCGAGCTCACGTCGAAAAAAGCTCCGGTGACCCACCAGGGGCCTCAAAGCAGCTTCTAGGATACCTCATATCGTGGGGAGTGTGCTAGCGTCTTGTTCACTCGCTTGTGGATTGAGAAGTTGTGCGACGCCGTACGGTCCGGTAGGCAGATTCCTTCCCGGCGACTCAGCGAAAAAGAGTATTCCACGACCAAGTTGCTTTGCGCCGAGAGCTCGTTCTATCATAAGAGCGGGCGAGGCGCAGGGGGGGTCTGATTCCACTATGCCGCTTGTACAGATTCAGAAGATCGTTCGCGAGCGACGCGACTACAACATCTGGGTTGCCAACGAGACCATGGAGGACTACTCGCTGCGTTACGCACCGAGGTCGTTCCGCAAGTGGCACCCCATGCTCCTGGCCAGCACGGCGCTCGGTGGAATATCATTCCTGGCGCTGGAGGCGATCGGCGGCGCGCTGGCGATAAGCTACGGCTTCAGCAACGCATTTTGGGCCATCCTCGTCGCCAGCGTGATTATCTTCCTTACCGGGATCCCGATCACGTACTACGCCTCGCGCTACAACGTGGACATGGATCTGCTGACCCGCGGCGCCGGCTTTGGCTACATTGGCTCCACGTTCACTTCCGTCATCTACGCGTCGTTCACGTTCATCTTCTTCGCCCTCGAAGCCTCGATCATGGCCCAGGCGCTGGAGCTGTACTTCGGGCTGCCACTCGTGCCGGGCTATATTCTGTGCTCCCTGCTCATCATTCCGCTGGTGGTCTTCGGCGTCACGTTCCTCAATAAGTTCCAGGCGTGGACGCAGGCGCCGTGGCTGATCTTGATGCTCCTGCCGATCGTCATGGTCCTTATCAAGGAGCCGACGGCGATCTCGACCTGGGTGAGCTTCGCCGGGAAATCGCCCAGCGGCAACCGCTTCAACCCGCTCCTGTTCGGGGCGGCGGCGACCGTGTCGTTCTCGCTGGTCGTCCAGATTGGCGAGCAGGTCGACTACCTGCGCTTCATGCCGGACTATGCGAAAAAGCACCGCCTCAGCTGGTGGGGAGCGCTGCTGAGCGCCGGTCCCGGCTGGATCGTCCTCGGCGGCGCCAAGCAGCTGGTCGGGACCTTCCTGGCGGCCATGGCGGTCAAGTACGGCGTCGACTATGACAAGGCCGGAGAGCCGATCCAGATGTACCTGGCCGGCTACCGCTACGTCTTCGCAAAGCCGACGGTCGTCCTGGCCGCCGCGACGTTCTTCGTCATCGTCTCGCAGATCAAGATCAACGTCACCAACGCCTACGCCGGCTCGCTGGCGTGGTCGAACTTCTTCTCCCGGCTGACTCACTCCCACCCCGGGCGCGTGATCTGGCTGGTGTTCAATGTGGCCATCGCGCTGCTGATGATGCTGTTCGGCGTCTTCCATACCTTGGAAAAGGTCCTGGGATTCTACTCGAACGTCGCCATCGCCTGGATCGGAGCGATCGTCGCGGATCTTGTAGTGAACAAGCCCCTGGGCCTGAGCCCGGCGGGCATCGAGTTCAAGCGGGCGCACCTCTACCACGTGAACCCGGTGGGCGTGGGCTCGATGACCGCGGCCTCGATTGTGTCGATCCTGTGCTTCTCGGGCCTGTTCGGCGAGGGGCCGCAGGCGTACTCGTCGTTCATCGCCCTCGGGCTGTCCTTCGTGCTCGCCCCCTGCCTGGCGCTGGCGACGCGCGGCCGGTACTACATCGCGCGCAAGAACACACACTTTTCCAACAACAAGGACCCGGGGACGGTCAAGTGCTGCATCTGCGACTTTCCCTATGAGCCGCAGGACATGGCCTTCTGTCCCGTGTATGACGGCTCGATCTGCTCGCTGTGCTGCACCCTGGACTCGCGCTGTCATGACGCCTGCAAGGTGCCGGAAGCCAACCCCGAGCGCAAGCCGAACACCCTGCAGACGTTTATGCGGGACAAGCTCGCTCCCGGCCGCGGGCTGCGCCTGCTGCGCTTCCTGGGCGTATTCTTCTCGGTGGCGCTCATCGTCGCCCTGGCGTTCTGGCTGTTCTATCCGAGCGCCTATCTACCGCAGGCCCTGACGGGCGTGATCGCGCTGTCCTATCTGAAGCTGTACGCCGCGGTCGTGGTGCTCATCGGCATCGGCGCCTGGTGGCTGGTCCTGTCGTGGGAGAGTCGCGAGCTGAGCGAGGAAGAGCTGGATCGCCAGAACCACGAGCTCCAGAAAGAAGTCACCGAGCACGAGAAGACCGAGAAGGCGCTGTTCGCGGCCAAAGAGAAGAGCGATGAGGCCAACCGCCAGCTCTCGATCACCATGGAGCGCGCCGAGGCCATGGCCAAGGCGGCGGCCGCCGCCAACCACGCCAAGAGCCAGTTCGTCGCCAACATGAGTCACGAGCTGCGCACCCCGCTCAACGCCATCATCGGCTACAGCGAGATGCTCCAGGAGGACGCCGTAGATCAGGGCAGCGCGAACCTGGTGCCGGATCTGCGTAAGATCCACCAGGCCGGCTCGCACCTGCTCCGTCTTATCAATGACGTGCTCGATCTGTCCAAGATCGAGGCCCATAAGATGGAGCTGTACCTGGAGAACTTCGATCTGCAGAAGCTCCTTGACGAGGTGGCCGAGACGGTCCGTCCGATGATGGCGCAGCACAAGAACGAGCTGACCGTGCTGCGGCCGGAGGGATCGTTCATGGTGTACAGCGATCTCACCAAGATGCGGCAGATCCTGTACAACCTCCTCAGCAACGCGGCCAAGTTCACCAAACAGGGCGCGGTGCGGCTGCGGCTCTCACAGGCAAGCCTGGGCGGCAAGCCTTCGCTGTGCGTGGAAGTGGAGGATGAGGGCATCGGCATCACCAAGGAGCAGATGAGCCGGCTGTTCCAGTCGTTCGTGCAGGCCGACGCCTCGACCACTCGCCGGTACGGTGGCACCGGCCTGGGTCTGACGGTGACCAAGCGCTTCGTCGAGATGATGGGCGGTCTCATCTCCGTGGAGAGCGAGTTCGGCAAGGGGACGACGTTCGCCGTGCGCTTGCCGCTGCGCAGCGGCGCGCCGCCCGCCCAGGACCAGGCCCCAGATCAGACTCAGGATCAGGCTCAAGATCGGGCTCAAGATCAGACTCAAAATCAGGCTCAAGATCGGACTCAAGACCAGGCGCAGAATCAGGCGCAGCCGATCTCGGGTGAGCGGCCGGCGGTGCCCGGCGCCCTGGAGGCGGCGGAGCCGCGCCCGGCGGGCGGCCCCAGCCAGCGCGTGGTGATCGTGGTCGACGATGACGCCACGGTGCGCGACCTGCTGCGCAAGTACATCGAGGCGCTCGGCTATCAGGTCGCGGTGGCGGAGAGCGGGGAGCAGTGTCTGCGCCTGGCCAAGAAGCTCCGCCCGGATGTGATCACGCTCGACGTACTGATGCCGGGCATGGACGGCTGGATGATCTTGTCCTCGCTGAAGGCGGACCCGGAGCTGTCCTCCATCCCGGTCATCATGGTGTCGATTCTGGAAGAGAAGCTGACCGGGTACTCACTGGGCGCCGCTGAGTATGTCACCAAGCCGGTGAGCCGGGAAGAGCTGGCGCGCGCCCTGAACCAGTACCGCAGCGACGTGCGTGGCGAGCAGCAAGTCATGATCGTCGAAGACGACCCGACGGCGCGCGACATGCTGGAGCACCTGCTCAACAAGGCCGGCTGGACCATCTCGCCGGCCGCCAACGGCCAGGTCGCGCTCGACCTGTTGGCCGCCGCGACGAAGCTGCCGAGCGCCATCCTCGTCGACCTGATGATGCCCGAGATGGACGGCTTCACGTTCATCGAGCGCCTGCGCAAAAACGAAGCCTGGCGCAACATTCCGCTCATCGTGCTGACCGCCAAGGAGCTGACGGTCGCAGAGCGCGAGCAGCTCAACGCCAGCGTGAAGCGGATCTTCCAGAAAGGCAGCTACAACCGCCGCGAGCTGCTCGCCGAGCTCCGGCTGCAGCTGTTCTCCGCGACGACGCGGGTGCCTAATCTCGACACACCGCCGGACTCGGCGACCGGCTAGCGGCGCCACTCGCCGGCGGCTCGCCTTCCTAGAACATCACCTGCGTCTGGATACGGAAGCGATGCGCGCCGAGGGTCGCCGCAGGAAATAGAGCCGTGCCAAACAGGTCGTTCTGCAGGTAGGTATAGTCAGTCTGCAGCTTGGCTCCATGTCCGAACAGATAGACATTCAAGCCGCCGCCATACTCGGTCGGGCTGCCATCGGCGAGGTTCATCAGCCCAAACCCCGGGACCCGGCTGCCCAGCAGCGCGCCGGACACCCGCGCCGCCAGCTCCAGGCGCTGGCGCAGAATGTAGACTCCGGCCTGACCATAGTAACCGAAGCTGTCGCTGACGCCCCGGTTGGTGAGGTGGCGGTAGTAGAACGCCGCCTGGACGGTCAGCCGCTGCCAGCGAAAGCCGACGTCCGTCGTCAAGTTGAACGTATCGTCGCCGGCTTCTACGTTCTGGAAGCCCGAGGCATCGGCCACCGGATTGAAGGCGAGCGCCACCCCGACCGAGAGCTGGATCCCGGCGGGCGGAGTGGGCATGGACTCGTTATAGCCGTACGGCTTGAGGATCGCCAGCTCGATGCGTCCGCCGCCGCTGATCGAGTCGGCGCGGTTTATCTGGGTGCCGACGCCGAGCGCGCGGATGCTGTTCACCAGGAACACATCGTAGCTGACGCGACCAGCGGTGCCGCCGAGCTGTACGCCAATCGCGCGGGGCAGGTTGAACGCATAGTCGGCCGGGGACAGATCCGGAAGCAGCAGGTTGCCCGGGTGGGTCAGGAACTGTCGGCTGTAGGGGACAAGCCAGCGCCCGGCCAGGACATACAGGTAGGGCGAGAACGTGTACTTCATCCACCAGTCGATCATCGTGACGTTGTTATTGTTTCCCAGCGTCGAGCCATCAATCTGCGCAAAGTAGGTGAGCTTCTGACTGAACAGGTTGCCCGACACGACGATGCGGCCAAATACGATATGGAAGCCGTTGCTCAGTACCTTCCCATCAGCAGCGACAAGTGCGTACTGGAGCTGCCCGAAGGCGTTGATATACAGCGAGTAGCTCTTGTCTCTGCTGCGAACAAAGATCCCGTTGTCATAGCCAAAGTGACTCTCTACGGGCAGCTCCGGCGCCGCCGGCCCAGCGGGCGGCACTGGAACGAGGTCGGCGGGGGGCGGCTCGGTAGTTGGCCCGGACGGGGCTGCCGGATCTATATGGCCTACACCAGCCCCAGACACCCCAGACGCCCCAGTCCCAGTAGACACCGCAGGCGGTGGCGCAGCTGGAAGGGAAGCGGCGTAGGAGAGATCCCCGAAGGCGAGAACCGTGACACTCAAGCTCAGGCCGTAAGACGTAAATACTCTGGTCTGCATGACAGCTCCTACCCCGGAACCTGCAGTGCGTTAAGTAGACGCTGCTGTTCCTGCCCGCCCCTTCAGACTTGCTACATGCAAACCGGCCGGCACGCCGGCGTGCACGGATTCTGGGTCGGCCGGCTGGGAGCTGCGACGCTCCGTCCAGCCCAAAAGCCGCTCCAGCTTTCTCTATCTTTAGATTAGGTCAATCTGCGGGAAATTGACACGGAAAAGTTCCCAGGAATAGCCGGTCGGAAGCCCTTGATTTAGCGGCGATTTTTCTGTGGACCCGGACGACATGTACTGGCTAATATCTCCCTGGTATACTAAACGGAGTAATCTGGGGGGCCCTTACGTAGGGTAGGGAGGGAGACATGCACCAAAAGATCGTGGGTCGCGGCGGCATCCTGTTCCGAAGCGTGGTGTGGATCGGCATTCTGCTCGTTGCGGGTGCATGCAACTCGGTGAAATCCAAGGCCGCGCCGCTCCGTCTGGGGCTTAGTGACTGGCCGGGGCACGCCCCGTTTTACGCCGCGGCGCAGCTTGGCAGCTTCGGCGCGACCCGGGTCGAGATCAAGGGGTTCAGCTCGAACTTCGATCGGAACCGCGCCTTCGCGCAGGGGCGCCTGGACGTGCTGGCGGCGCCTCTTTTCGACGCGCTGCGGATCGCCGATGACGGCACGCCGATCAAGATCGTTCTGCTCTTTGACTACTCCAGCGGCGGAGACGGCATCGTCGCGCGCAAGGAAATCACCTCCGTTAAGGAGCTGAAGGGAAAGCACGTCTCCGCTGAGCTCTCGGCGATCACTCACTTCATGCTGCTCGCGGCGCTGAGCCAGGCCGGACTCAGCGAGGCCGACGTCCAGATCGTCAACCTGTCGGTCCCCGAGGCGGCCGACGCGTTCGCCCACGGCAAGCTCGACGCCGCGACGCTGTGGGACCCGCACCTGTCCCGCCAGGCCGCCGCGCCGGAGGCGCACAAGCTTTTCACCAGCAAGCAGATCCCCGGTCAGATCATCGATGTCCTGGTCGTGCACAAGGAGATCGCCGACCGTCGTCCCGACGACGTCGCGAACATCATCCGGGGCTGGGAGCGGACGCTCGAGGCCTGGCGGGCGCGCCCGGCCGAGCTGGAGGGCGTGATGGCCAAGGCGACCAACCGGACTGCCGAGGGGCTCAAGTCCGAGCTGGCCGGCATGGTGCTGCTCGATCTGGCCAAGAACAGTGAGCTCTTCGCGGCGGGAGCGTCCAGCCAGTCGGTGTGGAGCTCTTTCGAAGCGACCGCCCGCTTCATGGACCAGCACCGGCTCCTCAAGCACTCCCCGCCCAACGCCCGCGAGATCCTGGAGCCTCGATTCATCGCCCAAGCCAAGGCAGAGTAACGTGCGCTGGTCGCTGTCCGCCAAGATCACGGCGAGCCTTGGCGGCCTCCTGCTGGGGCTCTCGGCCCTTATCACGGTGCTGACCTTCGTCCAGATGCGTCGCTCTGCGATCGAGCAGATGCAGTCCCTGGCCGACACCATGAACTACACTTTTGAAATCTTGATGAGCCCGGAGGCCCTGCCCAGCCTCCAGCGCGTCGTTGAAAACGACGCGACCAACCGCGGGGTGCACAAGGTGGTCATTGTCGATCGCGGCGGGCTGGTGCGGGCGAGCAGCGATCGCATGGAAGTGGGTCGGCAGGTCGAAGCCCCGCTGCTCCGCGCGTTCCTGGAGCGCGCCCAGTGGGAGCGTGAGACCACATCACAGACCGAGCGCTGGTCATCGTGCAGCCGCTGCGTGGCAGCGGCTTCCTCGGGGGCGCGTTCGGCGATATTGGCGGCGCCGCCGAGATGACGCTCTCGCTGGACGTCATCGAAGCCGACGCGCGCGCGGCAGCGGCCCGGCTCCTGGGAGTGACGCTGGGCAGCCTCCTTGTGCTGACGGTCATCCTCACGCTGGTGCTGCGGGCCCTGGTGACCCAGCCGGTGCAGGAGCTGGCGGTGGTCGCGCAGCACTTCCGGGACGGGGATCGGAAGCTGCGCAGCAAGATCCGGCGCCAGGACGAGATCGGCCTCCTGGCCGTGACGTTCAACGACATGGCGAACCAGGTCGAGGCCATCCTCAGTGGACTGGAAGCCCAGGTGGCTGCGCGGACCGCCGCGCTGGAGGAGCAGCGCAGCTCGCTGGAGGAGGCGCTCAAGGAGCTCAAGACGACCACCGCCGCGCGCCTCGAGCTCGCCGACACGGTGCGCGAGCTGTCGACTCCGGTGCTCAAGCTCTATGATCAGGTCCTGGTGCTGCCGCTTATCGGCACCATCAACTCCGAGCGCGCCAAGCAGATCGAGTCCCAGCTGCTCATCGGGATCGAGCGTCACAAGGCGGCGGAGATCATCCTTGATATCACCGGCGTCCCCTTCGTCGATACCTCGGCAGCGGACTCGCTCATGCGGGCGGCCCGCGCGGCGCAGCTGCTGGGCGCCGGGGTGACGATCGTCGGCATTACCGCCAGCGTCGCCCAGAGCATCGTCCACCTGGGAATCGATCTGTCGAGCGTCGTCACCCGCGCCAACCTGGAGAGCGGGCTGGCCTTCGCGCTGCAGAAGCGGGGGTTCCTCGTCTGCAAGGCCGAGAAATCCAAGCTTCCGGCGCGGGGCTGAGCCCTAGCCGGCTTCGCCGCTGCTCAAGGCGCCGGCATGCTGACGGAACAGAGCAGGCCTTCTTCGAGCCAGCGCCCGAGCAGAGAAAAGGCGATCGGCGCTGCCGCTTCGCCGTGCTCCGCCTCCAGGGCGGCACAGAGCTCGCCAAAGGAGCTGCCCGCCCGGAGCGCGCGCAGCGCTGCGGCCTCTCCTTCCGCGGCTCGGCGATGATAGGCGACAAGCCCGCTGCGAAAGACCACCATGGAAAACGGAGCTGCTTCGCCGGCGGCTTGGGGCGGGGGCTCGCCGCGGTCGATTGCCAGCCAGACCGCGTCCTCGGGGAACTGCATGTCGAGGATGCGCACCGCGGGGATGACGCCAAGGCGCAGCTCGGCCCAGCTCTCTGGCGGGATCGTCGCCAGCTCCGCGGCTTGCAGCGGCGTGGCCGGGGCCGCATCGAAGACCTCCCCGCGTGCCCACTCCAGCTGGGCCAGGTCCGGCAAGCCCGGCCAGGTCGCGGTCAGGGCATGACCCTGGAGGAAGGCGGACAGGTGACGGCCGATGTGCCGGATGGAGGCGTAGCGGGAGGGATGGACCAACAGATAGTCCGTCACCAGGTTGTGGAAGTTGACCGCGCCGACCCGGCTTGCCAGCTTGGGATAGTCCTGCTGGAGGGCGTCGAGCAGCCGGAAAAAATACATGTCTGCATAGACATCCAGCCGCACGATCGCCTCCGCCTCATCGGAGGCCTCGATCCACCCGTGCAGCGGAGCGATCCCGGGGTCCTGCCCGGCCAGCACGCGCAGACCGGGAGCGACTCCCTGCGGCGCGGTGATAAGAGAAAAGAACCGACGCTGAAGGCGCAAAAGTTCGCCGGGGCTAGCGGTCACCGAGCACCTCCTTTTCCAGTCGCTCTGCGGTGCGCGCTTCGGCGGCTACGGTCGCATAATCAGGGATGTCTTCGTCCCACTCGGTCAAAGTGGCAGTCGGGCCGACTCGAGCGACCACTCGACGGTACAGCTCCCAGACTCCATCGGGCACTGGACCTACGTGGGAATCGAACAGATAGCTGCCCCGATCGGTGTGACCTGCCAGGTGGATCTGTCCGATCCGATCGGACGGGATCGCGTCGACGTAGGTGTTGGCGGAGAAGCCGTGATTGCGGGCGCTGACAAAGACATTATTTACGTCGAGCAGGATGCCGCAGTCGGCCCGCCGGGCGACCTCGCTCAGAAACTCCCACTCGGTGAGGGTGCTAGAGCCAAATTTCACGTAGCTGGAGACATTCTCGAGCAGAATCTGTCGGGACAGCCGCTCCTGGACCCGCACCACGCGCGCGACGACGTGCTCCAGCGCTTCCTCGGAGTATGGCAGCGGCAGGAGATCGTGCGCGTTGTGGCCGCCAAAGCTCCCCCAGCACAGGTGGTCGGAGACCCACGCCGGCTCGATGCGCTGCGCCAACCGGGCCAGGGCGTCCAGATAGTCCTCACTAAGCGGGTCGGTGTTGCCGATTCCCAGAGACACGCCGTGCAAGACTACCGGGGCCTCCTGGCGGACCCGCTCCAGGACCGTCCACGGTCTGCCGCCGGGCTCGAAAAAATTTTCGGAGATCACCTCAAACCACGCCACCCCCTGCACGCCGTGTTCCAAGATATGGGAAAAATGAGGAAGACGCAGGCCTATCCCATGGCCCAGCGGGGTCTTATTCCACATGATGAGTGTCGTCCGTTTTTCCTGCTGGCCCTGAGCGAGTTAGGCAAGGCGAAGGGTACCGCGTAGGTAGCTTGACCCCACGGCTGACCATCGCTCAGGGCGAACAGGAGATGCTTGGATCTTGGCAGATCGAAGCGGTCGAGAAAACTAGTTCGCGGCTACAGTGCCGCCCTTACCGGTGCACTCCTCGGCGGTGGCTGCGGCAACCCAGCCCTTGCCCTTGCAGCTGTTCTGGGCATTGCAGGCGTTGTCCACGCCCTTACACGCCCCGGTGCCCTTGCACGAGTTGATGCCTGCGCAGTGGACCGAGCTGGCGGTCACCGCGGCCGTGGAGCTGGCGGGCTTGTTGGCCGAGGGACCGGCACAACCGAAAAGACCAGCAACTGCTACCGCGACGAGGGCACCTTTGCCATGGCTGTTCATGATTCGCTCCTTTTCTTGCAGTGATTGATACGGGGAATGGTTGCTGCCCCATAGATGGCGATGTTTCGCCGACGTCCTATAGTACACAAAAATGTAAATGTGGCCATGATGAACACGCGCGCCCTCCCTGTGGCAGGCGAGCGATCGCCGACCCGGCCATCGGCGTCGACAATTTTACCGTACTTCAGTGTTTTTTTGGTTGCGGATTTTCTGTCTTTTTGCTGGTGGGCTTCTGGTGGGCCGTTGGTGGGCTTCTGGTGGGCCGCTCGGGGCCATGGGCCTCCAGGCACTTGACCCTGTCGCGGAACGATATCTCGAGCTTCTGTCTCGGTGCCGACGTTCTCGGCAAGAGTGTTCACTCCGTCGCAGAGGTAGAAAAAGGAGTTCCGCAGTCGCCGCGAAGTCTCTGAGAGCTGAGCACTCGGGCC
>Ga0075158_10001175_pt1 | contig 20013 bp, 17 predicted proteins | sample JI91814BDNA_FD_70968 | JGI IMG/M metagenome (GOLD analysis project Ga0075158, IMG submission 70968) | Wastewater effluent complex algal communities from Wisconsin, to seasonally profile nutrient transformation and Carbon sequestration -... | ecosystem: Engineered > WWTP > Effluent > Algae... | reverse complement strand
GACTGCGTCTCGCACTCACGCTAATAGAGGATCTTCAACTCTTGTTGAACCGCCGTATGCGGACCCGCATGTACGGTGGTGTGGGGGCTGCCGTCAGCGATGGCGGCGGCTACCCGATTTATTTGGCGTTGATACGCTACTGAGGTGTCAGCCACAGGGAGTCATCCTTGCGTCTAGCCTTTAACTGACCAATGTTATCAACAAGGGAGTTTAGCAGCGCCATTGCATCTGTTTCAGATGCGCCGTCAGGCAGTCGAATACCCTCGAAAGCCAAGTGATCGTAAGTAGCATGAAAGGCGTATTCAAACACATCACTACCAGCGTATTCCAACGCGATCTTGCCACGCCAATCCAGCAGGTAGTTACTTGTAGAACCCTGTGGCGTAAAGCGGATGTGATGATCTGCAGCTCCGTCGTGACCGAGGAGATAAATGCCAAACGCCCGATCAAAGACCTCGTCAGGCGGCGGCAGGGGGTCAAGCTTGAAGCTTCGCTCGCCGAGCGACGAAAAATCCAATGGTCGATCTTTTGTGGCGGCGAGGAATCCGCGATGGCCCCAATAAGTAGACGAGAGAATACAGCTGTGATAGTTGCTCCAAACGATTTTGGATTCCCAATCACTTGCGTCTTCGTCTTCCTCTTCTTCGCCTTCTTCGTCTTCGTCTTCGGCGTAGTAGTCATCTGATTCAAGGTGCAAATCGAACCATAGCCCGTTTTCCGGATCGAGACGAGCTGACCAAATAAGCTCTTTGATTGCGTGGCCGTTCGGCCAAGGATTGCCGGGAAACACAATGCGGTTCATTAGTAGCTCACTATTTCGTATCGCGTCTGCGTCAGGGGGCGTTGGCGATGGCGTCGACGAATTGCATCCAAGGCATTGGCAGGCAGTGATTGCGGAAGCAAAAAGCATGGCATCACGGCGAGTCATTTTCGAGAACGTCATGAACAAGCCTCGTAGCCAAATAACGTTGGGGTTCAGCGAGCCCGAGCAGTTGTCTCGGGCGCAAGTCATAACGGCGAATCGAGGGCTTCGTCTGCAACCCTTTGTTCGCTGTCTTTTGAATGACCAGTCGTATCTCGGATTGTCTGTTCGATTAGCGCCACAAATTCCGCACATCGATCTTTGTCAGGACCGTTCTCTATCACATCAAGCACCACCAACCCAGAGCGATTAACGAAGCGGAATGCTCGGTAACGTCGCAAATTGTATACGCCCCAAGCGAATGAAATCAAGGAAAGCAGGGAAGCAATGATTACCCTCGGAGAATGCCACGCAAGCTTGAATTCCGCCACAAAAAGCCAGATGAATAGCGCTAGAACAAAACTCAGAAACAAGCCGCCGAACCAACGTCGAACACGAAATCGCACAAAACCAGCACGCGGCGAAAGCTCATCGAGCGGAATGTGCATTTCCTTCTCATCACCGCCGAGAGTCTTCGCGTAAACGGTTATGTGGTCGAAGTACAGCTTGAAGTCCCTTCGCAGGCCCGGCGCTGACTCTCGATATGTAGCGATTGGTGCCATGGTTTGGGAACTATGAGTCTGGGACAGTGAACTTATAATTATTGCGGTCTGGGTTCCGACAATAATTCCGGAATGCTGTTACCCAGCCCGTTATTCCTGGATTATTTCAACTTTTCCTGACCTTGTCCAGAAAATTATTGTCGAAATTGCATTCCGCCAGTAACCAGTTATTGCCGGATGGCGACTTCGGCAACCGATCCACTCGAACCCACGTTCCATTCCATCCGCTCTCTCAAGATCTCCGTTGATTTCGGCAATTGCTGCCATTTTGTGGAATGAAATGCAAGCATTTTGAGCAGTGTGTGACGGGCAAAAAAGCCCAAAATTGCTCGAAAAAGGGTCGATTCAGGTCGGAAAATCATTGACTCTTGAAACATCGCGTATAGATTTCCTGTCGCTGTATATTTGATAGCAGGAACTCTTTTGTGTAGGTGCTAGCATGTTTACGTCCAGCAGGAAGGCAAACAGCTATGACTGGCCGCAGATTTGGTACGACAAGCTAGCTCAATTCCACAAGATTACAAAAGGATCTGAATGGAATTTCACCCAGCAACATGTCATCGATTTTCTTATAGCTCAACGCCGCGCCAAAAAGAATACGCTCACACGAATCCGAATTGTGGAAGCACTTATACAATTTCAAAAGCGGAGACCTAAACTCCAGGAACAAGCCGACCTGCGAGATATCAAGGCCAAGCTACAACAGCTGCTGCGACAAGAACAAAAAGAACAAAACATAAAGGTATCGAATTCTGGCGCATCAAAAAACTACGAGCCTACCGCAGAAGTGAAAGGACGCATCAATCCTTTTGAACCGGATGTCATTCAGCAATTTCGCATCAAAATGCGAAGCGGAAAACAGCAATACGCGACAGAAAAAGCGTACGTCAGGCAAGTTCAGCATTTCATGCGCGAAAGGCAATTGAAATGCTTAGCCGACTTCGACTCCATCACTACAGCCGATGTTGAAAGCCATCTTTCCGATCTTGCTGTTGATGGCGATGTGGCCCCTGCCACGCAAAACCAAGCCTATTATGCGTTGAAACTGCTCTTCGAACTCGTCCTCAACCGCGATTTCGGAAAAGTCGACGCGGTCCGCTCGACGAAAGCAGTGCACATTCCTTCGGTCATGTCACGCAACGAAGTGGCGCAAGTCATCGCGCAAATTCGTCCTCCCTATCAATTGATCGCCAAATTACTCTATGGCTGCGGCATGCGAATCAGCGAATGCCTGAGGTTACGAGTTAAAGATATCGACTTTGAATTGAAACGTATCGGAGTTCATGCTTCTAAAGGCGAGAAAAGCCGCTTCGTTCCGCTACCTGAAGCGGTCATTGAGCCTTTGCAGCGAGCCCTTCGATCTCGAAGGGTCTTGCATGATAAAGATCTTGAAGAAGGGACGGCATCGGTAGAGCTTCCGTATGCACTCGACAAAAAATATCCTAACGCGCATCGTGAGTTCAAGTGGCAGTTTCTCTTTGCGTCACACAAGCTCTCGCGCAATCCGAGAACCGGAAAGTTGCAACGTCATCATATTCATCGAGATACATTCACTGCGAATCTGGCTGCCGCAGTATCCGAACTTGGATTCACAAAACGCATTACGGCCCATACCTTCCGGCACAGCTTCGCGACCCATTTGCTCAAAGCGGGAACGGACATTCGGAATATTCAAGAACTGCTGGGGCATAGCGACATCAGCACGACCATGATCTATCTACATGTGCTCAATGTGGAAACCGACAAAGTGGTTAGCCCGCTGGATACTCTCGATATCAAGCCAGAAAAGAGTGCGAGCTGCGCTTCGCTAATTGCAGATTCAAGTACAGATGCAGGGGCAAGCGGCGATCTATATGAAGCAGCGAACGGAGTTTCTCCTGATAAGGTAGTCGCGGTGGTTGCTCAATCGCCCATTCGGCTATTGCCGAAAGTTGACAGTAGCAAGAAAAGATATTTTGGATGGGGGCTAGCGCTCGGAACTGCTATCGTGCTTTTGTGCGCCATGATGAGTCGAGTTACATAGCTGTGCTGTGTGTTGTCAGTTTATGGCCGATGGGGCTTCGGGCTTGAGGCTGGCAGATGTTGGAACTGTTGTAGATGTTTCTGGACTGAAGCAAGTTGCGTTGGTGCATGAGTTTTTCAGGGTGGGGCGCGCTTGGGTGTATCGGCCCTTCGGGCCTTTCGCGTTTTTTTGTAGTCGAAACCGGGGCCTTCGACCCCGGCAGAGGATGTATCAGCCCTTTGGGCTTAAGACCGGCAGGAGTTGTAGCGAATACAAATAGTTATTGTTCTCAAGCCAGGAACGAAGTTCTTGGTGATTGCCCTTTTCGCGGCTTTCGTATTTTTTCGCGGTTCCACTATTGGGAGGTTGCGATGGGCGCATAAAAAAACCCTCTGCTTTAGGCAGAGGGTTTTTATAATAAATCCGGCGAGACCTACTTTCGCACTGGTGGGCACTATCATCGGCTCTGGAAGCTTAACTTCTGTGTTCGGGATGGGAACAGGTGTGACCTTCCAGATAAAGTCACCGGAAAGAGTTGTATTAGCGGTTAGGCTAATACAACCCGGTATATTAAGGTTGGATGGGGTAAGGTTATGCGGAGCAATTCAATCTCAGGGTAAACTGAGCGAGTGAGAGTGCAAGATAACGGTGGTCAAGCTTTCGTCCGTTAGTACCACTTAGCTGAACTGGTTACCCAGCTTACACATGTGGCCTATCAACCTGGTAGTCTACCAGGGGACTTTCGTGTAAAACACTTACGAAACCTGATCTTGGAGAGGGCTTCACGCTTAGATGCTTTCAGCGTTTATCCTTTCCACAGTTAGCTATCCAGCCGTGCCGCTAGCGCGACAACTGGTACACCAGAGCTGTGTCCAACCAAATCCTCTCGTACTAAAGTTGAACCTCCTCAAGTTTCGAACGCCCACGGCAGATAGGGACCGACCTGTCTCACGACGGTCTGAACCCAGCTCACGTACCACTTTCATTGGCGAACAGCCAAACCCTTGGGAGCTTCTTCACCCCCAGGATGTGATGAGCCGACATCGAGGTGCCAAACCGCCACGCCGCTGTGGACGCTCGGTGGCGATAAGCCTGTTATCCCCAGAGTACCTTTTATCTGATGAGCGATGACCCTTCCATTCGGAATCACCGGATCACTAAGTCCTACTTTCGTATCTGCTCGTCTTAAATGACTCGCAGTTAAGCGCCCTTCTACCTTTACGCTCGTTGCCTGATTGCCGACCAGGCTGAGGGCACCTTTGAGCTCCTCCGTTACTCTTTGGGAGGAGACCGCCCCAGTCAAACTGCCCAACTGACAATGTCCCCCACCTAGATTCATAGCATGGGGTTAGAATTAAAATATATCCAGGCTGGTATCTCAACGATGGCTCCTCGAGTGCTTGCGCACCCGATTCACAGCCTCCCAGCTATTCTGCACAGAACATATCTCAACCCAATATCAGCCTACAGTAAAGGTTCATGGGGTCTTTCCGTCTAACCGCGGGTACGTGGCATCTTCACCACGACTACAATTTCACCGGGTCGGTGTTTGAGACAGTGCACCAGTCGTTACGCCTTTCATGCAGGTCGGAACTTACCCGACAAGGAACTTCGCTACCTTAGGACCCTCATAGTTAGGGCCGCCGTTTACTGGGGCTTCGGTCGCGAGCTTCGCTTTCGCTAACCCTCTTCCTTAACCTACCAGCACCGGGCAGGCGTCAGACTCTATACATCCTCTTACGAGTTCGCAGAGTCCTGTGTTTTTGATAAACAGTCGCTAGTGCCGATTTTCTGTGGCCCACTTGCGTGGGCGCCCCTTATTGCGAACGTACGGGGCCATTTTGCAGAGTTCCTTAAACACCGTTCTCCCGAGCGCCTTAGATTACTCATCTCACCTACCTGTGTCAGTTTTAGTACGGTCACGTATGCTTCAAAGCTTAGAAGCTTTTCTAGGACATCCTTCCAACATCATCCAGATCTTAAACGCTGTTAGCTCCGGACCTTGAACCTATTGAGGCGGATTTCCCAACCTCCATTCTTGGTCCGAAGCAACGGACATTTCTAGTCGTCCGCATGTCTTTCGGATGCCGTCCCTCCATCGCTCCACATACATGGCGCAGGAATATTAACCTGCTATCCATCGTCTACGCCTTTCGGCCTCGACTAAGGTACCGGCTAACCCTGGGCGGAATTACCTTCCCCAGGAAACCTTAGGCTTTCGGCGAGCAGGATTCTCACCTGCTTTATCGTCTACTCATTCCGGCATAATCACCTGTATGGCCCAGCACAGCTCCTTTCGGTACTGCTTGTATCTGCCATACAGCGCTCTCCTACCGCTCATTACTGAGCCCGCGGCTTCGGTATAATGCTTTACTCCCGTTCATTATCGACGCAGAACTGCTCGACCAGTAAGCTGTTACGCACTTTTTAAATGGTGGCTGCTTCTAAGCCAACATCCTGGCTGTCTCAGCAATTCAACTTTCTTATTGACTAAGCATTATTTGGGGACCTTAGCCGACGATCTGGGTTGTTTCCCTTTTGACCACGGAGCTTATCCCCCGCAGACTGACTCCCAGGATAGTTACAACGGTATTCGGAGTTTGGTTCAGTGGGGTACCCTGGAATGGGCCCCCGTCCGATTCAGTCTCTCTACCCCCGTTGCATAGTTGCCTGAGGCTACCCCTCAAGATGTTTCGGAGAGAACGAGCTATCTCTGTGTTTGATTAGACTTTCACTCCTCCCCACAGGTCATCCCCTCGGTTTTCAACCCAAGTGAGTTCGGTCCTCCACGCAGTTTAACCCACGCTTCAACCTGCCCATGGGTAGATCACACAGTTTCGCGTCTACCGCCCACGACATTACGCCCTATTCAGACTCGGTTTCCCTTTGGCTCCAGCCCTTAAGGCCTTAACCCGCCGCAAACGGTAACTCGCCGGATCATTATGCAAAAGGCACGCCGTCACACTTTAAATAGTGCTCCGACCGCTTGTAAGCGTACGGTTTCAGGTTCAGTGTCCTCCCCTAGCCGGGGTTCTTCCCATCTTTCGCTCGCGCTACTTAATTCACTATCGGTCGTTAGAGAGTATTTAGCCTTACGGGATGGTCCCCGTAGATTCAGTCGAGGTTTCACGTGCCTCGACCTACTCAGGTATCCTTCTAGAGGTGATCTCGTTTTCACTTACGGGGCTTTCACCCTCTGTGGCCGGCCTTTCCATACCGTTCTGTTAACGAATCACTTGGTAACTCCAATGAAAGACCCTACAACCCCACGAAGGAAACCTTCATGGTTTGGGCTGTTCCCCCTTCGCTCGCCGCTACTAAGGGAATCGATTTTTCTTTCTATTCCGCCGGTTACTTAGATGTTTCAGTTCACCGGGTTTGCCACGAAAACCTATGAATTCAGTTTTCGTTAATTCGAGTATTCCGGGATCGTCACTTGTTTGTCAGCTCCCCCAGACTTTTCGCAGACTTCCACGCTCTTCATCGCCTTCTAACGCCAAGACATCCCCCATACGCCCTTACTAAACTTGACCACCGTAATCTCGAACTCCCAGATCACCCCTTAACTCCACTCGCGTTCTTTCGATTGCAAATGTCATCAAAGTTAGACTTGAGCCTTTAGCCTTTTACAGCCAATGCTCTATAGGAATCTGGCATCACGGCAATCTCGCAGGTGCAAATTCAATGAGCTTCACAGCTATATCGAAGTTACATCCATTATTCTTGCTCGCTCGGTTATGTGTCCGTTGACTTTCGTCAACATCAACTCCCCTTAAAATTGTATCGCTCCATTAATCTCGACAGCATTCCAACTTGCGTTGGCCTACTGCAAAAATTAACTTCGCAGATGCCTTACTACCCATCCAACCAAATTGTCAAAGATCAAAATTTGTGAACTGCTCCAGTGGTACAGCATTGCCGTACGCTATTGCAGTTCGGTTGAGCTCTCACGGACAACACTCGTTTCTTTCGAAACTCGTCATTTTCCTTTCGAAACTCGATTATAACTAACTCTTGCGAGTTTGTCTTTATACTCTTTCAAGTTCGATTTCGTAAGTCGTGAGACTACTTATTTTCGTAACTTGGAGCCCCTCACTTTACGTTTTTTGAATTTTTTGGTCAACCGCAAATTCAAATCTTTTTTTGTGAGGCTCACCGCTTCAGCTTTTCGTTTCTGCTCCAGTTCTGTGTCTGGCTCGCAGTCGTTTGCGTCAGTGGTGAGGCGAGAATCATCCAGATATTTCGTTTGAGCACAAGGCCCATTTGTGAAATTTCTTTAGATTTCTCTAAGCTCTTGTCAGTTCTCAACTTACAGCAATCGGTTTTAAGTTCGTTTTGCTTTCGGTTGGCTTCCGATTTGTTCTTCGGCTCTTAGGCTATCAGAACTTTCGGTTGCTTAACAGGAGTGGAGCTGGACGGACTTGAACCGACGACCCTCTGCTTGCAAAGCAGATGCTCTCCCAACTGAGCTACAGCCCCATTTCTATCGTAGACTTTTGTGTTGTCATCCCCAAATGGGAATAAAAGACACATTTGTCTCGACCAGGGAGAATCTAATCTACAACATCTTTTGGATTGTTGAAGGGTTGATTCCGCGAAAGAAGAGAATTCATTGGGTCTCTTCGTTCTTTCCCCGATCTATTAGTTCTTGATCTGTCATTTCTTGATCTGGCTTTCCCAGATCTGTGGTTTCGCATTCTACGAAGGTTTTTGGTTTTGGCCAGACGTTGCTGGATTAGCCTGCCTTCGAAAATGTTTAGTGCGCACGCATGGATTCGAACCATGGACCTCGTCGTTATCAGCGACGCGCTCTAACCAACTGAGCTACGCGCGCGACTTTCGTGAAGTTTGCACTTCCCGCTGCCCCGATCAGGCGGCCAAGTTCTTCTGTACCGGCGTTCACGGGACTTATTAAAAGTCGCGGGGTGCCAGGGTCAGACGATCTGGGTTGCCAAAGCGTTCGGTAACAGGACAGCAAATCCTAACCAAAGGTTCGTCGCTGTCAACTTGCATCTGAGCCTTATCCCAGGGAGGTCCAGAATTTTTTCCACTGTCCCTGGTTCGCGTTTTCTGCGATAAGACTCCAAGAGAATCGTCTAGTTCTATCAAAATCTTCAGTCCATTCCGCGGCGAATCTAAGGTAGGGTGCGTCGCGATTTACCTAGAAAATAGCGGATTTATTTGGAGTTTGCGTTCAAGGAGTATCTGGGAATGCGAAAGAAAAAAGTAGCGGATTGCCTGGGAGTTGCAGTCGGCTTTTTGGGATTTTCCTTGCAGGTTTCGCCCGTTTGGGCAGATCAGCCGACTGCTGAACAAGCGTTGCGTTTGAAGCCGCGGCAAGCAGATGTTCAGTACGAAAAAGTCGATCCCAAAGATATCGCTTCCTGCGAACTGAAGCAGCTTAAGCGTCCTGAGGGGGAAGGTTTTTTGGTCACCGGACCATCCGGCGAGACTTTGCGATGGTTTGTGGATACCAATGGTGACAAGGAACTCGATCGCTGGTGCTATTACGCCGGTGGCGTCGAAGTGTATCGCGATATCGATACGGATTTCGACAAAACGGCCGATCAATTCCGTTGGTTGGGTACCGCCGGTATTCGCTGGGGTATCGACGCCAATAAAGACGGCAAAATCGACTCTTGGAAAGTGATCAGCGCCGAAGAAGTGACCCAAGAACTCGTTGAAGCCATTAAAACCAAGGATAAACAGCGGTTTTCCGCTCTGCTATTAGGCACAGAAGAGCTGGCCACTTTGGGCTTGGGGACTGAAAAAGCTAAGGCCGTCAAAGATCGACTTGAACTAGCTACCAAGCAATTCGAAGAATATATCGCTTCGCAAAAGTTGCTCACTGCAAGCAGCAGATGGGCTCATTTTGGGGCTGATAAGCCAGGTGTTGTGCCAGCCGGCACCGATGAATCGACCCAGGATGTGGTGGTTTACGAAAACGTGGTCGCCATGACCGATACAGAAGGTTCCGCAACCGGTAGCGACCAGCTTTTGGTCGGGACTCTGGTTCAAGTGGGGCAAGCTTGGCGCGTAATCGACGCTCCGCGATCGGTTGTTGAAGGTGCTGTGCTTAATGAGCAAGGTGTCTTCTTCAATTCGACCGGAGGATTGGTGAGCTCCAAAGGAAACGATCGCAGTGTTTCAGCTGATGCCGCCATGAAACTGGCCGGCAAATTAATGGAGCAGTTGGAAGCCGTTGAAGCCAAGTTGCAATCGGCAACCGTGCCCGCTGACAAGTCGCGATATCAAGACGAACGTGCGGACGTGCTCGAGAAGTTAATTAGTCAGGCAGAGCGTCCTGAAGATCGCGACTTATGGATTCGGCAATTTGCAGACACCGTGGGTGCTGCCATTCAAGCGGGCGAATATCCAACCGGTATCGATCGTTTGAGTCAATTGCCCGAGAAGCTCAAAGAGCTCGATATTACTGACAAGCAAGTGGCGTATGTGTCGTATCGTGTGATCTCGTCAGATTACGCATTAAAGGTGCAAAAGCCCGATGCCGATTTCGATGCCATTCAGTCGGATTATCTCAAGAAACTCGAAGATTTCGTGACGAAGTATGCCTCTTCGGAAGATGCAGCCGAAGCGATGGTGACCATTGCTATGTCGCGAGAATTCGAAGGCAAAAGCGAGCAAGCTCTTGAGTGGTACCAGAAAGCCAGCAGTTCATTTCCTGATGTTTTATGGGGTCAGAAGGCCACTGGAGCTTTAACCCGTTTGAAGCTGGAAGGAAAGAAGTTCCCAACGATTACTGGCGTCGATTTGGATGGCAAGAAGGTGGATCTCAGCACTTACGCAGGTCGCCCGATGGTTCTTCATTTCTGGGCCAGTTGGTGCGAGCCTTGCAAGGCGGATATGAAAGTGCTCAAGGAGCTCCAGTCCCGATTGGCCAAGCAGAAGATCGCGGTCGTTGGTGTTAACTTGGATAGCGACCTTAAGTCGGCTTCCACTTTTGTCAAGGAATCTGCATACGCTTGGCCACATCTGCAAACCAAAAATGGTTTGGATAGCCAAATCGCCGTGCAGCTCGGCATTCTCACTTTGCCTGTCACCATTGTGATTGATAGTACCGGTAAGGTGATCAAGAGCAATGCTCATAGCACTGAAATTGAGAAGCTATTGACCAAGTAAATCGCAAGTTTGTAGCTGAATTGTGGCAAGAGGCTAGCTCGTCCCGGGGCTAGTCTCTCTGCCTCGTCAGCATGTTGATTCAGGATGTGAGTGTAAGACCCTTTACGCAATGCTGTTTCGGAGAGTTCAAGTTCCGTAGATGATGACGGGCGTCCAATTTGGAGGGATGCCCAAAAGTTCTTTGGCTTTTCCGATGACTCGACCCGCAAGCGAGTTTCGGGGGGCAACCTTTTCTTTTATTCGAGTCCTTCAGACCCAGAGGCTCAACGCATGGAAAGCGTTCTACTTACCGGACTAGGGATAGTCCCGTGGATTGTGCCCGTATTGGCATTTCTTGGATTAATGGTTGCGAAAGTATGCGACGCACCGCAATTGCAGCGGTTTGGCGAACGCATCTTTTTTGCCGCTTTGTTGTTGGTCGCTGGGGCCACGCTCCATACGGTCGCCTGCAATAACTCGTACTGGCTCATTCATACTTCTAGTTTGGCCATCATGACGGTTGGGGCCGTAATTCGGTAAGTGGTTTTCTGCTGGAAAATCGATATCGAGTGCCCAGTCCCGAAATGAGGCTGTCAACGCTATACTACTTTCCGATCGATGGCGAGAGATTTGTGCTCTCGCTCGACGATATTTCATCGTCTCAGTTGTCATCGGAGATGTATTGTGGGTGGTCTTCGTTTCCCGGCTTTTCAGCCATTGGTTCACCTAAGTGAAATGGTACAACGGTCGTGTATTGCGACTCGCGTCCAAATGTTAGGCGTTGCGTTCGGAGTTATGGCTTCGGCATCGCTCTTGAATCATGGTTCATTATTCGCCCAAGGGGCTGCTGAAAAAGGGGCCAACCCGCAGACGCAAGCGGCTTTGGCCGCCATTCGAAGTGTGCAGATTAATGGTGGCAATCACGCGGAAGCACAATCAGCCGTCAAGAAGCTCAGTGCGCTAGATGCCTCGCAGCTGGTTACGGTGCTCAAGGCGTTTGATGGAGCGAACCCGTTGGCGAAGAATTGGCTAATGGGAGTCGCTGGGGCAATTGTGCGTCAAAGCGATCGCCTTCCCAATGAGGCGTTGATTAGCTTCCTGAACGATAAGGCCAATGACAGCGATGCTCGCTACTGGACCTTCGAATTGTTAACCCAGAATGATGCCGCTCTGCGAAAGCAGTGGTTGGCACAGATGACCGATGATCCCAGTTTGGATATTCGCTATCTGGCAGTGGCTCAGAAGCTGGAGCAACTGGACGCCGCCGCTGTCGATGTGGCCGCTTATGGGCAACTGCTCGATGTGACGCGTCATCCCGACCAGCTGAAAGCGATCACAGCCAAGCTCCGCGATGCGGGTGAAGGTGTGGACTTGGCTCGCCAGTACGGCTTTGTGATGAATTGGCAGCTCATTGGACCGTTTGATAATCGCGAAGAAAAAGGCTTCGATGTTGTCTATGGGCCAGAAAAAGATTATCTGGCCAAACCCCAGGAAAAACCGGCTGGTTTGTACTCTGGCAAAGAAGATGTGGGTTGTACTTGGAAAGATGCGAGCACGACTGCCGACGATGGTTTGCTCGACGTAGCTGCTCTCTATAACAAAGAAAAAGGGGCGATCGTTTACGCATACAGTGAATTCAATGCGGAAGAATCCGTACCTGCCGATATTCGATTGGGCTGCATCAATGCGAATAAAGTTTGGGTGAACGGCAAAGAAATCTCATCCAACAAGATCTACCATGCCTCTTCTTCGATCGATCAATACGTTGGCAAGACCGAATTGAAAAAAGGTCTCAATACGATCTTGATCAAGGTTTGCCAAAACGAACAAACGCAAGCTTGGGCCCAAGATTTTAGTTTTCAGTTGCGTGTATGCGATGCCACCGGCAAGGCGATCTTGGCCGCTGGGCGTCCCGTTGTACCAGTGAAGAAGACCGAATCCAAAGACGGCGAACAGAAATAAGGCGAAAGGGAAACCATAATGAAAAGCAATATTTGTGCTCGCAGGTTTGGGAGAATGGGAATGTCGATCGTTAAGAATAAGCTCACCCTAGCACTAGCGTTGGCTACCACCGTTCTGAATGTGGCCGAAGTTTCCGCTGATTGGCCCGCATTCCGAGGTGTCGGTGGAAACGCGGTTGTCGCTGATGCGAAGTTGCCTACAGAGTTTGGTGGCGAAGCGAATAAGGCGGTTGCCTGGAAAACTAAGCTGCCTGGACGCAGCGTTGGTGGCCCAGTGGTGGTCGGCAACAAAGTGATTACCAACAGCGCCGGCGGCGTTGATGCCAAACGTCTCACGGTAAGCTGTCTCGATACTACCAGTGGAAAGCTTTTGTGGGAGCAAGCGTTTCGGGCGACTGGCCGCACGTTCTACTATCCGACCAGTTCCAATGCAGCCCCCTCCCCTTGCACCGATGGCGAACGAGTTTTCACGTTCTATAGTTCCAACGATTTGATTTGCCTTGATCTCGACGGAAATTTGGTCTGGTATCGTGGACTGGCTTACGACTTCCCGAAGGCTGGTAACGACATTGGTATGAGCAGCTCGCCCACCGTGGCTGGTGGGGCCGTTGTCGTTCAAGTCGAGTGCCAAGGCGATTCGTTTGCGATGGGCTTGGATCGTCTTACTGGCAAAACTCTTTGGAAAATGGAACGTCCCAACGAAGCCAATTGGGCCAGCCCCGTCACGGTGCAATTGCCCGGTGGTAAAGATGCGGTCGTTTTGCAATCAAGCCAAAGCGTGATGTTGGTCGAGCCCAATAGCGGCGAGAAGATTTGGGAATTGGAAGTGGGCTGCCAGTCGATTCCATCTTGCACTCAGGTGGGGAACAACTTGCTTGTTCCTAGCGGTAAAGGCCTCACCGTTTTGGATCTAGGGGATGGCGCAGGAACACCGAAGTCCCTGTGGACCAACAATAAAGTAAATCCAGGTAGCGGTAGCGCATTGGCTCGCGATGGAGTCGTCTACGCTTTGAATGGCAGCGTGTTGGTCACGGCCGATTTGCTCAGCGGCGAAGAAGGTTGGAAGTTGCGTTTGCCCGATGCGGGACAACTTTGGGCCACGCCCGTTATTGCTGGCGATTTGCTGTATGCGTTCACACAAGATGGCGATTGTTTTGTGGTGAAGTTGCCTGCAAACAAAGATGGTAAAGGGGAAGTTGTTTCTCGCAATACGTTGGGCGAAGCCGTGTATGGCACGCCCGCTATTTCTGGGGACGCACTTTATGTTCGTAGCTACGATTATCTTTGGAAAATTTCCAATTAGTTTCGGAACTGAGTTTTGAAGTCTGTGAGTTGAAGGGATAGTTGTGGAGCTTGCGTTCATTCCGACCGTGGGGCGCGTTGAGGGGAGGATTCGTCCGCCTGGTTCCAAGAGCATTTCCAATCGTGCGTTGGTGTGTGCTGCCCTGGCCCAAGGTAAGTCGCATTTAAGTGGCTTGTTGGTCAGCGAAGATACTGAAGTGATGATCGATAGCTGGCATCGCTTAGGTGTGAAAGTGGAGCAACATGCCAACGGTACCGAGGCGGATGTTTGGGGCTGCGGTGGGCGATTACCAAATCCCAAGGCCGATCTCTTTGTGGCCAATAGCGGCACAACGATTCGATTCATGACCGCCGCATTGTCGGCTTGTCATGGTGAATTTGTCCTCGATGGGGTGGCTCGCATGAGGCAGCGCCCCATCGGCGACTTAATTGAAGCTTTGCGACGAGCTGGTGTGCGTTGTGAAAGTCTCAATAGCGAGTCTCCCGATTGTCCTCCGGTTCGCCTCATGGCAGAAGGTTTGTCTGGAGGACGGATCGAAGTGGAAGGGAATGTGTCGAGTCAGTTTTTGAGCGGTTTGTTATTGGCCGCTCCCTGCGCTCGGCAACCATTGGAAATCGCAGTGGTCGGTGAATTGGTATCGCGCCCCTACGTAGACATGACCGCGGAAGTGATGCGGCAATTTGGGGCGAAGGTAACGTCGATCAGTCATGATTGTTGGCGAATCGAGCCAGCTCCCTATATCGGTTTGGATTATGAGATCGAGCCGGATGCGTCGGCTGCCAGTTATTTTTGGGCCACAGCCGCCATCACTGGAGGCGAGGTCACGGTCGATGGCTTGTCGGCTCAATCGCTTCAAGGTGATGTGCATTTTTGTGACGCCCTGCAAGCGATGGGGTGCGAGGTGATTTGGGGCGAAAATTCAGTCACCGTTCGCGGCGGCAAGCTTAAGGGTGTGGATTTGGATATGGCCAATATCAGTGATACCGTACAAACCTTAGCTATGGTCGGTTTGTTTGCTGAAGGCTCGACGCGAGTCCGTGGGGTGGCCCACAATCGTTTCAAAGAAACCGATCGCATCGGTGATTTGGCCGTTGAACTGCGGAAACTGGGGGCTACGGTGGATGAGCATGATGATGGTTTGACGATACATCCTGCCCGTGAATATCGACCTGCTCAGTTGGCAACCTACTCCGATCATCGAATGGCGATGTCCTTTGCCTTAGCAGGGTTAAAGGTTGAGGGGGTTGCTATTGAAAACCCTGCTTGTACGGCCAAAACGTATCCTCATTATTTCGAGGATCTTGCAAAGTTGATCGGTAAGCCCATTGAGCGTAAGTCAAACTAACCGCAGGCCCAATTTTTGCGGCTGGGGCTTAGCGCGTAGTCGCGGAGTCTCGCGCAAGCTAAACAAAATCCTGCTTACGGCCAGAGGCATGCTACTTACTCAGTCGAGTTGGTTGTCGTAATAGCTTCCTTGCCAGTGGGTATTGAGCAGGTATTGATCGGCCCGCGCTAATAGCTGGTCGATGCGCTGTTCGTTTTCGCGGTTATCTATCCAAGCGGTGGCTTCAAAGTGGCCATTGCAATGTTGGCAGCAAACTTCTTTGCCAAGAAGTTCGATCCGAATCTCTAACATTCGCCCACAGGTGGGACAGGGACGAACGAAATAGGTGGCTTTGGTCATGGTAGTTTCTCCATTGAACCCGACAGGCCACGAACGTAACGGAAAAGTGTGAAGACGAGTTGAAGTGAATGCGAAAATCCTGGTGTGAAATCCTCCGTGCTTTTCCACTTCACTTTCGAGTGTTGCAGGTTTGTTTTCCTTTGTCAAGTTGTTAATGAGGTTTGTTTTTCCCTTGTGGTTCTTAGGTGGGGTGGCGAAGGTGGCAGAATTCCCGCTAGAATTGGGCGCTAATTCGAGCACAAATTGCTTCAGTTTACCCCGATTTTGGGTACGGAAATTCGGGGCAGGATTTGGTACAACGTGCAGAATCAAAAAGTGTGCGCGTCCAAAATAGGACGTTTCGAAATCAAGACCTTTCGAAATTAAAAATAATGCGGCAGTTTCGTAAACTCTTGGCTGGTAAAGGAATGTGAAGATGCTTCTGTCGGTGGCGGACAATCGAGATCGGATGGGTAAGTATAGCGCTCGCAAGGCGGCTGAGTGCCTGAAGGCTGCCATTGCGGCCAAAGGATCGGCTCGCTTGATCGTGGCGACCGGCTCATCTCAGTTCGAGGTTTTGTCCCATTTGGTGGCCGAGCCGGGGATCGACTGGAGTAAAGTGGATGGATTCCACTTGGACGAGTACATCGGCGTGGCGATGGAGCACCCCGCCTCGTTTTGCGGGTATTTAAAACAACGTTTTGTGGATCGGGTGCCGCTGCGTTCCTTTCATTTCTTAGACGGGACGCAAGATGCACAAACCGTGGTGCGCGTAGCATCTGAGCAGATCGCCAGTGGGGTCGTTGATTTGGCGATGGTGGGGATCGGGGAAAACAGCCATTTGGCGTTTAATGATCCTCCCGCAAATTTCGAAACAGAAGACCCCTATATCATTGTTGCATTGGATGAAGCTTGCCGGATGCAGCAAGTGGGCGAAGGTTGGTTTCCCTCCCTGGATGCGGTCCCCAAACAAGCGATCAGCATGTCGATTCGCCAGATATTAAAAGCGGAAAAGATCATTTGTAGTGTGCCTGATGAACGCAAGGCAGTGGCGGTACGAAATTCGATTCAGGGCCATGTCACTCCGCAAGTTCCTGCCTCGATTTTGCAACGGCATCCGAATGTGGAGCTGGTCATCGATCGGGCTGCTTCGAAGCTTTTGAACGATAATACTCTGTCGAAAGCCAATAGTGTTTGAGCGGCCATAGTCAGCAGTTGGAACTTGGGGTGGCGATCCGATGGAACTCTGTCAGGTGACGATCGATCTGCAAATCAACGGTGCATTTGGAGTTGATTTTGCTGCGTGCGATCTTTCGGCAACGCAACTAGAGGCTTGTTGCCAAAAATTAGAAGCCGAGGGTGTGGTTGAATTTTTAGCCACGATCATCACCGATTCGATTCCCAATTTGTGTCAAGCCTTGCGGAGGTTGTGCCAACTGCGTCGAGGGAGTCCTTTGGTATCGCGAATGATCAGCGGCTTTCATGTCGAAGGCCCCTTTTTGAGTTCGGTTGCTGGGTTTGTGGGGGCGCATGATCCGCAGCGAACGAAAGATGCGAACATTCAGGATTCCGAATTGTTGTGGGAGGCCGGTGAGGGATTGGTTCGGCTGGTGACGTTGGCGCCAGAACGGGACCGAGGTGGCGAGGTCACGGCATGGTGGGTTGAGCGAGGCTGTTTGGTTTCGATTGGGCATAGCGATGCGTCTTTAAGCGACATCGAAACGGTGACGTCTGCGGGCGCATCCTTGGTTACGCATTATGGGAATGGGTGCCCACAACTGTTAGCGCGACACGACAACATTCTTCAGCGGTTGCTGTATTTCAAAGAGCGCTTGATGTTCACGCTCATTGCTGACGGGGCTCACCTGCCGAGGTTTTTTGTGGAAAACCTGGTGCATGTGTTAGGAGAGGATCGCTTGATCGTGGTGAGCGATGCGATTCATTCAGCCGGTTGTGGAAGTGGTACCTACTACTTGGCCGGCCGCCCGATTCAGGTCGGTCAGGATGGGATTCCTAGGACGCCAGACGGATTGTATTTGGCAGGGTCGGGGTGGACTCAGCGACGGATGGATCGATGGTTGGCCGAAGAATTGGGCTGGAGCCAGCCAAGGCGGCACAAGCTATTTCACGACAACCCTCGAAAGGTGCTAGGGCGTTAAACGTTAGATCTCGGGCTTCGGATTAAGCGGCAGACGAGCTGGTTTGGGAGGTTGTTGGAGTTTCCGCAGTGTCGCCATTTACGCTGGGAAAGCGTTTGGTGAAGAACCAGCGTTCCAGCCAAGAGGCTTTGCGAAGCCGCGGATCATCGGCGGCGACCAAGTGAGTTTTGCCGCGACGCGTTTTTACCAGAAGGTTGCCATCGGAGCGGACTTCGGTGACGACCCAATATTTGTCGACTTGGTAGGAATAGAGTTCGCCGTGAGGTGATGGGGCGATGTTCTTAGCGCGCGGGCCTGGATTCACCCCGAATTTATCCAAGGTGAGGACTACTTTGTCACCGACGTGGAACAGTTTTCTTCCCATCAGAAATAACCCTTCGCCATTGCGAGTCAATTCGGCAAATGCAACCCCCAGCACGCACCCCCTACCAAGCTAATTATTAGTTTTTGTCTTAACACACGTCCAGCCGAACTTCATAAAGAGATGATGAATATAGAAAAAATCTGCCGAAATTTTGGATTGTAAGTGACATTCGCGTACGATTGCCCCTGTTTGGACAAGTTGTAAGTGAATGAGTTCGGTAGAGCGTGTGAGCCAGTAGGGTAACGGGTGCAACGTGTCAGAAGAGAGCAAAAAACGGAAGCGAATTTTGTTTGTTTGTCTTGGAAATATTTGCCGCTCGCCAGCTGCAGAAGGCGTGTTGTTGGATTATCTGAAGCGACATGGTTTGGAGGGTGATATCGAAGTCGATTCGGCGGGAACTGCTTCGTATCATGTCGGGAAATTGGCCGATGAGCGTATGCGAAACGCGGCGGGGATGCGCGGGATCGAGTTGGTGAGTCGAGCTCGTTTGCTTTCCCCTCGCGACCTGACGGCGTTCGATTTGATTGTGACCATGGATCGCGAAAATCACCGCAATACCCAAGCTTTGGGGACCGGGACGGCGGGGAGTCATGTGCGAATGTTGAGCGATTTTTTGGAGGGTCCCTGGCCCAAAGAAGTGCCGGATCCCTATTACGGCGGCCAAGATGGGTTCGAGTTTGTGTTGGACATGCTCCAGGCGGCGATGCCGAAACTGGTCGCTTATCTGTTGCCGGAGAAATTTAGGGAAGCTGGTCGGGAGTCTACGGGGGGCTGAAAGTCCCGGTTGGGGACAAACTTACACGAAAGTTGTGTCGAGTTGATTTCTCCGGCTTTTTCCCAGTGGTGGGACGACGTATATTCTTAGGGTTTGACGGGCGAGCTTGTGTGCAGTCCTTTGAGACTGGATATCTGTCCCCGTTGTGGTGGTGCGTATTGCCCCCAAACACATGTGTGTTATTACCAATTCATCATTTCATTTCGCGCAGTTTGCGGTTGAATTCATGTCAGACCATTGGAAGGCCTTAGCCGATTTGTTGGGAACTCCTCCCTTGGATCGTGGAACCGTCGAGCCCTCTCAGGATGTGGAAGCAACGAAGAGCTCTGTAAAAACGGTCGACGCAGGTAGTGTGGTTAAAATAAAGGAACCTCGAGAGAGCAAACCTGCTTTTTCGGCTCCTGTTGTCGATAAAGTCAATGAAATGGAAGAGGAAGTGAGCTCACAGCCGAGCTCCCCCTCGACTTCATACGATCAGCCCAAGGCTGTAGAAAATCAAAAGAACATGGAAGACAAAAACTCGGTTACGCCAGCCGTACCGAAACGTTCGGCAGGCTGGGATGCATTGGCTCGTTTATTCGGCTTGTCGTCTCCACCGCCAGATGCCGATGTGCCGCTCCCTCAGTCGCCCAAAGAAAAAGAGCCAGAAGCCCGCGGAGCAGCAGCTGCTTCTGCTCCTAAAAACGTTCCGGCCAAAAATGCTCCGGCAGCCAAAAGTGTTCCCGAAGCAAAGCCTGCTCCTGTCAGCAAGCCTGTTGAGGACGAATTGGATCTGACGCAGTTGGGGTGGCCTGCTCCTAAAAATCAAAAGAGCGATCCAAGTCGCGATCGCGCGTCTCAGCAGGAACGTGGGACCCAGCAGGAACGTGGAAATAGTGCAGAAAGCCCGCGCGAACCAGTTACCGCCCGTGATACGACAACTCGTGAACCAGCAACTCGAGAACCAGCAGCTCGTGATGGCGGTTCGCGGGAAGGTGGCCGTGAACGCGGTGGACGCGAGAGTGGTGGACGCGAAGGTGGCCCCCGAGATCGCAATGACCGAGACCGTAACGACCGAGACCGCAGCGATCGTGGACGCCGACCTGAGCGAGAGACCGCGCAAGGTGAAGCAGTCGCACGCGAACCTGTCGCGCGTGAACGTGG
>Ga0075158_10001169_pt1 | contig 20090 bp, 16 predicted proteins | sample JI91814BDNA_FD_70968 | JGI IMG/M metagenome (GOLD analysis project Ga0075158, IMG submission 70968) | Wastewater effluent complex algal communities from Wisconsin, to seasonally profile nutrient transformation and Carbon sequestration -... | ecosystem: Engineered > WWTP > Effluent > Algae... | reverse complement strand
TTCTTCCTTTTAAACTCCCGGTCTTTTCCTGTATTGAAAAAGCATCCAGCAGGGCCTGTGTGGGGTGTTCATTGATCCCGTCACCGGCATTGATGATGGCGGCAGGGATATGCTGTGAAAGAAAATGCGGGGCTCCGCTGGCGCTGTGCCGCATCACCACCATGTCCACTTTCATAGACAGGATATTATTCACGGTATCCAGGAGGGTTTCGCCCTTGGCTGCCGAGGAGGTAGAAGCTGCAAAATTGAGGGTATCAGCGCTGAGTCTTTTCTCTGCCAGTTCAAAAGAGAACCTGGTACGGGTGGAATTCTCATAAAAAAGATTCACGATCGTTACTTCACGTAATGAAGGAACTTTTTTAACCGGTCGTTGTAATACTTCTTTGAATTGTGCTGCCGTGGATAAAATAAGGGAGATATCTTCCGGGTTGAGATCTTTAATGCCTAGCAGGTGTCGAGTGGATAGTTGCATTAAAGAGCGAAGTTATAGGTTTGAAATGAAAAAAACGAATTGATCAATTTGACTGGCCCGGGATCAGTACCACTTCTCCATTGACCAGTTTTACTTTATCTGTTTTGGCCGTTTCCACGATTTTGGCAGCAAAATCTGCCTGTATGGGAAACTGGCGATGTTCTTTCCGGTCTATCAGTACACAAAGCTCTACCTTATCGGGTCTGCCATAGTCAAGCAGGGTATCCAGTGCTGCTTTGATGGTACGTCCGGTAAACAATACATCATCAATCAGCACCACCGTCTTGTTCTCGATATTGAATGGCATATTCATGGTATCCGGAGCAATGATTTCTTTACGGATATCATCGCGGTAAAATGTAATATCCAACTGACCATACTGCACCTGTTGATCGGGGTTCAATGTCTGAAGAACTTCCATGATCCTTGCGCCGAGTATGGCACCTCCCTGCTGTATACCGGCAAAGATGACTGAGGAAAGATCCCGGTGACTTGCATGTAAATCATTGGCCAGTTTCCGGATGGCTGTTGCTAAGTCGTTGGTTGAAAGCAGGACTGTCATGAATATATTGATTAGTGTAAAAATAGACACTAGTTTCCCTTTTTCCTAAATTCTTCTCTGGTCATAATTTTAATATGTGCAGGAATCTGAATGGACACAGGTTCATTGGTGATTGATACGGCCCTGATATGTTTTCCCATATAACGCTGGTCGTAAACTTCCAGTACCAGGCCTGGTAATCCATAATATTGCATCGGGCCAAAGGGTAGTTGGATTGTTTCCGCATACCAGACACTGGTCATTTCCACATGTGGCTTAAAGGATGTATCTGCCTGTATCCAGGTGTTTGTCGTAAAAAAAGCTTTCCTGCAACTAAAACCCAGTATTGTTTTTATTGAATCTTCAAATATCCAATCCACTTTCTTAAGATCATCAACCAGGTAGAAATGCTTTTTCGGGGAACTGGCCAGGGCGGAACCTCCATATATAATCTGCTTCCTCCAATCCAGAATTGCCGAATGATGCAATACCCTGCTTCCATAATCCCTGTTGCTTTTAATGGGATCTTTCCATCCAGTCATTCCATAAGAGTAGGACATCGAATCATTACAAACCAATCGGCTTGCGCTTTTTTTACGTGCAGGTGAAGCGACATCTATAAAGTCGGGGACTTCTTCGTTGACATGGCTGTAAACAATAGTCAGCCCATTCTGTGCAGCAACAGAAACAAACAACAATAAAGAAGTGGCTAAGAAACCAATTTTCATTTCATTATTTCTCCGCCAGGAAAGGATACTTATAATCAGTTGGTGGATTGAACGTTTCCTTGATCGTCCTTGCACTCAACCAGCGATAGAGATTGAGGATACTTCCTGCTTTATCATTGGTACCACTGCCTCTTGCACCTCCAAATGGTTGCTGACCTACCACTGCCCCTGTTGGCTTATCGTTGATATAAAAATTTCCGGCAGCATTCCTGAGTTTGTTGGTAGCTAATTCAACCGCGGAACGATCCTGTGCGATAATGGATCCGGTCAGTGCATACGGAGAAGTGTTATCCACCAGTTCAAGTGTTTTTTCAAACTGATTGGCATTATAGATATAAACAGTCAGCACCGGTCCGAAAATTTCTTCGCACATAGTCACATATTTTGGATCCTTTGCCTGAATAACGGTGGGCTGTACAAACCAGCCTTCTTTACTGTCGCATTTTCCGCCTACCCAGATTTCTGCTTTAGGATCTTTTTTGGCATGATCAATATACCTTTTGATGCTGTTGAAACTTTTTTCATCAATTACTGCATTCACGAAATTGGTGAAGTCTTCCGGACTTCCCATTTTGAACGATTTGACGCCGGCAATCAGTTTCTTTTTCACTTCTTCTGCCATATTGGAAGGAATATAAGCGCGGGAAGCGGCCGAACATTTTTGACCCTGGAATTCAAAAGCACCCCTTAATAATGCAGTTACGACTACATCCGGATCTGCCGATTTATGCACCATTACAAAATCCTTACCACCTGTTTCACCTACAATCCGCGGATAAGAACGGTACATCGCCATATTCTTACCGATGGTTTCCCACATATTGTTAAACACACCGGTAGATCCGGTGAAATGTACACCTGCAAAATCGCGGTGATTGAAACAAACCCTGCCAATCGTTGGTCCGTCCACATAAATCAGATTAATAACCCCATCCGGCAAACCTGCTTCCTGCAGGATACGCATAAACATCTGCGCTGAATAGATCTGGGTATTGGCTGGTTTCCAAACCACTACATTTCCGCACATGGCTGCCGATGTTGGCAGGTTACCGCCAATGGCTGTAAAGTTAAAGGGGGTAACGGCCAGCACAAAACCTTCCAGCGGACGGTACTCCATTCTGTTATGCATACCCGGACTGCTGATCGGTTGTTGCTTGTATATTTCTGAAAGGAAATGAACATTGAAGCGAAGGAAGTCGATGATTTCACAGGCACTGTCAATTTCAGCCTGGTAAGCATTTTTACTCTGTCCCAGCATGGTGGTGCCGTTCAGGTAAGGACGGTATTTGGTGGCGATCAGATCAGCCGCTTTTAAAAAAATATTCGCCCTGTTTTCCCAGCTCATGGCTGCCCAGCTGTCTTTTGCAGCGAGGGCTGCTTCGATGGCCTGGTGGACATGCTTCTCCTCCCCTGCATGGAAATACCCCAAAACATGTTTGGATTCATGTGGTGGATGTATGGCCACTTTTTTATTGGTACGAACCTGCTTGCTGCCGATATACATGGGTACATCTGCTTCCTGCATCTTCAGCTCGGCCAGTACTTCTTTTAATCTCTTTTTTTCGGGACTTCCGGGTGCATATGACAATACAGTTTCATTGACCGGCATGGGGTAAGAAAAAGTTCCAAATTGCATACTGCTTGTATTTATTGTTATAAAGCAGTGCAAAGATATACAATGTCCGCTTGCGAAAATTAGCGCTAACTAAATCCGGCTTATTGTCAGCCCGCTGACACAACAGTTCGCTGGCAGATTACCTCTTCATTGGAACCCCTTTTTAACCTGATAAAATAAGTCCCGGGCAACAATCTGGAAGGCAGAGTAAAAATTTCACTTCCACCATTCACTGTTTTTCTCAGGGTTAAGACAAGCCTGCCAGCCGAATCAAAAAATTCGGCAATGACCTGCTCTCCGGAAAAAGCCAGTAACCCGGATACGGTAATATTATTATTAAAAACAGAGGGGTAAATCCGGTAGTCGGCGGTCACCGGATTACATGGCCGTACTATAGCAGTGTTGCTATAGCCGGTTGACATTCCCTGTATTTGATATTTTATACGGTAAAAGCTGTGGGCGGAAGCTGACACTGTTTTATCGGCGTAATGATATTGTCCGGAGCCATTTCCCTGAACAGACCCGATGGGAGAAAACAGACGGCCATCTTTGCTTTTTTCAATGATAAAGTTGCTAAGTGAAGTTTGCCCTTCCGCATTCCATTGCAATGAACTGCTGCAATCCTTTTCCTGTTTCAGGGACAAACTGATCTGACCGGATGCCAGAATACCATATAAGCCCCGCATGGATAAGGCGATGATCACATGTGTATCATTATTCCCATTTCCTTTTGTTTCATCAAAAACAGGTACCCCATCATTTAAGTAATCGGCTGATCCTCTTCCTACAAATAAAGGAATATGGGTTGACTGATTGCTGTGGGTGGTAGTACCGAGATAAAGGGCTGAGTCGGTAACATTATAATACAAATGGTTGGACCCCACTGGTGCTCCTGTTGCCCCGAGGTAATCATTCCGGGATCCGCCTATATAAGATAGATAGTATTTTATAGACAGGTTGAAATCACAGATCACAAATAGCATATCCAATCCCCCGGCATTACTATTACTGAAAAAAGTTCCTGAGTTAAAGTTTCTGGTTTGGAGATCCGTTGAACCGGTGGTTCCCCAACTGAGTAAGGCGATCTGGTTGTTGACTACAACAGGTCTGACTGACACAAGAATTTCATCATCAGATCCTCCAGTGAATGTGGCTTTATATCCCGGACTGCCATCATTGTACAATTTTGCAATAAATCCGTCTATCTGCCCTGCCCTCGTATTCTGAAAAACAGGCCCGGTACCTAATGGAAAATTGTTGCTGCTGGTTTGTCCAACCAATATTGAAACAGAATCACCCATGGAAAGGATTCCCCAGGCATAATCACTGCCTGATCCGCCGATCTTATCCAATATATCAAAACTCACCGGTCCTGAAGATGGTACATTGATTCTTCCAAATAGAGCCTCCTGCCCTGTACCGTTATCCGGGATGCTGCCATTAATTTCAGTAATGTTTCGCGTATTGCCTGCAAATACAATATCACTATCGCTGAGCACCTGAAAATCGTTGATCAAATCATCACTGCTGCCACCAATATAAGTACCAAAATCAAGCTGATTGAATGATGAGAACCGGGCTATCCAGGCTTCGGAATTTCCTTCAAATATATCATCTGCGAAAGAGGCAATATATGAGGGAGAAGCAAGTGGCAGGGTATCAGTTGCTGAAAGGGAAATATAAAAAGTACTATCCTGAAATGCCCGGATGGTTAATGCCTTATCCATTCCGTCGCCACCGAGGTAACTGCAATAAAACAGGGAGTCCAGTCCGTGGTTCAGGGCGGCAATAAATCCGTCTGTGTTCCCATGATACACTGAATCGAAGGCGGGAATCTGGCCATTCGCTGCCAATGTTACCGGGAAATCCGCTGAACTGGTATAACCCGATACATAAACCAGCGAATCTGTAAGGGCGATGCCCACTCCCACATCGGCACCGGCACCCCCGAGGTAAGTAATTTGTGTAATGAACTGCCCGTCTTTGGTCAGGGCATAAATCAATACATCCGGTGTTGCGGCGAAAGTACTATCATAAGCATGGGATAAAGCAGCTGCATATAAAACAGATACCTGGAGACTGGCAGCGCCTGCACAATAAATTTTACCTTCTGCAGGGCTATAGGTAATCCCATAGAGATATTCATCAAAATCAGTATTATCACCATCAAAGAAAGTTCCCCAAAGCAGATCAGGATCGATGACCAGCGGATAAAGCCTGTTTACAGTTTGAGCAGTTTTAAAGCGAACGTACCCGTTATGCTGAATATCAAACTGCACAGCAGCCATTTTTTTCCCCGCCGGGGTAACATAGTAACTCTCCGGCAATCTTAATAAAAAATCACCCATTGCCATTCCAACCCGCAAGCTCCCGTTTTTTAAACGCTCCAGTTTTTTCTGTCCAGAAAACTTCATTCTGATTTTACGAACATCAGCTTTAGGCCAGATGATCCAGTCAAACTCCAGATGACCGTTTTGCTGGCTGTATAAACGGAGATCAATACCCGGGTAAACCTGTTGCAGGATGATTTCACTACTGGATGATGAACTGACCGAAATAATCTGCCGGTTGCGGACAGCAATAAAATTTCTTTTCGTTGGAAATTGATCTGTGCTGATATTTTTTCCGGCAATAGAAGCCCCGCAAAACCTGATTTCAAAACTATTGGATCTATAAGTTGTTTGCAGGTCAGCCTTTTCATTATGGGCTACAGACTTGGTTTTAGATATTACCGGGCTGGCTATTACAATTCTCAGGCGATCTCTTTGTATAAATACAGTTTCATACCGGGAACTGAAATAAGCAATAACTGTTTCGGGCAAACCTTCTTGTCCATTATTTTCAATTAGTTGCAATGTCCGGCTGCTTTCTCTCAGGGTTGATTTTACCCGGGATTCCAGTTCCTGGTTCATCCCATGCAATCCTGTCTGAACGGATCCAATGGCTGGTGACTGCCCTTGTATATTATTACAATACAGTAGTAAGCAACTCAAACTGAGAAGTAGAACAGAAAGTCGGGAATAGTAATGCAATCCCCCCATGTTTTGGTTTTTCATTTTCATGAATTTTAGGGGGTGGCTTGTGATCAGGTGGAAGGCGAAACTAATATTAAAAAAATATATTACATATACTTATTTGTACTCGAATTTTATATGAAAAATACTTTGTCAAAATCGTAGAATTACCTTGACCTGATGAAATCAGGAATTGACTGGTTCAGATGCATCACTTGTTTGAGATGAAGATGGAGTAAAGAACCTGTTAATGAGCAAAAAACTGATTAATGCTTAACCGGATTCCCATCTTCAGCAGCCTCACTGTAATAATTCATGGTTACAGGTATGCCCATGGCATCATAGTCAAAAAATACCGGATTGAGACGACTAACCACACATTTATTATCTCCAAAATATAATGTGGTTCCTTCCAAACGCCAATTGGCAATTTTTCGCAGGGTTCCGGCTTCAATGATATTTCCATTATTCATGTAAGAATAAATTTTGCCGCCTTCTGAAAATTTCCAGCTGGTGCCGTGTTTCCCTTTGAGCCATTTGGCATTTACAGCCTGAATTGGCTTTTCCTTCTCCAGCTTACTTCCAGGTACAATATTTAAATAAGTAAGTTTGTGACCTTCGGTATTGGTCACTACCAGCTGATCGTTATCAATTTCAACAATTTTAAATGTTGTATTGATGAAATCCCTTAGCTGGATTTCATCATTGTTAATGGAATAGGTAAAATCTTTACCACCGGGCCCGATGGCTTTTCCGGCTTTCTCCAATTGTATATATTCATAGTAATCGTGTCCTTCATCCAGTTGCCAGTATTTTTTTTCATTACCCATCAGGTAGCTAAGCGCTTCATCCCCTTTCAGTTCTGCTCCCTTTTTCATGCCACTGTTGTTGGATTTACAGGAACCAAAAAGTAAAGCTATCACTAAACTGATAAAGGTTATTTGCAGCATTTTCATGTTGTAGATTTTAATTTTATCGAATGAATTTGTTTTTGTTATTTGTTATTTGTTATTCTGCCATCTCCATTTCAGCCATTCAATCCGGCCACCAGAGAATTGTCCTCCTCCGGCATAGTCTTCATTGAACAACAGTCGCCAGGCCGTGTAGAATTTTTCTCCGGGGAGTTTAATCAGTGCTGTTGTACCGATGGTTCGGTGTTTAGGTTGATTTCGGGCATCCAGGTAAACGGTCCATTTGGCGTCCCAGGCAAATCCCAGTTTAATGATTTGTGCTCCTGGGTAGGCTGCCTTTATTTCTCTTGTGAACAGCGACTTTGCTCTCGCATCACCAGCCGCATCTGCGTCTGAAGGAAAGGTCCATTTGGGGGCCAGTTCTTCTGCTTTTTTCCAAAATCCGTTGTAGGCAGTGTCCATTTGATTCAAACCTGCCTCGGTTTCTGATATACCTGATTTTTTAAGAACCGGAATAAATCTTGATTTGATTTCCGCCAGCTTTTTTTTACTTTCTCCGGGTGTAAAACCACCATCCATCCATCCCTCCTCTTTTTCCAGATCCTCAATCCGGGGTGCTCCATGCATTGCATTGGTCATAAAACGGAATGCAGATAGCTTTACAGCTTCAGGAAGCAGCGCTTTACGGTTTACGGAGACCAGCCGAAATACACAAGGGGAATTATCGAGTGTTTGGAAAGGATTGGAAAGGTTATCTACCACATCTTTGTAAGTTCCGGTCATCAGTCCTGCCAGGGCTTCCAGGTCCTTCATCGTTTTTTCATAATTGTCTGGAGTCAGTTCGAATAATGTACGGGAGTTGCTTGTATTTTGTGGAAGGTCGATACCCAGCACATCTGCAAAAATCAACACAGCATCTTTATATTTTGCCACATCTTCATACCACATTTTTCTGATCCCGCTGCCGGCCTGCGCCGTACCTACCGCTTTAAGTTGATTTTGAACATTCAGAAAAATGGATTGGATCTCCAGGATTTTTTCTTCCACCACTAATGCATCCGGATGAGGTCTTTCAATTTTTTGCAGTGAGTTTAAAAGGATGGAAGCCTGATTAAAATTTCCTTTCACTTTCAGGTACCATTCACAGGCAGGTACATACTGAACCGGTGTTAAAATCCCTGCAAATTCTTTTTTTATTTCAATGGCGGCAAGTAAGGGTGCGGCCTGAATTAATTTGAGCCGACTGGTTTCTGATAAAACCGGTGCAGGTGCTGCATAAGCTGCAGGATTCTCATTAATCATTTTTTGCGTGGCTTGCAACTGTGTTGTCCATTGCTGGAAATAGGTAATTTTTTCTGATAGTGGTTTTCGGATCGCCATTACTTCCGGTTGCTGGTAAGCTGTTTTAGGTATTTTGTTCCAGGCATTCACTGCTTCCGTATGAAGTGCATTAAATGCATCCCATTCCTGGCGAACCCGGGCAAAATCCTCTGCTGCTATTGGTTTTGTATAATTCTCATTCACCTTCATCCGGGGCAACAAACCGGAAATGGTATTGACAGCCAGTTTTGTATCCGGGGAAATGGCCTGAGAAAATACTACCGGGCTAAAAATCAGGAGCAGTCCTGCCATTACATACTTTTTCATTCCTGAAATCTTTTGATGGTGAATCCTGTATCGGAGCTTATTCATATTTATATTTTTTGGTTACCGATATCAACAAATTATCATTGCAAGTCACTGTTGCATTCAATACACAGGAAGGCAGGTTTACAGGAAGATTGGGGGTATCAGCAAAAGAAAATTCTACGATGAAGTACTCAGCAAATTTTCCATCATTCTTACTACTAACAGTAAATTCATCGGTTTTGCTTTTCAGTTCCACCTGGGATACCGGATGTAAAATCCTGGTATTAATCAGTATTTTTTTTCCGGCGTAGCCATCTCCTCCGGTTCGGGTCAGCTCAATCCTTAATTTAACAGTCTTGTTATAACAGGGCCAGGTACTACCGGCTGGTGCTTTATCCCATTGGGTATTATCCTGTGGCTTGGGTACCCAAAATTTTACAACAGGCGCCTGCGCCTTTGTGATGCCATGAAATAATGTACAGGCAAAGAGCAGCATCAGGAATTTTCCTTTCATCTTAATTGTTTTAAGGTTTATTTGATTTCTATAGTAATTGTATATTCTCCTTCCAGCACATCTTTTGCGCCAGCTACTGCGAAATAAACTGCCGTATGTCTTGTTACGGTATTGAGGCGTATGGTCTGCGGGGTAGCTGGTTCTTTCAAATTTGGTTGCCCTATCCAGACAGGGTGAGATGCCTCACATGTCTGGACATAGGTGATATGAGGTGGAATTCTTTGCAGATCAAAACTGGTGTAGCCATATATGTTGATCCGACTGCTCTTTTTATGTGGAGTAACGGTGATTGTTGCCACGGAATGATCCGGCAAGTCAAACCAGTAACCAACATGTTTACCCATGAATTCAACATCCCGCAAGCCCGGCCAGCAGGCAATTTGACTACTGCCCGCCCAGGAAAGATCTTCAAGGACTTCTCCATTTTTCAATGATCCTTTCAGAGTGGTCGTTTTCCCTTTTGAGGTGCGGACAAAAGGGACAAAGGAGGGTATGGTTGCTGTGGTCATATTCCGGATTTTTGTACCCGGCACATCTTCATCATAAGTATCTGCATACCCGTCAAAGGCCACCCGATAAAATCCATTGGGCAGTGATTTGAGTACAATGGCACCATACCATTTCATTTTTTGCTGATCCCAAACCTCTACCCTGCTGTTAACACTATATACTCCTGTTGAAGGCTGATCATTTTTAGCGGTGTTAAAAGCGTTCGTGTTAATCAAAACTGCTGCTAAACGGATCGACTCAAAAAACTGAGTGGCTTCTGCATCAGGGAACTGGCCTTTTTGCAATACCATGGCCTGGCAAATAAGGCTGCCAAATGAAAATAGCCAGGCGGTGATTGACGTCCCCTTATCGTTTATATACCTGAACGTATACCCATTGATTCCGTTTACGTTGCTACCAGATACAGGTTCCTGCTGAAGAGATTTTTGCATTAATCGCCCGGGAATATTCAATACTGCCCGTCTGGCGATTTCTTCAGAACCGGTGCGGGTGAGAATTACTGAATATGTTTTTCCTGAAAAGGAAGCTGTTGCGGTTAACAGGGTATCCTTTCCTGAAATTTTAAATGACGTGGAAGGCTTACCCGGAAAAGCGGCTGAAACAGGGAAGCCATCATTGCTGAAGGAAAACTCACTGAATGATTGTGAAAAGCCTGCCAGGGAAAGGAATAAAAAAAAGGCAGGTAACAGGAATCTCATATCGGTTATATTTAACCCGATAAAAATCTGCACTTTTTTAAGCCCCTGTATCCGCCAAAAGGATGAAAAATCAGCGTGGCGTATACTGAGGCGGTGGAATCCTGAACCGATGTTCCCGTAAGAAATATAGTAGATAAATGCTGGTACTCAGGAATGTAATAACCACCTGCTATTTTGAACCAGCAGTAAATCTTATCAGGAAAATCATCCATAGTTTACTGGCAAAGAACAGATTACCGATTCATCAACTCTCTAATTCTTGCGATTGCTGCACTTCGGTTAATTACATCCAGTTTGAGGTAGATATTCCGTATATGTGTTTTAACGGTACTCACTGCAATAAACAATTGTGCTGCCATTTGTTTAGTGGTCAATCCTTCAAATATTTTGGCGAGCAAATCATATTCCCTGTCGCTGAGGCGGGCGATCAGTTTTTCGTTGATTTTTTCTAATGGCGGCAGACTAAAATTGTTCTTTATCTTTTTGCCATGGTTCAGCAATGCCAGTTGTAGTGTGGCAAAAAGGTTTTTTTCGGTAAAGGGCTTTACGAGGTATCCGGCGGGTTCTGTGTGTTGCGCTAATTGCAGGGTTATTTTATCGGAATAAGCAGTTAAATAAACAAATGGGATTTGATAAAGCCGATTGATCAGTTCTGCGATTTGAATGCCTTCACTTCCATGTTTGAGATTGATATCCAGCAGGGCGATATCCGGAGTATTATGTTGAAGTTCTTCCAGTGCAGCCTTTTCCGTGTACACCACAGCAGACACTTTAAAATCGATATTATTAAGTGCAGTTGCAATATCTTCTGCAACCATGGGCTCATCTTCCACTATCAATACATTTACTTCACTCATGTATGTTAATGTTTACAGCCGGAATAAACAGTGACACTACCGTCCCGTTTTCTACTTCAACAGTAAGTTTTGCTTCCAGTTTTTCAGCAAAAGCCCTGATCATCCGGTAGCCAAAAGAATGGTGCTTTTTATCTTTCAAGTCTTCCTTTATGCCAATACCGTTATCCCTGACTTGTAATAATAAATGACTGTCAGGCGTTTCTGTCACAATCACTTTTATGATACCCTGTGCTTTTTGGATGAAGGCATATTTATAGGCGTTCGATACCAGTTCATTGATAATGAGTCCCAGCGGAACGACCGTATCAATATCCAGTTCAAGATCATCAATTTGTTGTTCGATCTGCACATTCAAGTCCGGGTTTTGGTTGCTATCCTCAATGTAGCTCAACAATTCTCTGATATAATCTCTGATTCGTAAAGAAGTAAGGTTGTCCGTATCTCTGTACAGAAACTGGTGAATCAGGGCCATCGACTGAACTCTGTTCCGGCCCGCCTGAACTGCGGAAAATGCTTTTTCATCGTCGATATAGTGAGATTGCAGATTAAGCAGGCTTGTAACAACCTGTAGATTATTTTTTACCCGGTGGTGAATTTCTCTCATTAATACTTCCTTATCACGTAGCGATTGCTCAATCAGCATTTTCTGCTGTGAAAGCAATTTGTTTTTACGGCGGTTATTTTGAAAGGCGTAAAGAATTACAGAGGCAAGTACCAGCAGAAATACTGAAGCCAGCAGGAAAAGGTTTCTTTGTTGCCTGTTCCTGACAGCCCTTTGTTCACTTACAGATACCTGGCTGGTCAGTTTTCCAATCTGTTGATCCTGCCTGTCTTTTTCATATACGGCATTCATCTCATTGATTTGCCTCAGGTTTTCTTCATTCAGCAAACTATCCCGAAGTGATTGTTCCGCAAGATTAAAGCGATAGGCATTACTAAAATCATTTTTTTGACTATAAGCATGGGCCAGTTGTTTATAAAAGGAAGCAACAAACTCGCGGTCATTATAATGCCTTGCATAAATAACACCTTTACCAAAAAAGGAAATGGCTGTATCCACTTCTCCCTGCAATAATGAGATGGTGCCCAGCCCCTGTAAACAGCTGATATAAGCCGACTGTTCTTCTTCCCTATCCAAAACAGGTAATAAGGATGCAAATACCTGTTTTGCTTCTTTTAGTCTTTTCAACCCCGTAAGCGCACTGGCAAAATTAGCTTTGCCTTCATTTACATCCTGAGGAACAAATGCAAGGGCCATTACTTTTTGAGCATAAAAAAGAGCACTGTCATAGCGGCCCATATACTGGTAACAGGATCCCAGGTTGATAGACGAATTCACGATGCCCTGTTTATTGTTCAATTCCTGCTTAATCTGAAGGGAGAGCTGGTTATATTTTATTGCGTTGGAATAATCTCTTCTGGAGCGGTACACCAGTGCTATATTATTATAAGTCTGCGCAATTTCCTTCCTCGCTTTATACCCTTCCCTATAGCGTAATGCTTCGAAATGATGACGCAATGCCAGTTCATAATTTCCTGCAGCATACCACGCATTTGCGATATCAGTGATAATATTGGCCAGTGTGGGATGTAACTGTTTGTTCCGGGCAATCAACAGTGCCTGGTCAAAATACAGCAGTGCCGAATCAGTCTTACCCTTTATGTCAAAACTGATTCCTATATTTTTCAGGGCTCTTGCCTGCTGTCTGCTGTTCCCGGCTTTCAGGGCCAGTTGTTCTGCTTCTCCGGCTAAAATGATGGAAGAATCCACATTATAATCAAACATGTAAAAAGCAAATTCATTAAATGCATCACTCTTTAAAGAATCAGGCGATGAGGAATTGATGATCCGCAGCAATGAATCCTTTTCGGCAAATTGAGCGGATGCCGGTAAGGAAAAGCTTAACAGGAAAGATATGATTATACGGTATTTCAGGGGTCGATCAATTTCAATACAAAACTAAAGAGAAGGTGATACCCTAAAATAATCCTTTTGGCTGATTTTAAAGAATGGCTATGAAAATGGGCAGAGGATACTTAGTATTTCTGAGCACCTTATGCTCCTTCCAGCTTTACAAAATCAGGATGCCGAATCCTTTTCATTCATCAGGTAAGCTTTGATAAATCCATCCAGTTCACCGTCCATTACCGGTTGAATGTTCCCGGTCTCAAAATCGGTGCGATGGTCTTTAATCATTTTATAAGGATGAAAAACATAACTGCGGATCTGGCTGCCCCACTCGATTTTTTTCTTCTTGGCATTATTGGCATCCTTGATCGCATTTCGTTTCTGGAGTTCGAGTTCGTATAACCGGCTGCGCAGCATTTGCATGGCCAGTTCCCGGTTGCCGAGCTGGGTTCTGTCCTGCTGGCAAACCACCACAATACCCGTTGGCAAGTGGGTCAGCTGGACCTTGGTTTCAACTTTGTTTACATTCTGACCGCCGGCACCACCACTTCGGGAGGTTTCCATTTTAACATCGGCGGGTTTGATTTCTATTTGGATGGTATCATCTACCATCGGATAAACATAAACACTCACGAATGAAGTATGCCTGCGGGCATTACTGTCAAATGGTGAAATACGCACCAGCCGGTGAACACCGCTTTCTGCTTTTAAAAATCCATAAGCGAAGGGTCCTTCAAACTGCAGGGTGGCAGTTTTAATACCAGCTCCATCGCCCCATTGCCAGTCCATTTCGGTTACTTTCCAGCCCTGTTTTTCTCCGTACATGCGGTACATCCTGGCCAGCATTTCTGCCCAGTCCTGGCTTTCGGTACCACCGGCTCCGGAATTAATCTGTAATACAGCTGGCAATTCATCTTCGGGTTCATTCAGGGTGGCTTTGAACTCAGCATCTTCCAGCATCAGGAGACCTTTGTCATAGGCCGCCTGGGTTTCTTCTTCGGTAGCATCCCCCGCTTTCCAGAATTCGAAGAGCACGGCAAAATCCTCAACGGCTGTATCGGTTTGCTCATAGAGCTTTACCCAATACTCGTTCACCTTGATTTCCTTCATGATGGAAGTGGCGCGGGCATTATCGTCCCAGAAACCGGGACTCAGAGAGAGTTGTTTGTCGTTTTCTATCTTAGCAAGTCGGTTCTCGACGTCAAAGAAACCTCCTTATCCCGGCAATGCGGGACCGCATATCCTGTAATTTTTCGATTGTCATGCGGCAAAAATAGGGTTTTATGAGCAATCACATGCCCAGGGAGAAAAGAAAGAAATGCTGTCCCTCCCATCCTGTTGTTACTACATTAGCAGCGCCCTGCATATTCGTGAATGACAAGCCTTGCTTTCTTAACAGATTCACCCGCTCAGCCGTTTGAATGCCAAAATAAGTAATGGCCGGATAGTCAAAATTACTGGTCTGGTGTAAGCCGATGATCATTAAATCGTCTGATAGGATCGCATGCGGATATGGCTGATCCATTTTTGATTTCACGGTAAACCCCAGTTTTTTCCAGAATGCAATTGATTTGTCAAGGTCTTTCACCGGGTGACAGTATTCTCCAAAAACACCGCATTGTTTATTTGGATATTTCTCAGCCGTTTTAAAATCTGCCGGATTCATGTTGAGTAAACTAATGCCTTTGGGCTGACTAAACCCTCCCAGGTTATCAGCCAGCATAATGGAAAGGCCATCCGGAGAATTGAAATAATACCTTTTAATCGGATCAGCTTCCCCGGGTTTTTTTGAAAATACAATGCCATCTTTTTCCAGTTGAGTGACGATCGCTGCCAGATTAGTGGTGTAATAAGTAAGTCCGGAATATTTTACATTGTCTTTCCGAACCATGATCAGCAGGCTGCCATCACTGTATTGTGCCCAGGGTGATGGGAATGTATTTTCATTTACTTTCCGGAAGCCTAATTGCTGATAAACCGCAGTAGTAGAATCCAGATTGGCCGATGTATTATAGATGCAGGCTACTTCTCCCATTTTTTGCTGGGAATAGGAATAAGTGAACCAAAGTGTAAGGGTCAGTATTGAAAGCAATATTCTTTTCATATTTATCATTTAAAATTGCAAAACAGCTGCTTTAAGATAAGCTGAAATCCAGTAGTTTTAAATAAAAAAATGAAAGGCCGCTTTCTGATTCCTTTCCTGCTGTTGTTTTGCAATACTGTTAAAGCAGATAACAGGGACTTCCTGATTGTTTACTCCCTGCCTGATAGTGTAAAAGCCATTCAGTTTGTTACCACTTTTACAATCGGGGAATCCTTAAAAAAGAAGCATACCCTGGCAGGTATAAGCACTCATCAGGTTCAGTTTTATTTCGATAATTATTACAAGACCAAAAAAATCCGTTTCCACCCTATTGGAACAGCCAGGAGAGTGGTCAGCGGCGAGGGTGTTTATAAAGACCTGAAATATGGTTATTACAATTTTGCATATCAGTGGCAGAAAAATACAGCTTATCAGTTACTGATTTCAATGGCCAGTGATTCTGCTTCCGGTACTACATTATATTCCGGTTATGTTTTTCTGCCTGAACTGAAAAAATGGAAACTGATTGGCACTTACCAGTTTACGGGATATACTCCCTCTATCATCAAACCTGCTGCATTTTTAAAAACCGGGAAAAAGTTCAATAGTAACGTTCAGTACAGTAATACCTGGGTGCAACGAGGTAATGGTTCCTGGAAAAATCTTGGGGGTGCAGATATTATTTCTCCGCAGATCAGCTTAACGGGACATGCAGATAGTGTGATACAGCGTCAAAAAGACATCAGTGATATTGAATCATCTATAAAGAACGGTAAAACGGATGTACATCAGAATGAGCTATCAGTGTACTATGTGATGATGCAACAAGGCAGTGGTAAACAGGTAGCTCTCACCGATACGGTTACTGTTCACTACAAAGGTTCCCTGTTTTCAGACGGATCAGTGTTTGACCAAACCAAAGAGAAGCCTGCCCGATTCCCATTACAAAGGCTGATCCGAGGTTGGCAGATCGGAGTGCCATTACTAAAAGTTGGTGGCAAAATAAAACTGGTGATTCCCTCCGATCTGGCTTATTCGATCAGAACGCGGTCGGCAAAGATTCCCCCAAACAGTATTCTTGTGTTTGAAATAGAAGTGCTGGATGCCCGTTCCCCTGAAAAATAACTACATTGAGGGCTCAACTAATCTGTTTTTGAATTGTTCAAAGTAAAAAATAAAAATATGCGTTCATTCAGCCTTTCCTTGCTATCCCTTTTTTCGATTGCGTTATTACTGGGTTCCTGTAAAAGCAGTGACAAGAAAAAAGAAGGAGCCGGTAACGGAACTCCCAGTTTAAAAGAAGAAACCATCAGCTATAAAGTTGACAGCCTGGACATGAACAGTTTTGTAGTGTATGATGAAAACCGGGAAGGCAAGCGACCGGCGATCCTGGTGATTCATGAATGGTGGGGACTAAATGATTATGTGAAAATGAGGGCACGCAAGCTGGCCGAACTGGGATACATCGCATTTGCGGTAGATATGTACGGAAATGGCAGAATGGGAAATGACCCTGCTACAGCTGGCGGATTAGCCACTCCTTTTTATCAGAATACTGCGATGGCTAAAAAGCATATTGACGCTGCCATTGAACAATTCAAAAAGAATGCGATTGCAGATACCGCTAATATGGCCATCATGGGTTATTGTTTTGGCGGGGCTATGTCGATCATTGCGGCTCAACTGGGTGCCAACATGAAAGGGGCTGTTAGTTTTCATGGCAATCTGAATGTAGTGCCGGTGAATAAAGATTTACTGAAGGCTGAGATCCTGGTTTGTCATGGCAATGCAGATTCTTTTGTGCCTCAGGCAGAAGTCAATCTTTTCCGCCAGCAGATGGATTCTCTGGGAATGAAATATGAATTCAAGGGTTATGACAGTGCTACCCATGCTTTTACCAACCCTGATGCGACTGAAATGGGCAAAAAATTCAATATTCCCATTGCCTATAATGCAATGGCCGATTCGGCATCCTGGGAAGATATGAAACAGTTCTTCAAACGGATTTTCAAGTAATAATTGAATAGATACAAGCATCCGGCAGTCACACTGCCGGATTTTTTTTATTCGAAATAAACGGGCTAAGTCCCCTGAAAATTAGCAGATTGGGGTTTTTACGATAGTCGGTTATCGGAAATTTACTTAGTAAAATTATGATTTACGGAAAACGGTTTCTATTTTGTCCTCCCTTTGAGCATTAAATCGGAAACCTTTGAAAAAGTCAACATTATCACTATTTGTGTGCGCTATTGTATTGTTTTCCTGTAAAAAGGAGAAGCTGGATGTACCAGCTGATTTGCAAAACAGCGCTCCTCCTCTATCAATCACTGATCTCTGTATTAGCCAGTCAGCCAATCCCGGCGGCCGGTCTTATGATACAGACTCCCTGCTTTTCTACAAATGCACGGATCGGCATTGCGGAATGATGCCTTTGAGTGCCAAAAACTATTGGGTTTACCAGGATTCAGTGTTTCTGGATGGGGTGTTCAGAGAAGTCAAGAATGATACATTGCGTTTCAGCAGTAATATTCGTTCACTGCTTGACGGACTTACCTGGTGGCAATCCAATTTAAATGTGGGCATCCCCCAATTACTCTATACCAATGATTCGGTGCTTTACACTTTACAGCCGAAATTGTATAATCCGGATTATATGGATGCCAAAAAAGACCTGTTTCTTTTCCCCGGAGATTCCGTGAAATATTTGTCCGGATTTGATGATATTGCTGCAGCCGGACGGTCGCTGAAAGTTCCCGGTAGTTATACAGTACCAGCAGGCACATTTGAAAATTATATCTACTTTGAAAAAAATGCCCGCAGTTACCGGAAGGATCAGGTTTATTTTAAGCCGGGTGTTGGGGTTTTAAAATATATTCATGAACAGGCCCCTATGGGAGAAAGGGTCATCAAAAAGCAACATATTAAAACGCTGATCGCTTTTTATATCGACTAATTGATTCAATACAACTGCAATCAATACTAACAGCAATGCCCCCGTGAATACGGGGGCATTCTGATTTATATATTGATGCCGGATTAGGGCAGTGAGATCAATCGCTGGTTGGCTCCATTATTCCAGGTGAGCAATACCTTGTTGTCACAGTCACCATTATTGGGTGCGCCATAGTTGGCAAACAATACATGTGAGTTGGCATTGATCTTCAGAATACCATTACTAAACCAGGGGCAAACAACTCTTTTTACCAGCGGTGTTTCTGTATTCAATACCAGTGTAGCACCACCATTGAGTTGGGTCCTGGAGCGGCCTTCCACTTTATATACATCATCGCGAACAAAAGGCGTGGCACCTCCATCAATCTGAGTTACCGTTTTCTGCTCATCATACTGCCATCCTCTGCCATTGGGGAAGGTAACAGCGCCGTTGACTACCTGCACGGTATACTTGATATTACCACCGGCATTGAGATTGGTCAGAATTTTAGTTCCTTCAATATGGGCCCTGTTCAGGTAAAAATCTCTGAAAGTAACGGTAACAACTGATCCGCTGCGGCGTACCGGAGCTGTGAGATGGATGATAATGGCTCCTTTCCGGAATTTACCATCTGCACAAATACATCCATTGCCAAAGTCAATCGTAATAGTTTTGGGATAAGTACTGTCATTGGGGGAAACCGTAATGGAAGCACAAACACCGATCCGCAAACGCAGCTCAGCAAAAGTTGGGTTGTAACCGCGACCACCCATTGCATTGCCATCTTCTTCTGCGGCTGTCAAACTAATATCTTCCACATCACCAAAGCTGGCATCAGCCTGGGTACTTTCATCAGTTAAATCAGCAGCTTGCTCAGCGGTCAGTTCGTCGGCGGGAGCAGCGGTGCTGTTTTCCTTCTGACAGGAAGTAAATACAAATACGGAGAATAATACTGCTAAAGCAGCGATCGGGAATCGGTTAAGAAAGATAGTTTTCATGGTTATACTTTTTTAAGGGTTTAAAATATTAACGTATGTTTTGAACTCTGCAGAGCAAGAAAGTTTAAAGAAGCGCGAAATATTTTACTTTACAGTCCTTGAAAACAGTGATCCGTTATATCAAAGACTATTATAATCAGTCAAATAAGCTGCTGCTCCTGCTGATCAGTTTATTTACTGCCCTGCTGGTATTTATCAATTATCATTGGGGGTTGGACGAGGCCGTCAGAAAAAATAATTTCCCGGTTAAACTTTTGTGCTGGTTGCTGGTCTTTGCCGTTTCCTTTATTATCCCTTATATAATAACATCCTTTTTCAACGCTGGTCTCCGTTTCCGGGACAAAGCATTTATCGGGTTCTTGCTAATTGCAGTCTTGTTATTTTCCCTCAAAATCAGTGTTGATTTTAGCTTCCGGTTCTCAGCTGATCCGGCATGGAACAATTACTGGAATCATATTATTTACTGGCCCTTCCTGCTCCTGCTACTGGCGCCCATGCTGTTATTGTTGTGGAGATCTTATCACCCTTATCAACCTTTTTATGGATTTAAAATAAAAGATATCAACTGGAAACCTTATTGGCTGATGTTGCTGATCATGATTCCACTCATTCTATTAGCCTCCACGCAGGCCGATTTCCAGGAAGTTTATCCTAAGATCCAATCGATTGAGGGACTCAG
>Ga0075158_10001165_pt1 | contig 20131 bp, 18 predicted proteins | sample JI91814BDNA_FD_70968 | JGI IMG/M metagenome (GOLD analysis project Ga0075158, IMG submission 70968) | Wastewater effluent complex algal communities from Wisconsin, to seasonally profile nutrient transformation and Carbon sequestration -... | ecosystem: Engineered > WWTP > Effluent > Algae... | reverse complement strand
GGGCGGTTATAACTTACTTTGGTGGCATGTCCGGAAGGAAATGAAGTGGATCCTACATACAATGAATTACCTCCCCATACATTATAAGCCTGCCAGGTGGCATCGGAGGTTTGGAATAAAATATCGGCGGTACTGTTATCGTCTCTAACTACAAAAGGAATATGACTGGCGCCGCCATTACCGGTACGCGTAAGGCGTGCAATGTATAAACCGGGAACTGCATTGGAAGGAATAGCCCATGATGCCGCTACAGACCAGTTACCGCAGTCAACCAATCCTGTTACCGGATCAGTTAAAGGAGCAGGTTGTATGATACCTGTAAAATTGCCAAGATTAGTAATCAGGCGGGCCCCATTACCCTGGTAATAGCCCAGCCGGTAAATCTTTATATTGTAGTTAGCAGCATCTGTTACATTGATTTTAAAATGGACGCTGTTTCCATTGTCAACACTCAGGTCCGTGCTGAAACCCTGGATGCTGATATCTCCGGCACCGGAAATATCCCATTCAGCAGCAGGGTTACCCGGATTGTTATTTTCAGTAACAATGGGGTTCTGTGCTTCGGTTACAAAATTCGATAGCAGCAAAAAAAAGCATATGATCCCATATGATGGGCGCAAAAAAAGGGTTCGGAACATCTTGGTTCGTTTTCGGCTTAAAAATGGTGGTCATCCAGGATAGCCTTTGGGTAGATCTTACGGAGGATATGGGAAACGGTGGTTTCCGGAGATTGGGTTGGTGGTTAAGAGTGTAAACCTAGAAAAAAATAAGGGTAAATGCAAGCAAGGCCGCAAATTAATTTGCGGCCTTGCGAACTGTATTACAGAATGTTACATTAATTATTTTTTTTATCAAAGAGTCGTCTCAATAAACCTTTTTTCTTTTCAGGCTTATCGGCGGGTGCCCCAATCGGTACGGCATCATCATCTTTTTTATTGGCCGGGTTATTCTGAATTACTTTCTGGGTATCTTTTTTGGGCTTTGGATCATCTTCTACTGGTTTTGATTCCGGCCCGATCGGATCAGCAGGTCCATACTCGTTATAATCATCCTGGGTACCAACTCCCTGATCATCACCCTGTGCTTCCGGATTAGGATCATAGTCACTGATGATGATATCAGCACTGTTGATCTCATTTTCCATTTCAGCGGGTTTAATAAACTTGGCGTTCTTTTCTATACCCAGGCTTTTGTTCTCCAGCACTTTTTTAAAGAAATATTCTGCAATAGGTCTGGCGATCCTGTTACCATCACCGGTGTTGCGCATGAAGGTATATTCAAAACCTACCCAGGAACCTGCCAGCAACTGCGGGGTGTAGCCAATAAACCAGGCATCCGCATTATCATCAGTCGTTCCGGTTTTGCCGCCCATTTCTGCAGCACCAACACGTGTGCGCATACCGCGAGCCGTGCCTTTATCAACAGTACCCTGCATCATCCTGCACATGGTATAGGCCGTTACTTCACTTACCACTTCTTTTCGGTTCACACTAAAGTCAAATCTTTTAATCACATTTCCGTTCCGGTCTTCGATCCGGCTGATGCTATACGGTTTGGTGGAAAAACCTCTGCCGGCGAAATAGGTATAGCCCCAGAGCATTTCATACATGGAGAGGTCACAGGTACCCAGTGCAATGGAAGGGTAGGGCTTGATCGGGGTGGGGATATTGATTCTTTGCAGGAAGTCCACAAATTGTTTCGGTCCCACCTGTTTCATCAAATAGGCTGTAACACCATTCTTGGAAAAAGCAAGTCCGTTGGCCATGGTCATGGTTCCGCCACCAGCCTTTCTGCCGGAAGGTACCCAGCCATATCCTTCAAAGTACTGCGCAGCATTTTCACAATCTGTATCCGGGGTAAATCCACGTTCTTCCATGGCCTGTGTATACAAAAATGGTTTGATGGTAGAACCCACCTGCCTTTTTGTTTTCAGGTTCACATGGTCATTCTTATAAGTTTTATAATTGATACCACCTACCCATGCTTTTACTTCACCGGTTACAGGATCCATTGCCATAAAAGAGGCCTGTTCCATTTGCAGGTGGTACTTGATGGAATCCATAGGGGTCATCACCGTGTCTTTTTCCCTCCTGCTGTTCCAGGCAAAAACTTTCATAGGAACCTTCGTATCAAAACTGGTCCTGATTTCTTTATCACTTAAGCCATCTTCTGCCAGGTTCTTCCAGCGGTCTGATTCCTTGGCTGCTTTTTCCAGCAATTTTTCTCTTCCCTTCCAGTGCGAACCGTTTTTCATATCGTAGCGGGAATCAATACTTTTTTGCAGAAAAGTCATGTGCTGGGCCAGTCCTTCTTCTGCATATTGCTGCATCTGGACATTGACCGTGGTATAAATTTTTAAGCCGTCATCATAAATATCATATGGCTTGCCATTGGGTTTTTCCAGTCCTTTCAGGGCTTCCTTGATTTCTGATTTCAATACTTCCCTGAAGTAAGGGGCATAGCCTGTATTCTCATCCAGTTTCCGGTAATTCAGTTTAATGGGAAGGGCTTTTAATCTGGCCGCTTCTTCAGAACTGATCTTTCCGTTAATCTCCATCTGTTTCAATACCACATTCCTCCTGTCGAGTGCAGCTTTGGGATTCCGGCGGGGGTTAAACGTATTGTTCGCTTTCAGCATGCCAACGAGCACGGCTGCTTCTTCCGTATTCAGGCGGTCGGGTTCTTTCTGGAAAAAAGTGCGGGAAGCGTTGCGAATACCGTAGATATTATCTCCAAAGGGTACTGCATTCAGGTATAAAGTGATGATTTCTTCCTTGGTAAAATTTCTTTCCAGCTTAATGGCGATAATCCACTCCTTTAGCTTTTCCACTACCCGAAAAGCTTTGTTTTTACTTCCCTGTTCCAGCAGGGCCTTGGCCAGCTGCTGGGTAATGGTACTTCCTCCTCCCTGTTTACCGAGTGTGAAAACGGCCCGCAGGGTGGATTTAAAATCAATCCCGCTATGACTGTAAAATCGTTCATCTTCAGTGGCCACCAGGGCATCAATCACATGGGGAGAGATATCCCGGTATTTTACATTGCTCCTGTTTCCTCTCTCTGTATAGTATTTCCCCATCAGGGTACCATCATCGGCATATACTTCCGAGGCCTGTAGAATAGAAGGGTTCTCCAGCTCTTCCAATGAAGGCATTTTTCCAAATACCCCGAAATTGGCAAGCAGGATTAAGATGATGACAGCGGCAAAACCGCCAAAGAAGATGCGCCAGAATATGCGAACTGCTTTTTTCATATGAAGGATTGGTTGTGGTTACCGGCCGCTCCGGAAACAGGTACCGAAATTAAGTAAAAGCCGGCCCGCCGGGAGAGGCCGGGGAATTAATTTTTTCACAAATCAGCCCTTAAAATTTACCGGGCAGGTATTGGTTCAGGAAAGTCCGGTAAACTTCCATATCCGGGTTCGCTTTCAGGATGTCAAAATTACCATCGGTCATGATGAGGTAGCTGTATTTTCCGCCTTTCAGCCAGGGCAGGATTTCCGTGGCTGTTTTGGGTTTGGCAGCATCTATGTACTTTACGGCATCGGCTGCACTGGCAAAAGGAGCAATCATCAGGAAGCGGTTCTCCGTATCCAGCTGATAAAGGTCGACCGAATAGGTTTTGTTATAGTAAGTGTCTTTGTTATAGCGCACAAATGCATTCTTCGCTTCGTTTACAAAAACAGGATCCACTTTATTCAGTACCAGTACCACATAATGCGCCTCATTCGGATTGTAACTAAAGGCAGTATTATTTTTAACCGGTGGTTTCACCGCTATACTGTCTTTTGGAGTGGTAGGAGGTGGTTGAATAACAGCTACAGGCGGTTTGTTTGTGGTACTGTCAGCTTTTGGCTGTGGAGGCTTCACGGCTACCGGTGTAATGGTTCTGCCAATCGTTGAATCGGTGGCACGGGTAACAACCATATTCTGTAATTCGTATTCAATCTGTGTCCTTCTGTTCAGCACATCAATCAATCGTCTGGCTTTTGGAATCAGCGGGTTGCCGGAAAACTGGTTGATGATATCATTCAGCGTACGGATAGCAGCAGAATCATTTCTTTGCTTCACATAGTATACGGATTCTATATACAGTAACTGGGGTGTCCAGTAGTTCCTGCCATATTTTTCGTCAGCTGCTTTTTTACTTTGCAGGGCTTCTTCAAATTTTCCTTCGATAAAGAGGTCATAAATATCCTCATAAGTTTTGGTGGCCACTTCTTTCTCCGTCAGCAGGGGGTTCTTTCCGGTGGTCACGATATTGGTCAGGTTACTGGAAGCATATTTGGCCGACATCAGTTGTTTGATGGCAGCAGCCCTGGCTGTTTCTCCCTGCTTATTATAGCAATAATAAAGATTGAACAACACTTCATCCATGGGCTCAAAAGCAGTGAATCGGGTCCTGAGTTTTTCCAGTGTTTCAGTACCGGCCTGGCAGTCTTCTATTTCCTGGATATACGCTTTGCCCAACAGGAACATGGCTTCCTGTAAGGAGTCATTTGATTTTTTAAGTCCCTCCTCATTGAGCGGAAGCTTTTCATACAATGCATCAAAACTCAGTTCGGTGGCGCCCTGCCCGGCATTACCATTCTGTGCCGTGGCACCGGAATTACCCATGCCCGCTGGTTGACCGGTCATGCCAATGATGGCCGCACTTCTTCTCCAGTTGTCTACATTGGGCCGGTTTCCCCATTTGGAACGGAATTCACTCAGTCCCCTTGTTTTGGATGCCGTATTATAAAAATACCATTCTCCTTTTGGCGGATTATTACCGGTAGGGAAGAGGTTATTATTGGGAAGCGCAATCGGGTTGGTCAGCGGATTCTTGTTATCATCTTTTAATCCCTGTTCCTTGCGCAGCCTTTTCACCAGTTGTTTTACAAAATCTTTTCGTTCTTCTTCCGGCATGGCAGCGATTCTTTGCAGGCTGTCCTGCCGGTATACCACTTCCGCATTGCTGGCAATGATACCCAGTGATCGCTTACGGGAACCGATCAGGGCAGTGTCTTTTAAAGCGGGATCTCCGATATTGATACTGTCGTAATAATTATAGGACTGACGGTATAATTTTTTGGCAAATGATAATTCTGCCAGTTGCAAAAATGCTTTGTTTCGCTGGGAGGGATCATTGCCCGGGTACTGGGTACTTTTTTTCAGCATGCTGATCGCGGCATCCACATTACCGGCATCCAGCATCATCTGGGCAGCCATATAGTAAATGATATCGCGGTACTCCTCGTATTTTTCTCTTTTGGCCATTTTCGCCAGATCTTCCGCCCGCTTCTCAATGCTTTTTTTATCACCATCCCGGTCGGCCCGTATGTTAGCCAGACGGGCATAGATTTCCAGCACCAGGTCCGTGGTATGACTGATAACCTTGTTATAATATTTTTCAGCTTCTGTATAATTTTTACCCAGCTCAAATAATTGGGCCGCCAGGTATTCCCACCTTGCTTTCTCCTGGAGATTGCCGGCATTGCTCAGGGCCTGGGTTAAATGGACCGCTGCACTGTCCCACATACTGTTTTTATAAAACCAGTAGGCCTGTACTTCATGCAGGTCGTTTTGCAGTCTTTTAGGAAAGGCAGGATCATTCTTCAGGGTAACGATTAAACTGGCTGCTTCTGCAAACTGGTCCTGGGCCAGGAAGGTCCTTATCTGCCAGATAAAAGCATCATTTCGGCTGGGTGGCTCGGAGAGTATTTTTTTGATGATACTCTTTTTTTCCTTGGTGGCGATACTGAGGGCCGAATTACCATCCCGGCCGCTGCCAATCGTGAGATAATACCCATCCTTTTCCTTAGGGGCAAAAGCATAATTGATGAACTGGAACATCAGGTAGGCCGAATCGAATTTCTTTTGCAGGTAGAAGGAAGCCCCCCAAAGCAGGTATAAATTATCCACCCAGTCGCCTCGCAGGTCATGCAGGGCAATACCACTGGAAGATTTATAGGTGATGGAGTCCAGCTGAATTGAGTCGCCCGCCGTAACATCCAGGGTATAATTGTAAAAGGGGAGGAGACGGGAATAATCATCCCGGAAAGATTCCTTGGCTCTTTCCAGTACCTCGTTCAGTTTATTATTGGCATTGAAATAGTAATTAAAGTGTGTAACTGTATTCTGCATGAACCTTTTAGGTAGTCCAAATTTGCCCTGATCTGATTTCTCTGAGCGGAGCACCCGCTCATCGTATTCCTGGGGCTTTTTAATATCAAAAGCAAAGCCCATCTGTCCGGATGACTGGAGACCCAACAGACAAAGGAGGAGGCTGAAAGTGGCAGTTACAGTATGTTGGATGGGTCGCATTTTCGTGCGCAATCTAAAGTCTTATTAACTGAATTTCAAATAATTTAGTATAAAACTAAGGCAATTTTTGGCAGGTTTTTTTATCCCCGGGGAGGGCTGGCAAAAGCAATCTCCAATGCTTACCTTTAATCCCCTTAATACTTGGTTATGGTAAAATTAGATGCAGGCACCACCCTGAAACGGCTTCGAAACCGGTACCGGCTGGTGGTGATGAATGATGACACTTATGAGGAAGTGGTGACCTTTAAGTTGTCCAGACTGAGCGTTTATATCATGTTGAGCACAATATTTGTAGTGTTAGTGGGACTCACCGTCGCCCTCATCGTTTTCACACCTCTGAAGTATTATATACCCGGTTCCGGAACGAATTACAAGTCCGTATCCGAGCTAAAACAGCTGAAATACCAGGTCGATGAACTGGAAAGGAAAAATGCCCAGAATACACAGTATATTGAAAGATTAAAAACAGTGCTTAGTGGCACAGCGGTTCAACTGGATACCACCCGTTTGAACCTGCCGCCCGCTGAAATTTCTAACGATTAACCAACATACTTATGTTCAATGCCAAAAACAAAACCGACAATGCCGGCCCTGCGCCAGCCGGCAATGGTACAACCCTGATCAGTGCCGGAACGGTACTCAAGGGTGATATCAAAAGCAATGGCGATTTGCGGATTGATGGAACCATTTATGGGAATATCAGCAGCAATGCCAAAATTATTGTAGGAGCCAATGGCGTGGTGGAAGGTGATATCACCGGTAACCAGGCCGATATTGTAGGAAAAGTTTCCGGTGATATCCGGGCTAAGGAAATCCTGCAACTGCGTGGGGAGTCGGTGGTAACCGGTAACCTTTATGCAGGCAAACTACAGGTGGAGCCCTCTGCCACTTTCAACGGTCAGTGCCATATGGGGGCCAATGTGGTAGAGATGAACAGCAATGAACAACAAGCAGCCGCCAGATAAAAAAGAAGAATCCCTCAGTAACCGCCAGTTCCTGATGCGCTATGCCGGAATGGGCACCCAGTTCCTGGTGGCCATTGGCCTCGGTGTATTTGCCGGTTTAAAAGCCGACAAATGGCTGCATACATCTCCATTGCTGGCCTGTGTCTTACCTTTGCTCATCCTGTCGGCCCTTTTTTACAGGCTCTTCAGGGAAACCAGCAGAAAGAACACCCATGAATAAAGCAGCTTTACAACCCATCAGACCGCTGATTCTTGTTTTTATAGTAATCTCCGCATTTGGGATCATTGGTAAAGACTGGCTCCTGAAAAACGGGATCAGTCAGGATTTACTGATCTATGGTAACCTGCTTTTATTCGTAGTAACATTCGGGGCTTATTATATCAATACCAGCAGCCTTCGGTCCTCCAACCCCAATGCACCGGTACGCGGCATGTATGCCGGGTTCATGATCAAATTTTTCCTGATTGCCCTGGCCGCTTTTATCTATATCATGATTGCCAAAAAACAGGTCAATAAACCAGGACTGATGATCCTGGCCGGTTTGTATATTGTTTACACTGCACTTGAAACCAAGGCCCTGATGCAACTGGCCAACGCTAAAAAGAATGCCTAAAAAGGAAGTGCCCGTTGATCACCTGCAGCATTATCTCCCTCCGGGAACGGGGGAGCAGGTCATGACTTATCTCCATCAGTATAAAGTCCACCTGACCATTACCCGCGGACGAAAAACTATTCTCGGCGATTACCGGCACCGCACGCATTATGATGCCCACCGGATCAGTGTGAATGGAAACCTCAATGCCTATTCATTTCTGATTACGCTATTGCATGAACTGGCCCATCTGCTCACTTTTGAAGCCCATACAAATCGGGTACAGGCACATGGAGCGGAGTGGAAAAAAATCTATGGTGAGCTGCTGTTTCGGTTTTTACAGCATAAAATATTTCCTGCTGATATTGAAAAGGAACTGATGCAGTCCCTGCATAACCCGGCCGCCAGCAGTTGTGCCGAAGAAGGTCTTTTAAGAGTGTTGAGAAATTATGATGAGAAAAAGGAAGGCCATCATTTACTGGAGGAACTTCCCTTCGGAGCTCTCTTCAGCATTGCAGACGGCCGCATTTTCAGAAAAGGAGAAAAACTACGCAAACGTTTCAAATGCGAGGAAGTAAAAACCAAGAAGTGGTATTTGTTTAGTCCGGTGTATGAAGTGAGGCGAGTGGCTTGTGGCGAGTAGGGAGTGGCGAGTGGCGAGTGGGGGTCGGCGAGTAGGGATTATGGTTGGATTGTTGATAGATACTTCTTCATTCTTATTTCATTTGCTCGTCTGTTCTTATTTCAGGGAGTGGGGCAGTCTGTCAGTCGATCAGTCATCAGTCGATCAGTCATCAGTCAACAGTCTTCAGTCAACAGTCTTCAGTCTTCAGTCGACAGTTTTCAGCCAGGAGTACTTAATCAGCGTTCACTTGTTCGGGGATTTTCATTTTCATCCATAAACTGCAACCGGTATGACCACTGTTACCCATAGGAGCGGGGAGATATTCAAATCCGAATTTGGCATATACCTGCAGTGCCTGTCTTAACTCAGGCATGGTTTCAAGGTAGATGTACTGATAACCTGATTCCTTCGCTTTAGCAATACATTTTTCAATCAACAGCCTGCCCAGGCCAATGCCTCTTGCTTTCGGGAGCAAATACATTTTCACCAGTTCACAGGTATCAGGTGGCAAACCTGCAGTTGGAAAAATACCGGCACCTCCTGCCAGTTCATCATTGAGTTCCGCAACAAAATAATAAGAGCCTTTTGCCGTAAATACTTCCGATAAATAATCCGTGCTGGCATCATAATAAACCGTTCCGGGATGATTAGCCCCGAATTCAGCCAAAGTGCTTTTGATGATATGTGCTAACTGTGCATTATCTGCTGCCTGAATGGATCGGATATGTGGAGTCATGGTGTAAAGATAAACAGTCTTCAGTCTTCAGTCTTCAGTCGACAGTCGACAGTCGTCAGTCGTCAGTCGTCAGTCGAGAGTCGAGAGTCGAGAGTCGAGAGTCGTTTAAAAAGAGGCGGAAGTTATAAAAACGAACGGATCGGGTATCTACAACTTCTCAACCTCTCAACTTCTCAACCTCTCAACTTCTCAACCCCTCAACTTCTCAACCCCTCAACTTCTCAACCCTATTAACCACCCCCCACTCGCCAACCCCACTAGCCACTCCCCACTAGCCACTCGCCACTTGCCACTCGCCACTTGCCACTAGCCTCTCATCAATCCAGCTGCAAAGTCTTATCCTTCGGATATTTTACTTCATAACGGAAACTGAGTTTCGTTTCTTTTTTTGCATCCACTGTTTGCTGCCAGGTAATTTGCTGCGTATCCTCATCCAGTTTAGCCCCCTCATATTTCCGGTCCTGCACTTCTATTTCTTTTTGGGTACTGATCGGAAACTGATCTTCTACAATGATACTGATCGGCAGTTGTTTGTTATTGCGAATGCTGATTTCATATTGACGGGTATCTGTCCGGTTACTGCCAATAAACCTCTTGCTGCTGTATTCTTTCAGCAGGGTACGTTTTACCGCAACGCCTTTGTCTTTTCCCAATGATAAACTCAGCGTGTCGCCCGCCTTCGCCACATCCAGTAATGATTTGCCCAAGAACGTGCCTTCAAAGAAAAGATTGGCTTCGCCGGGGAGCAGATTCAGTTCCTGCCAGTTGGTAATTTTAGCAGTGAGGTAAGCGGATTCAGCAATTTTTGGTGCGGTATAATATTCGTAAGCGGCATTCAGTTCATAGCCATCAATTTCGGCCATATAGGTTTTGCCATCATTCAGGATGGTATAAGGTTCTTTGATTTCATAAATAGTAGTAGTGGGCTGGTAACTGATGGTTGTAGTTAAAGCGGTTTCTGATTTTCGCTGTTTGTTCCGGTTGTTCTCCGACCGCTCAATATCTGTAAATCCATCCCGGTCAGCTGTGGTACCATAACCAACCACCACCACTTCTTCCAGACTTCGCTGGTTTTCTTGCAGCGTAATATTGGCCATTCCGTTGACGGATGCCGGCACTTCCATGGTTTCCATACCAACTGCACTGATCACAATTGAATTGGAACCCGCAGGTACATTGATCTGGAAAATCCCGCCGGCATTGGTCGTAGTGCCTGTTCGCGTTCCTTTTAATACCACACTGGCACCGGCTACGGGATTACCTCTTCCATCCACAACTTTACCACTCACCGTTCCAGGTGTATAGGTAGCCTGTATCGTATTGGTCGTTTGCCGGTAAGCATAAATATATTTCAGGTACCAGGGATCCAGGGAAGGTTTATTCGCATTTTCATTGGGGTTACCGGTTGATAAAAACAGGCGGATATCTTTCCAGTCTTCCCCGCTTTGCTGAAATACATTGGCCTTGTATTGCATATTGATCGGACTACTGATATCCTTTACCCTGATATCATAAGTAGGATACCAGCCGGCTTTTTTCACCAGGTAACTGATGCTAAACTGACTGCTGCCGGCTTCTTTGGTGCTGACCGTTACATGTATTTCACTGGTGGAAATATCTGCCTTCTGGTTCAGTTCCTGTAACTGTTTATTCATTTTCGCCAGTTCAGCTTCCATTTTTTTGATGGTCCTGTCCGTTTCCATTTGCTTCTGGTATACTTCAGTTAATCTGGCCCTTTGCAGATCCGCTGCATCTTTCAGGTCAGCTGCTTTGAGTCCGTTATTAGCACCACCGATCTGCTGGTTTTTCAGCAGGAGTGTTTCTTCCTGTTTAAATACATTGAGGATATTTTTCTGAAGGGCAATTTTTTCTGTCTGTGCTTCTTTCAGTGCTTCCACCTCCCTGATTTCATCCTGCTTCTGTTGTTCTTTCATGAAATTCTGCTGATGAATCACAGACAAGATGGTCACATTTCCATCTGCTTTTACCTGGATACTCTGCTTGTCAATAGAAGGGGAGATATTGGCAAATACCAGCTCCTGTTTACCGGCCATCAGGGTCGTTTTCGCCGTTCTTTCCGTTTGCGCCCCATCCAGGAATACGGTTACTTTATCAATCTTGCTTTCAATTGTTTTTTTGGGTTGCGCCAGGACGGTTTGCATTAACATGACCAGGCTGACCAGGAAGAGTAGTCTCATAGCAGTGTTTTGAGGGAAGATGCGGTTTGCGGGGATTTTGCATAAAGAAAGTTCACCCCCTGGCCCCCTAAAGGGGGAAAAGGAACCTTCCTTAGAAATTGTTTCATCATTCTTCAATCATTTGTTCGTCTGTTCTTAATTTAGGTTTCGGCTAGTGGGGTTCGGTAAGTGGGAATTGGCCAGTGGCAAGTGGCGAGTGACAAGTGGGGAAAAACGAGAGACCATTCTTTTATCCTTCAATCCATAGTAAGAGTAGTTTCTCCGCTTTTCCGCAGGATGATTCGCAAGGGGTTGGGGGTGTAGTTTTTCCCCTTCAGGAGTTGGGGATAATACTTCATCATTCTTCAATCATTTGGTCGTCTGTTCTTATTTCGGCCCCCAGTAGCCACTATCCACTAGCCACTCGCCCCTCGCCACTCGCCTCTCTCTATTTCCATCAACGGCAAACTTTTATCAATTCAAAGTGTTAGCTTTAGCGACTATAAAAACCTTTAATTAAAAGCATAATCAAGATGAAAAAAATCCTTCCATTGGCCTTTACCGCCTTTTTACTATTTAGCTCCGTTATTCTTCATGCACAGGATGACAAGTCTAAACGTCCCAGTCCGCCAGCAACTGCTACCGGAAAAATCGGAAATACCACCATTACTATTAATTATAGCCAGCCTTCTGTAAAAGGAAGGGAGATCGGAAAGGACCTCGAGCCCAAAGAAGGAAAAGTATGGCGCACGGGTGCCAATGAAGCCACTGTTTTTGAAACAGATGGCGATATCAAAGTAGAAGGTAAACCCCTTGCCAAAGGAAAATATGCCCTGTTCACTATTAAGAACGGAAACGACTGGACCATCATCTTCAATACCAAATCAAGTCAGTGGGGCGCTTTTGGATACAAAGAAGCAGAAGATGCCCTGCGGGTACAGGTGAAGGGTAGTAGCACTGCTGCTGATGTGACCGAGCAACTGACATTTACAATTTCGAATAGCGGAATGATCAGCCTGCACTGGGGTAATTTGGCAGTATCTTTTACAGTTAGTGAATAAAAGATTTCAATAAAGTAAAAAGCCCTGCTACATTATGTAGCGGGGCTTCTTATTTAAGTTGGTATGTTGAAAGGTTGATAAGTTGGAATGGTTGAGAAGTTGAGTGGTTGAGGGTTGAGGGTTGAGTAGTTGAGATGGTTCGGTCACCCGAAGCGTTTGTTTTTAGAACTCCTGCCTCCGGTTATTTAACTGACGACTGGTAGACTGACAGACTGATAGACTGCCGACTGTCGACTGCCGACTTATCTTCTCCCCTTTAGGGGATGGGGGTCCTAGGCTACAGCTTTCTTCACCAGCTCAGCCGCCTCACTCAATAAGATCGCAGACTGAACTTTAAGACCGCTTTCATCAATCAGCTTCTTGGCTTCCACAGCATTGGTACCCTGTAAACGTACAATGATCGGGATATTGATATTGCCAAGGTTTTTATAAGCATCAATCACCCCCTGTGCTACCCGGTCACAACGAACGATACCGCCAAAAATATTGATCAGGATGGCTTTTACAGCAGGATCTTTCATAATGATCTTGAATCCGGCTTCCACCGTCTGGGCATTTGCCGTACCACCTACATCCAGGAAATTGGCCGGCTCACCACCACTCAGTTTGATCATGTCCATGGTCGCCATTGCTAAACCGGCACCATTAACCATGCATCCAACATTACCATCCAGTTTTACAAAATTCAGATTGTACTGTCCGGCTTCCACCTCTGTAGGATCTTCTTCCGTAACATCTCTCAATGAAGCCAGGTCCGCATGACGCATCAGCGCATTTTCGTCCAGGTTCATTTTGCAATCCACTGCAATAATTTTATCATCCGAAGCTTTGAACAAAGGATTAATCTCCAGCATGGAACAATCCAGTCCGGAATAGGCATTATAAAGATTGGTCACAAATTTTGTACAGTTCTTAAATGCTTCTCCGCTCAATCCCAGGTTAAAAGCAATCTTTCTTGCCTGGAAGGGTTGTAATCCGCCGGAAGGGTGTACCCACTCTTTAAAGATTTTCTCGGGAGTGTCATGCGCCACATCTTCAATATTCATTCCGCCTTCGGTGCTGTACATGATTACATTCTGCCCCTTACTGCGGTCAAGCAGGATGGAGAGATAGAATTCCTTACGCTCACTCGGACCATCATAATACATATCCGCCGCCACATATATTTTATTAACCACTTTACCAGCAGGTCCGGTTTGTACTGTTACCAGGGTACCTCCCAGAATTTTGCTGGAAAATTCCTGGATATCTTCCAGTGACTTGGCCACTTTTACACCATTCATTCCATTTTCTTTTATGGCACCCTTGCCACGGCCACCCGCATGGATCTGGGCCTTCACTACTGCGAACTTGCTGCCGGTCTGGGTTTTGATCTGACGATAAGCATCTTCCGCTTCCTGCACAGTGGAACAGGCATATCCTTCCTGAACAGGGACATTGTATTTTTTCAGTAATTCCTTGGCCTGGTATTCATGGAGATTCATCTTGTAAAAATTTGTCGCGAAGATAAGGAAGGCGCTTTGAATGCTGTCGGCCCGGGAGATTTTTTGCAGATACTGTACCTTACAGCCATGTACCGACTGCTCCTGTTTGCCCTCTTGCTGGGTTCCTGTGGGGTTGCTCCCCGGTTGCACTGGCCCGCCAGACAATCTGACCTGGGTGGATCTGCTTTTTACCGGCAGGCCGCCGCCATGGGTTGGCAATCCAGGGATTCTCTGGTAACAAAAGAATTGCTGAAGGGAAATATCCCGGCATTCCTGCAACGGTTTCGTCCGGTGAAAATATCATTGACAGATAGCCTTACCGGTAAAACCATCCGGGCCGTTTTTTATGCGGCACCGGATTATCTTTCCCTGGGAACCAATTCCGACTGGGCGCGGATTAATATTACTCCCATGGCGGCACAAAAACTGGCCGACAGCCTGGGTTGTTTTTTACCCACCCGTAAAATGGTGGATGATATTTACCGGGCTTCCACTGTGAAACTGCCACCGGTACCCATGTATGCTTTCCGAGACAGCACCCCCACGATGTGGCAGCACCACCTGATTATTGAAGGCCAAAGAAAGGGGAGGAAGGGTTTGATTGCAGGCATCAAAAAAGACCTGGTGATCAGTGCTGCAGTTAAAAACGACAAAAGACCCAACCGGGTCGCCATCTATGGCTGGCACCAGCCTGATGGAAAACCGATTCAGCCCCTTTATACTGGTCATGTTAACTGGTGGGTGGATTATAGTCAGGGCGTACGATTGATTTACCGGAAAATAAAACTGAATGGGAAATGGATGGATTATACGGAACTCCTGCATCATCCCCGCTATAAGCAGCTCTTATGTGATGAAGAAGACTGTGACTTTTACCGCTACAGTTATTAAAAAAGCCTTTTGATCCTGTTCCTGACACTGCAATTGCAGCATTTAACGACTTGTTTTGGCCCCAGACCCTACCTTTGCCTGCGGCAGAAATCATTTATCTTAAAAGTATTTTCCTGAGCTACAAAGCAATATATATCCTGACGGTTACACTCTTCCTTTCCACCGGCCTTTTACAGGCCCAGGAACAAATCATGGGTCGGATGCAACGGTTGGGCGGGGGTATCCGATCGATGACCGGTGGCAGTAGTACCGATAGTTTGCGTCGCCGCGATAAACATGAAGACTCGATCACCATTTATTTTCGTTACCTCGATTCAACCGGTACTTTTAAGCTGGACTCCTCGGTCAACGATTTTACCCGCCGCTATCCTGTGCCGGGAACCCATATTTATCTTGGCAATACAGGACTGGCCTCAAAATCCCTGCTTTTTTCACCCGTGATGCAGTCCGGTTTTGATCCGGGCTTTCATGCTTTTGATGTATATAAATGGACCCTGGATAAAGTCCGGTTCTTTAATACCACCCGCCCTTATTCCGAACTGAATTATTTTTTGGGCAGCAGGGTAGAGCAGATCATTGAAGTGATGCATACCCAGAATATCAAACCGAACTGGAATTTTGCATTTCAATACCGGCTGATCAATGCCCCCGGTTTTTTTCAGAATCAGCGGACCAATCATAATAATTACCTGTTCAATTCCCGGTTCCAGTCCAAAAATCTGCGTTACACCAATTATGTGGTGTTACTGGGAAATAAAATGCTGGCTGCGGAGAACGGTGGGATCATTGATACAACGAATATCCTGGATGACCCAATTTACAAAGAGCGTTACAATATCAGTACGAACCTGGGTGGGGCCAATCCCTTTTCCTCTAATTTTTTTGGCAGTAAGATCAATACCGGTAACCGGTACAACGAGTTCACAGTGCTGCTTCGGCAGCAGTATGATTTTGGTAGAAAAGATTCCATCGTTACTGACTCTACGGTAACACCTCTTTTTTATCCCCGCCTTCGGTTTGAACATACCCTGCAGCTGGATAAAAATAAATATGTATACCAGGATTATATCGGCGACTCCCTGTATTACCGGAAGTACTATGATACATCCATCGGCAGAGCAACTGATACCCTGTTACTGGTGGAAAGGTGGAGAACACTTAGTAATGATTTTTCTATCACCCAGTTTCCGGATGCCAAAAACCAGAATCAGTTTATCAAGATCGGACTAACGATACAGAATATCCTGGGCGAACTCTCTACAGGCCGAAAAACATTTTTCAATACAATGGGGCATGCGGAGTACCGAAACCGCAGCCGGAACCAGCAATGGGATATTGCCGCCAGCGGAAAACTTTTTTTCACCGGCTTCAATGCAGGCGATTTTGATGCACATTTCAGCCTGCAGCGCCTGCTCGGGAAAAAACTGGGTTATCTGCAACTGGGTTTTGAAAATGCCAGCCGGCAGCCATCCTTTCTCTTCGACAGCCGCAGCAGTTTTTACCTGATGAAGTCGGCCGTAAACCTGAAAAAAGAAAACAATACCCATTTATTCGCCACTTATTTCCTGCCCTCCTTTAAGCTCAGGATCAGCGGACACTATTACCTGATTACGAACTACACCTATTTCACCTCATATTACAAAGTGAACCAGGAAAACTCCCTTTTCAATTTGCTGCAGATCGCTATCCACAAAACCATCAAACTGGGAAAACGCTGGAACTGGCATGCAGATATCTGGTTCCAGCAAAAAATCGGAAATGTGGCATTGAATGTACCGGTGATCTATACCCGCAACCGGATCGGGTATGAAGGAAACCTTGGTTTCAAAAACCTGGATATTGCTATCGGTACCGAAATCAAGTACCGCGCTGCGTATAAAGCCGATGGCTACTCACCGGTACTGGGACAGTTTTACTACCAGGACCAGACAACTATCAGCAATAGCCTGCCTGATGTGTCCGCTTATTTACATTTTCGAATCCGTCCATTCAAAGCTTTCATTCGTGCCGAGAACCTGAATACTGCCCGTAAAATGAGTAACGGGGGATTTGGCTTTACGAACAATAACCTGGTGGCCCCGGGTTATGCCCTGCCGGGATTACAAATCCGCCTGGGGGTATGGTGGAGTTTTGTTAATTGATTATCAAAGTTTTACCGGTTGAGTCCCCTCATATGATTCTTTCTGATTACTTACTATCTTTGTAAAACTGATGAAAAAAGGACTTGCCGTCATATCATTATTTATTTACCTGGCAGCTACCAGTGGCATTATAATTAATGCTCACTACTGCATGAAAAATCTGGTATCAGTCAAACTTTTCGAGACCAGTGTAGACAAATGCGGACAGTGCGGAATGGAGATGCATGATAATCCCGGATGCTGTCATGACGATACCCGTTTTCTGAAACTGGTACAGGATCAGGTTAAAGTGCCCGGAATTATTTTTGAACTCCAGCCACCGGAATCTATCCCGGCTGACGACCATTCTTTATTAGTAGCCTCTCTTTTCAATCTGAAATCAGAAAGGCATTTTCAAAATCATTCTCCCCCTTTATTATCCGAACAGGATACTTATTTAAGACTTCAGGTTTTCAGGATTTGATACCCATCAAAGTCAGTCTTATTATGCCCCACCCGGCGGCATGTTTCAATTTATTATATTCATCTTAAACTCATTTACAATGAAAACATTGAAAATATTTTCGCTTGCAGCAGTATCTATGTTGCTCAGTACCGTCCTTATTGCCCAGTCAAAAACAGAAACCTTTAAGGTGTCAGGCAATTGCGGCATGTGTAAAACAAAAATTGAAAAAGCAGCAAAAGATGCAGGAGCCAAAGAAGCCAGCTGGAATGCAGACAGCAAAGAACTGACGGTTACCTACAAAAGCAGTTCAACCAATGCGGCTAAGATCCAGGAAAAAATTGCAGCAGTAGGTTATGATAATGTGGGTTTTAAAGCTACCAATGAAGCTTATGACAAACTGCATGGTTGCTGCAAATATGAAAGAGCCACTGCCAGCGAAGAAATGGATTGCTGTAAAGATGGTAAATGCAGCATGGCTGGTCATGATGGTAAGGATTGTTGCAAAAAGGATGGTGCCAAAATGGATTGCGGCAAGGCCGGACATGATGGCAAAGATTGCTGTAAGAAAGAAGAAGGAAAAATGGATTGCTGCAAAGATGGTAAATGCAGTATGCCCGGTCATGACGGGAAGGATTGTTGCAAAAAATCTTAATTTCAGATTGAAAAACAACCTTCACCCATGAAACGGCTTTTCTTTCTGATCCTGGTATCCGTTCTGTTGGTACCTGTTGGACAGGCACAGTTTTCCAAGGCCAGTTTACAGGCTACCGGCTTAACCTGTGCACTTTGCAGTAATGCCATCAATAAAGCGGTATTGAAATTGCCCTTTGTGGCATCAGTCAGGGCAGATATCAAAAACTCCTCATTCAGTATTGTGTTCAAAGAAGGGGCTGACCTGGATATTGATGCGATCAAAGCGGCTGTGGAAGATGCCGGATTCTCTGTTGGCGGACTCAGCCTGACTGGTCATTTCAATGACACCAGGCTGATAAAAGATCAGGCGGTTACTATCGGCAATGAAAAATTTCATTTTCTCAACGGCGATGGTAAAACCCTGAACGGTGAACAGGTAATCATGGTAGTGGATAAGAATTTTGTATCTGAAAAGCAATTTAAAAAGATCAGCAAGGAAAGCCAGTTACCCTGTGTGCAAACAGGAAAGGCCACGGGTGCCTGTTCGCGGGAAGGCATGGCTGCGGGAAACAGAATTTATCATGTGATGATATAAAATAAGCAGTCCCTTTCTGCGTTGCAGAAAGGGACTTTTTGATCCTTCGATATATGATGAAACAAAAACTATTCTTCACCATTGTACTGTTGATGTTTATTAGTGCTGCGGTACAGGCCCAGCCAAGACAGGGGCAAATAGCAGCCGACATTGCATTGCCAACAGCTAAAGGAGATACGATTCACCTCAGTTCCCTGCGGGGGAAAGTGGTATTACTTGATTTCTGGGCATCCTGGTGTGGACCCTGCCGGGTCGCCAACCGGGGGCTTTCTAAAATCTATTCAAAGTTTAAAGACAAGGGTTTTGAAATCTTCAGTGTTTCCTTTGATGCCGATCGCAGTGACTGGCTGAGTGCAGTGAGACAGGATAAAATAAACTGGCTGCAGGTCAATGATCCGGATATCAACAAATCAGCCGTGGCTTTGTACTGGGAAGTGTATTCCATTCCCACAACCTATCTGATTGACCGTGACGGTAAATTACTGGCCATGGATCTGGAAGGCAAGAACCTGGAGAATGCATTAAAAAAACTGATTGATAAATAAGTGCAGAAATGAAGTGGGAGCGATTGATAATACTGATATTCCTGTTTGCACTAAAGGCAAACGCACAGGAACTGTATGTATTTACAGAGCCGGCATCGAATATTCCTGCCCGTTCCATTAGTTTAAAGCTGACCGATCATTTTGTAACCAGTGATAATATTTACAATCGTTTCTCCCACCGGTTGATGCCACAGGTGATGCTGGGTGTCAGCAAAAAATTAATGTTTCAGATTGGTGGAACTTTTTCCAATATGCATACGCCGGATTTCAAGGCGGAGTCGATTAATTTTTATACCAAGTACCGTTTTTTGTCAAAAGATGAATTGCACAAGCATTTCAGGATGGCGGTCTTTGCTAATCTTTCTGCCACCAAAGCACCATTTCATTATGATGAGATCACCCTGATGGGAGATAAGGAAGGAATGGCATTGGGTCTGGTGGCCACACAGCTCTGGCATAAACTGGCGGTTTCTGCAACGGTAACACATACCCAGTTGCTGGATAATTCCCGTTTTAATAAAGTGTTGTATATACCCGAAAGGAATTACCAGGCGATGAACTATGCACTTTCTGTAGGCTATCTGGTCTTCCCTAAAGAATACCGGGATTATAAGCAAACTAATCTCAATCTCTATCTCGAAATATTGTCGCAGCAAACCCTTGACCGGAAAACCAATTACCTGGATATCGCCCCGGCAGTACAGCTGATTTTTAACAGCAATGCCAAATTGAATCTGGGCTATCGTTTCCAGGCCACCGGCAACATGAGCCGGATGGCCAATAACAGCTGGCAGGTCAGCTTTGAGCGGACCTTTTTAGGGGCTTTTAAGTAATAGCCCCATTATTTCAAAATACGACAATGAATTTTTTACGTTCATATGTAATCATATTGCTATTACTGGTAGCTGGTAATACAGAAGGCCTGGCCCAATCTGCCA
>Ga0075158_10001164_pt1 | contig 20136 bp, 12 predicted proteins | sample JI91814BDNA_FD_70968 | JGI IMG/M metagenome (GOLD analysis project Ga0075158, IMG submission 70968) | Wastewater effluent complex algal communities from Wisconsin, to seasonally profile nutrient transformation and Carbon sequestration -... | ecosystem: Engineered > WWTP > Effluent > Algae... | reverse complement strand
TCCCGCTCGCTGATTCCAAATCCGGTCCTAATCCAAATCAACTCATCATAGAGATAGGCGTTGGGATCAACATTCTTCGCTGTAAGAGGCGCGACAAGTCGCTCAACTCGGTCTAACGCGTGTGCTTTCTTCGTAAAATCTCGCCAGCAACGCTCTAGGTCTTCACCGCTAAGATTGTCCTGGGATTCGATCTTAGCCGATGGCTTAATCGTCTTCACGACTTCGTAGCAATACTCGTAAACTCTCTTTACAACAATCGATGCTCTTTCCCTTGGCGAACACAAGCTTGAGATTAGATTTTCGATCAAGTATTTCAGCGATTCGTTGAGTACCAAAATCAGAATTTTTTCGCCGGGGTAACGGTTTGCAAGAACTCGGGCCCGGTGCACAAGAACACATGTCTTGCCCGACCCAGAAACACCAACAACGCGGGCAGGTCCTGGAGTTTCGCAATTTACCAAAGTTGCTTGCGAAGGGTGCAAATAAAGCATCCACTCAGAATAACTTGCGCGATTGTAGATTTCGACCAACTCCTCGGTAGAAAACTTCGACAGGTCCAGCAATTCTCCCGAAGCACTTCCACGTTCCACAGCATCGGAAAGTGCTCGGGGCTGTTCCGAAGCAAGTACAGCTAGTTTCGCGAAGAGCTCAATCCGCATGGCTGCTTGCGATGTTAAGCCCTGCAAAACCAATTGCAGAGTTTCAATGACTGCTGCACGTTGTTCGATAGATTCATAATTCAACGCATTGAGTATCAACCAGTTATCACTGTCATCCATCTTCTCAAACGTGAGAGTCTTCAGCACAGCAAGTGTCGCGGCATTCACACCAAGTAGATCCACATGCTCTGCATTTAATCGATCCAGCAATGGCCCTGTAGCAAAGGCAGTAGACAGTACATTTTCGTTACAAACTTCTGGATCAGTGTTGGCGGGAATGAACTTGACTTCTCCGGAGTTGTTAATGGCAAAATCATACCCGCGATGTTTGTCAAGCCACTTTTCGACATCTTCATGATTTCCAACACACAACAAGATCCGCACGTTTTGATGTTCGGTCGTAACAAGTCGGTAATAACTTCTTAGGTGATATTTCACAGCATGCTTTATTCGTGATTCACCCTGATTCGTCGTTTTTAAGTTCGGGGACTCGCCAGCATTCCAACGACTTATTGCCTCCACAACCTCACGGTACACCGTATCACTTATTCCTCCTTGCCTACTGAGCTTATTCAGTTGTTTCGTAAAACCGACGTGCTCGACAGTTTTCATTTCGCGTGAGTGTACGATTGGCATGGCGCATGATCACCACTAGAGAGTTGAACATACCGCAAGATACAGGTGAACGGGATTGCGTTGTAGCTTAGCTGTTCCATCTCGTTGATTCAATTACATGGTGGTTAAACCGCACTTTAGAGGGAATTTGAGCCTGATGGTATGATAATCTATTCCCCTAAGGTACAGACCTGTATTTAATGCAGTGATAACTTGGTAGGCAACGATCCGACGCAACAGTTGTTCGGTACTACTTCTTCGCTTGAGCCTATCTGGTTTTTATTTGCCTAAAGCACACGGCGCAAATCTCTTTTCAAAACATCGGAAGATCTCCGTCGCCAGATTGTCGTTTGCCCTCAAGGGCTTAAAATCTGGATTTTAGAAATGACCAAGAAGAACGCCTCAAGCAGTCGTGTATTTTGTTCAATGGAAACATGAGCATTGAAGTCGACACCCAGGACATATCCCGCATTGTGCAGTGGAAGGTATCAATTTTCCTGGCGACTACTCTTAATTATTGCCGGGACTGCCGTTGGCGGCCCGTATCGCGTCGACTGCTCCAAACCTTGCTTGGTTTAATCCTCATTTTAAGCCAAACCCCACACTCTGCGGGCAGTAGGCCCTTCTAACGTGGAGTGCGTGTTTTACGAAGAGAGTTGACCTAGGCCTTCCCCGTCGCGAAAGACTGTGCCATTTCAGCACAAGAAAAGTAGACTCTCCGTCGTTTCGTGGGGTTAGACTGCAGTACATCACATTTAGAGCAGCTTTGGTATCATGCATCTTGCTGAATGCCAAAGACTTAAGTGGTATTGCTTTGAAGGCCGTATCCAGATGAATTAATAAATAGGAAACGGTCTCATTTCCGCCGCGTGTTTTCGTGGGATAACTTTTGCTGAATTCACGAACAAAGACACTTTCGATGATCTCAGCGAGAGTGTACAGTCAAGCTTGAATCCGAAGGACGTGCTAAGACTCTCGACGCATTTATTGATTCGGACGATCTGGTTGCTTTTGTTTCCGTCTAGTGGATGCCAGAGGCTAAGGACAACGACAGGTTACAGGAAACTACCGATGGAGCATTCTGGAAAGTCCTCGAATGATCCGATTACGACAACAAGTTTTCTGCAAGACTTGAGATCATCAACATCGCTGCGATGGGTAGATTTTGTTGAGATTTACTCGCCTTTGCTACGCTATTGGTTCAGGAAAAACGGAGTTACCGAGCAATTTTTGGAAGATCTTTTGCAGGATACGCTTCTGCATATTTCAAACAGTATCGAACGATTCGAACGACGAAGCGACAGCGGAAGTTTTAGGGGGTGGCTAAGGACTTTGGTTCGAAACAAATCTGTAGATTTTTTTCGTAGCCACCATGCGACTTTCCTGCTCTCAGAAGACCAATTGATGAATCTTGTAACGCCGGTGGGCAAAGACGAACTCGAATTGGAAAAAGAGGAGGAAGCAATCCAGCAATTGAAATCACGGGCCATGCAGGTTGCTCGGTGTCACGTGAGTGCTTCAACTTGGGAAATGTTTTGGCTTAGTGTCACCGAATCGTCTTCCACTGCAGAGATCGCCCGCCAATATCAGGTAACTCCCGCCGCCGTCCGAGTTGCCAAAGCCCGTGTCTTGAAATTGCTCCGAAGTATCCTCCATGATATTCGTTGAGTTAGGTGAAGGTTCACCTAACTGTTACGCCTTTGCGATACTTGTAAGTGTGGGTGGATAAAGGTATCCAGGTTTCTAAAAGTAGCACCGTCGATGAACTGCCCCAGTGATTCCGAACTTTTCGATATGGTCGTTGGAAAAGTAGATCCGCAACGGTTCGAAGTGTTATGTTCCCATATAGAACACTGTGCGGATTGTCAGCATCGAGTTGCCGGTATGGAGGAACCAGAGGACTCATTCATACAGAGCCTTGGCTCAGCAATAGGAAGTAAAGTACCAGATAACGAAGCTAGCTCAAAATACAACGGTGTTCGCGATGGCTCCCTTGCTGAGCCACAACTTCTCGCTATCCCATGCGAGATTCGAAACTACAGAATCGATCGATTCCTCGGAATGGGAGGGATGGGCGAGGTCTATGAAGGTGAGCATATCCACTTTCAGCGGCCTATTGCCCTGAAACTTATCCAGAGAGTCAAGCAAGCAGACCCCGCGTTTCAGAAACAATTTTTGGATGAAATCAGTTGCTTAGGGAGATTGCAGCATCCCAATCTTGTGGTCGCTTACGATGCATGGCAGGAAGAGGATCGCCTCTTCTTGGTGATGGAGTTTATTGATGGCTGCTCTCTATCCGAATGGCTTAGAAAACACAAACCAACTCTTGCGTTCGCCGTTTCTGTCATCAAACAGTTAATGCAGGGAGTAGACTACCTCCATACAAAGAACTTCATGCATCGCGATCTAAAGCCAAGTAACGTGATGATTGGACGCGATGAGCAAGTTAAGATCATCGATCTTGGATTGGCCAGGTCTCTCGACAAGGTTTCAGATAACCGTGAAATGGTTGCGGGAACCAGGAAGTACATGGCACCAGAGCAGCTTCAAGGAGAGAATCTTGATCACCGAGTCGATATCTTCGCCATTGGGCAAATCCTAAAGCAACTCCTGACATATGTGGATAGAACGCCTCTGAATTCGGTACAGAGTTGGCTTCTCGATGAGCTTCTACGAATTGCAGATAAAATGTCGGCAGAGTTACCATCCGATCGTTATGACTCTGTCGCAGAACCACTGCGTGAAATCACTCATGCGGAAAGAATAGCAACCAATAGACTGCGGTGGCACAGAATGCGATGGATTCCAGCTCTGGCACTCATATTGGTGACAGGAGCATGCCTTGCATTTGCAATGTGGCCCAAGATCTCTCCTCCTGCGTTAGCGATTTTGAGTGTTACTAATTCGAATCCAGATGATGAAATGGTTATGATCGATCGCCACGGTCAAAGAACCCTGGTGTTCTTAGGAAGAAAGGAGCCATTGACCGTTGAGCCTGGAGCTTATGAAATCGAACTAGTCTTTCCTAACAACCGACGACTTATCCCCGAAAAGCTAGAGCTTCGGGAAGGAGAAAATCGAATTGTTGCAATCGAGCGAGTACCGACCACGGAGATTACAGGGACACAATGGCGAAAGTCGTTGGAATACCCCATTAAGATGGAGTTGGTTACGGTTCCCGCTGGAAAATTTGGTATGGGAGGTATGGAAAACGATCCCGATGCAAAGCCCTACGAATTTCCTGTAAGAAACATCCTCATTGAGAAGCCATTTCAGATAGGTATCTTCGAAGTCACAGTAGGACAGTTTGCTGAGTTTGTGGACGCAACAGGGTACAGGACGTTTGCGGAATCCTCTGGGCAAGGAGGATGGATAGCCAATCGACAATCGAGTTGGGGAGAGCTTCGAGCAGATCTGTCTTGGCATTCCCCTGGCTATCCTCTTTCCAAAGACTATCCAGTTACGGTTGTGACCTACGAAGATTGCCTTGCCTTTTGTGCATGGCTAAGTCAAAGAGACCAAAAAGAGTATCGACTGCCGACGGAAATCGAGTGGGAATACGCTTGTCGAGCAGGCACAGAGGGGATCTTCCCCTTTCCCGAGGGCGCCAGAGATCAATACTCATGGAATCTTTTTAACACCAAAGCTTCACTAGGACCGCGAATCGTGGGGAGTCGATCCCCAAATCCATGGGGCATCTATGACACGATTGGAAACGTTCGCGAGTGGTGTCTCGATTATTTTTCTGCGTCGACCTATGAGCTTGCAGCAGAAAACCATCCCCAAGGGCCTTCAGAAGGAACTCTTCGCTGCGTGCGAGGAGGCGCCTTTATGGATACTGACCCATTTTTAAGATCTGCTTTTCGCGGCTATTTAGAGCCTCAGAAAGTCGTGAATAATCAGGGATTTCGAGTCGTTTGCCCGCAATAGCCATGCGGTGCACGGATAACGTCTTCCAGAATCTCGATCGCAAGTATTTGACAAAACCTGTTACGCGTTTCCGATAGGTATAGCTGGGAAGTTTCCTGCTAAATCGAAGTCGTGAAAAAAGGCGTCAGATGCATGCTGATTGTTCTCTCCAGATTTTTCTATCGCCATCTTGTTTTTCTCATTTTCTTTTGCCTTACCGTATTTTGGATTGTTTGGGGCTTGGGCTTCACAGAACGTGCTTTCCAAACCTCTTCGGATAAATACGAGGCAATCCTAGTTGACTATGAAAAGAAGCTGGAACGAGAAGATCCGCTGGCTGCAAGTAAATTAGCAAAATTTCGTGAAGACCAGCAAATCAACAAGCTCGCACTGGCAACCCATTTGGTGAGAACAGAGTCGGAGCGAGGGATGCGCGGCATCACCGATATGCTTTCTAAACAAGAGTCACTTCAGGGAGATTCAATCTATGAACTCGCCGTTTTGGCAACTTCACCCGATAAACAGAACAGCTCGGAAATGAAGGAGAAATTCCTGATGGCCCAGGCGAGCGTTGTGGAACTTCTTCTTAAATCAGAGAATACGGCTTTGGCACACGACTACATTTCGCGACTTAATGCGGCAGCCAATGATCCAGAGACCTGGGCGAAAGTGTATGACGATGCATTCGGCCTCATTGTTTTGGATCGAATTCAGAATCCAGAATTGCAACAATACTACTTGCAAGAGCGAAATTCAGAATGGCTAGAAGAGTCAATGCTCTCGTTTGTGGATCGGTATGGCACTGACGATGATACGTTGGAAAACTCGTCGACAATGCTGTCCGATCAAAAACTTGAGTTACTAACATCATTCTTAGAATGTGCCAAGCAACATCATCCTGAGTTCAAGAAAGCGGTCGTTGAACTTAACCTAGGCGTCGACGTGTTTCCGCTCTTCGAGCAATTCGGCGATGTTATTGATGACTGTTCGAAAAAGTACCATATTCCACTTCAGGAAACATTGGATGTTATCTTTGCTAACCAAGATTTTGTCGGTGAGCAACTAGAGCAGGAAGGTCACGAGAGGGTTGCTGCAAGTTTACATCTAATCCGCTCAGAAAAGCCCTCAGCTTGGAGAGAGGCGCAAAGCTCAGTGATGGTTCTCAGAATGAATCATGATGTCCCTAACCTTGTAAATCAAATCTGCGAAAAGTTCCCAGGCCAAGACATACCTGCATTTGTTTATGCTGCTTATGAAGATGAGGCAATTGTCGCTGCAACGGCGATTGCACAATACGGTGATCTGGCGATTTATGTTCTATTCCGCTATTCCGAATTGGAACGCTTTCATAGGCTTCTTTCCGATCCATCTGTTGGCGTAAGAGCCGTCGTTTACATTGCCAGATTTAGTGACTCTGGAATCGATAAGTTGGAGGAGAATCGAGCTTGGCTAGACAAGTATTTTCAGCCGGACGGTACTCCAATCGAAAAAGAATGGTGGACAAGCTTCCCTGGAGGGGAACTTGCAAACGTCGCCCGTAACTGGGCGACAGGTATACCAAATGAATGGGGGGAGCTAGGTTGGGCTGCTCTTGATTCGGCTGAAGGAATGTTATTTGTAATGAGCTTTGGAAGCTCAACTTTGGTTACCAAGCCCCTTTCGCAGACGGCAAAGCTAGCGATCAAAAAACAAGCTAAAAAGCAATTGTTGAAAAATGGAAAAAAAGTTGTGGCGAAACAACGCAACAAATCCATGTTACGTCAGGTCAGCGAAATGGCGGCTCAACCACTCAAGCTCGCCAAAACGAAGGTGGGAACTTGGGTTGCAAAACTTGCTATCGTCAAGATCGGGCAGTCTGTGGCCCTTCAATCGCTTGCTGCGGGAAAACAGATCCTTAAAACCTGGAAAAAGGTACCGTTAAGCACTCGAAGAATTGTTTATCGCTCGTTGCTTGCCGTGGGACTTGTGGCGACGCTTGTCTACCGAACCCTTCCAAATCTTGATAAGGTCGTGCAGGCGGTCGTGGACTATCCTGCAAACTTGGTAAAGGAAGGCTTCCAGTCTTTAGCGAATCAAATCGGCAAAGCCATTGATTCAGTAAATGAATCGCGTTCCAACTTGGGCATTTTCCTTCAGTGGGTTCTCTATTTGGTAATCCTAGCTGTTTTGTCGTTCCTCGCAGTGATCACGTTTCCCAGAGAAGGAAAGTTACGATATGTCCGATAAGGAGTTGACAGTTGGCGAACCGTCGAATTTTCGGGTCTGCTTGCTTGGATCTGAAGGAGCGGGCAAAACTTGTTTTGTTGCAGGGCTAGCAGTACTTGGCGAACCCAACCATGCAACACCGTTAAATGTTCGCGCTACCGATACACTGACGGTGAAGTACATCGATGAATTAAGATCATCTTTGAGAAGTGCCCAATGGCCCCCTGGAACAACAGTAACGAAGATTCTCAAAATCCGCGTCTCGCTTGATTCCTTTTGTATCGATGTAAGGGTGGCTGACTACAAAGGAGAGGACTTTCGATCGGCACTAAAACAACTCGAATACGACAAGATCCAGGAACTTCATGAGCATTACGCCAAATCGGATGTATTGATTCTACTATTCGACCCTCTGATCGACCTGCAAAACACGTCGGGTGATCATGAGGCGCAACAAGTTGCAGCGAATCGTCTAGACGCTCATCTTCAAGCGATTTCTCAGCAATGGCAAAGTCAATCTCATGACCATACCAAAGAGCCTAAGATACGTACCGATATCGCAGTTGTTATCACAAAATGTGATTTAGTTCCCAATCTTCGCAACTCAGAACAAGCTCGTGATTACTTTCGCCAGCACGCACAGCATCTAGATTTGAAGATTAGGCAGTTGGCTGGCAAGGTAGAGTACTTCCCACTTTCGTCCATTGGTTTGGGTAATGAAATCCCTTCCGATCTTGGACAACAAGGGAATCGACGACCTCCCACCAACTTGTCTCCTTACGGATACGAAGAACTTTTCCGTTGGGTTATTCGACGGCGTCGCATGCGAGTATGGAGTCCTTTGCTGAATAGGCTAACTATCGGTTCGGTTGCGGCAACTGTTGTAATCGTAATTCTGTTGGCCCTGTGGTGGGGATGGCAATATGAAACAAACCGACAAGCACGATTGGTTTTGGAAGACGCAAACCTGCCTTTGAACCAAAAGCTAGAAGAAACCAAAGATATTCAGGACATATCAAATCGAGAGCTACGAAGCACTCTCCTAAGCAAACGGGAGGAGGAGATCGAAGCCAAAATTCGAAACGCAAACTCGGTTGAGATCTTGAAAGAAACACAGAAAGAAATTGCCGAGATCCTAGAAGCAAATCCCGGCGGATTGACTTCGCGGTTTGAAGAACTAGCAAAATTGGTTAGTACTCGAAGTGAGGAATTGCTGTTTGCGAGCTGCCAGAACGCATTCAACCAAAAGACCAGTAACTTTCCTGATCTGGCTACACAGTTTTTGGATCAATTCCCCGGTAGCTCCAAAGCCTCTGAGGTCCGAAATTGGCTGCAACAACTCAAAATCGCAGACTATACCAAGCGTCGGCTCCAAATCAGGAACATGCTTGTTAAGGACTCTTCCAAATTGGAAGGCAAGATTCGAAGTATCAACGAGTTTTTGGAGCAATTCGGTGATCAGATTGATGCGAATGAGAAACCGAAGATTATTCGTGCTGCCGAACTTGGAAAACAATTCTTGGTAGGTCGAACATACACCTGCAAACTCAAGAGAACAGGAGGTTTTGAAGCTCCTCGAACCCAGGGTATTGATTTACTGCTTAACGACGTATCCTGCAATACCCACTGGTCGGACTCCGCCTCCAAAGAAGTTCTATGGGAGAGCAAGAGGTTCATATTCGACTGGAAAGCGGGGGACACCATCGATATTCGCTTACTGGCTGCGAATTGGAGAAATGCGACGGATAAAGTCGCCACAATCAATGTACGAGATCCCCTCGCGATCCAAGTATTGGCCAAGAAATCGCTGTTTCAATACGTTACTCCAGATTGGAGAAACTATGTCAACTTACCGTTTGTGGAATTCACCCTCGATGAGCTAAGCTCCGATGACTTGCGAATCATTGACTCGTATCTAAGTCCGGGGGATGCATGGTAACTTGGCAAAGTTTTCCTTCAGCTTACTTCGGCAGAAATATGAGCGAGTCCAAAATTGGGAGTTACTCGCTTTTGGGGCACTCTCCTGACTTTCCTGTGCAATTACTTGACGCCTTTGAAAGCCTACATGGCTATGTTCGGTGGCTAAACAGTAATCAACAAGGTCGATATCCGGATTGTTTTGGCACATTACCTCTTTCTCCAAACCGATTGATCATTGCTCGCTTTCAGGATGCCGGACCAGATAGCTTGGACCGTCCTCATGCGTTGCGGATCGAGGGCATTTTGGTGGAAGGTATGGAGATCACCAAGATTAGGGAACTTTGTTGGCAACTTTTTGAACCCAATCGTTGGCGGGTCTCCGGGCCAGAAGAGCACTCGAAAGTAGAGTTGCGTTGGGATGTTGAGCAGACAAACAAGCAATTGAATCGTGAAACGAGTTTTGAGAAACTCCTTCGAAAACCCACCTTCCTTTGCACGCATTCATTTTTCGAAAACCTTTGCTTTGAAAACGTTTATGATCTGTCGCGTTCCGAATATCGTTCTAGCGAAACGGAAGTTCGTATATCGACGCCAACCGAGCCTTCCACAAAACAACGCACTGTAAATGTACGAGAGAATACCGTGAAACAAAGTAGTAAAGGACTCAGGTTACTATGGGGACTTTCCCTGGCTGCTACGATCGTTTCAGTTTACTCGGTCTATTTGAATCTGCAGAACCAAAGGCAGTTTAAGGAAACGAAAGTATCTCTCAATAACACCGAACGCGAACAAACGGAGCGAGTCGAATTGCAAAGCAATACCAGGGCAATGCTGCAATCCCTGGATTCATACAAGTCGGGGCAAGCTGAAACAGCAAAAGAGGTTAGCCATTTGCGATCTGAGTATGAACAGCTCAAGGAGAAAGTAAACGATCTCCAAGCCAACTTCGAGACTGCTCCACAAATTCAAGTCCAAGAACTCGCACGAGTTCGCAAGCAAATCGTCCAGGAATGGCTAGGTTCCAAAACTGGGACAAAAGAGACGTCAATAGATGCGATTAAGCTACTACTTTTTTTGGAGTTTTTTAGCAGGGAGAAGCAAGATTCCGACAAAGAAACAGTACGGAAATGGTTAGAGAAACTTGGCAATGAGGAGTCACGAGATTGGATTGCTGAACTGAATGCTTTGGGCACCAACAATCCTTCACTTCCGAAATCCTTCCTGGTCAAGCAATTGCAGTTGTGGCTTGTACAAGGCAAGGATGATCTCACACGAGCCTGCAAACTTGGACTTAAGCGGCTAGACGAACTACTGTGTCAGTTTGCGGGTAAAACCGGCCAGTGAATTGCGGGTTGAAAACCGGCCAGCGGGGAGCGATTTGGGGGGACTTCGAGCACGATGGAGTGCTGGAGGAACCCAGCATGTCAAATCGAACATCTATGGCTCAAATCAATGCAATCGGAAACCTATACCGTAGCGGTCACTCGAACCGCCAAATTGCCAAGCTTTTGGGTGTAAACCGTGAAACGGTGGGGAAGTATGTTGCGGCGTTAAAAGCAGCTGGAATTCAAAACCGGCCAAACCCGCAAACCGGCTTTAGCAGCAACGAGCCAAACCCGCAATCCGGCTCAGACGGAGTATCGCAACCTGAGTTGCTTGCCGCAACATCGGTCGCTAAGCACGCGTTTAATGGCCCGGCCAGCAGCTGCCAGTCGTTCGAGACGATCATTAAAGATTTGTTGGATCGAGGGCTATCGATCAAACGCATTCATCAAGACCTACAGAGCGAGCATGGCTTCAAGGGAAGTTACTTCAGCGTCTATCGCTTTGCAACAAAGTTATCAGCCAATGTTCCGCTACCGCATCGTCGTATGGAAGTCGAGCCTGGCGAAGAAGCTCAGATCGACTTCGGGACCGGTGCGATGATCATCAACGCCGAAGGAAAGCAACGACGACCATGGATGTTTCGCATCGTCCTCAGTCACTCGCGCAAAGCCTACAGCGAAGTCGTTTATCGGCAGACGACCGACAACTTCATTATGGCCATTGAGAACGCAATGCATTACTTCGGTGGCGTACCCAAACGCCTCGTGATTGACAATCTGAGAGCAGCAGTGAAGCAAGCGGATTGGTACGACCCTGAGATACATCCAAAGCTGCAATCGTTCGCGCTTCACTATGGCACAGCAGTCGTACCAACTAAGCCTTACACACCGGAACATAAAGGGAAGGTTGAGAGCAGCGTGAAGTATGCCAAAAACAATGCACTCAAGGGCAGGCACTTTAACAGCATTGTTGAGCAGAATGATTTTCTACTGGAATGGGAGTCAAAAACAGCCGACACCCGTATTCACGGTACGACGAAAGTGCAAGTTAAAAAGCGATTTGAGGAAGCCGAGCGTCATGCTTTATTACCGCTGCCAAGCGAGCGTTTTGCAAACTTCAAAGAAGCTCGTCGATCGGTCTCACGTGATGGTCACCTCGAAGTCGACAAAGCGTTTTACTCTACACCGCCGGAGTATATTGGCAGACGACTGTGGGTGCGTTGGGATAGTCGCTTGGTACGGATCTTCAACAGCCAATTTCAAGTGATCGCTACCCACAGTAAATGTGAGCCGGGTCGATTCAGGACTGACAAAGCCCATATTCCTAAGGAAAAAGTGTCTGCCGTCGAGCGTGGCACCGATGCATTACTGCGTCAAATCGCGGCCATCGGACCGCATACGAAAGCTTGGAGCGAGGCGATGACAGCGGCTCGTGGCGTGGAAGGCGTGCGAGTTCTTGTAGGCCTTAAGCGACTTGCAGGAACACATAGATGCATCGAGCTTGAGGCAGCTTGCAAGGTTGCGCTGACGCATGGAGCGTATCGACTGCGAACAATTCGTAATCTTCTCAAGCAAAGGATGGCTACGGAGCAGATACAGATGGACTTCATTGACGAGCACCCGATTATTCGACCATTATCGGATTACTCACTTAGTTCTTTGGAAAGTTTCAGGAGGGAACGATGAACGGAAAACTTAGAGACCAATTAAAGGAGCTTCGGCTCAGTGGCCTCGCGGCGTCACTCGATGTTCGCTTGGATGAAGCCAAGTCGGCGCGACTGGATCACAGTGAATTCTTGGAGACGATTTTGCAAGATGAATTATCGGTTCGTCAGGATCGACAGATCGACCGCTGGACGAAGTTGGCTGGCTTTCGCGACCTGAAGTCAATTGATGATTTCGATTTCGAATTTAATCCAACAGTGAATAAGAAAGCGATCTTCGACTTGGCTGCGGGCGATTTCGTTCGCAAGGCTCATGACGCACTGTTGATCGGACCGCCCGGCGTTGGCAAGAGTCACTTGGTTCAAGCAATTGGTCGCCAGTTGATTCGAGATGGCCATACCGTCTTTTATAGAAGTATCTTCGATTGCATTCGCGACTTCCTTCACGACGAAGCGTTCGAAGGTCACGATCGCATCATGAATCGTTACTTGAAACCCGACTTACTGATTCTCGATGACATGGGGATGAAGCAATTACCAAAGGGAAGTGGCGAGTTCCTCTTCGAGGTCATCATGCGACGTCATGAACTTCGTAGCACGATGATGACTAGTAATAGACCGCTTGAGGATTGGGGCAAGCTGATCGGTGATGTCCCTAGCGCTACTGCCATTCTTGATCGCTTTTTGCAGCATGCGAAAGTGATCCAAATCACCGGTCGCAGCTACAGACTACGCGGCAAACCAGCCGATAATATCAGTAGCGACAACGAGCCCAAAACCAGCCAAACCCGCAAACCGGGTTCCGGCAAGCTAAATAGCTAATCTGTCAGCTTTCTGTCGCTGCAAAAAACAACAATTCTGCAGCCACAAATCTACCAACCACGATCCTTAACCACTAACAAAAAGTGGCTGGTTTTCACCCGCAAACAGGTGGCTGGTTTTCACCCGCAAAATGACACTACTGCTAAAGAACAATGCAATTGTCGAGGAGTAAACTCACGGACGCCCCGTTCTAATCCAGCACTACTCAGCGGGAATCTCCTGGAAGGCGAGGGAGTTTGGTCAGCGATGTCGCTTCAAGTGAAAATGGCTCCAACGTCATGCATTCTCTTCTCAGGAGCAAAGCTAAAGTTCGGTACTGTTCCGGATGCCAACAATAGAGTCGTAGAGCTATCTGGTGATATCCTATTTTTGAAAGTTGAGGATGAACAATGATTTTGCATGGGAAACTGGGGAGATGGGTTTTGGTCTTGATGGCCTCTCTACTGGGATGTCCTGTAGTAGGATGCGGTTTCCTTAGTACCACCCCTAAATTTGAAGTCACCGAGGTTAAAACATCGCATGGTGCCTTAACCGCAAGATGGTTTATTACGATTCGAAATAAAGGCGCAACAGGTTCTCAGCTTGTCCAATTTTGGGTAGGCGATTCGAATGATCAAGCTTCACGAAATGTGATTTACTCGGAACGCCATTATTTGGGATTCGGTGAACAGACAACGATTGAGGTATCCTGGAATCATGTTGCCGTTGGACTCTTTGCCAGCGGATTTGCATATGGATTCGATAATGGGATAACTTTCTTGCCCTAACGACACAAGTGTCATTGGTAATTGAAGATATGTCGCCCGTGGTCCTTTGAGGAGCAGAATCCCTCAATTAAAAATGGTCGGCCCTCCCATCGATTCTGTTTCCATTACTCGGTATCGGTCGCGGTGGGCGCTCTCAGCCCCTCTTGCTTTTGTTGACATGTTGACGTGTTGACATGTTTCCCATAGTCACAAACCTTTACTTCGCAAGAATTACGAAACACCACACTCTAGGTGTCGGGATCTGCTTTCGCTACAACGTTGACACAAAGAAATGCACGGAAGCAATGAACCGGTGAACAAGGTCAATGTCGTACGGAATATACTGGTTCGTTACAAGGAATGAAGCCATATAAGTGGGGAAACGCCATGGCGGGTAGTAAACCAACAACTGAGTATATCAGAGGCAGAGCAGCCAATCCGGATTGTGTTAAGAGTGTATTACCTCCGACCAACACTCCAGCGAATCGCCAAGCAGTAAGTCGCTTATCGTTTTCTGGCGGTGAAAACTTGGAATGGAACTATGATCGCTATGCGAAAAACATTGCGCGTTCAGCTCTCCCGAACCACACTTTCTTCTTGGACACTTGTTTTTTGGTAAAGGAGGAAGTTCCAGTCGCCTTCTGGAAAACACTTAGGCAGTTCAACATCTGTATTGTCCCGTTGATTGCCTTTGAACTCGAACCAAGGATGGAATCTACCGACCGAAATGTAGAAATCTTTCACGAATTGTCCGTCGCAAAAGCAAATTCAATCCCCGGCATCCAATTTCTTCCGAAACTTGAATTGGCTTCAGAATGCGACAAAGGAGCAATGCACTACATTCGTTTACTTGCATTGCGAAAGCAGATCTTTGAAATTGCCGCTCAGCAACACAAGTTTGACTTTGGGACAGATCCTTCTCCCGAAGAGTTACGGCGATTTGTCCAGAGTTTGGTTAGTGACCGAGGAATGACACTTGCCAAAAAAGGACAAACGGACTCGACCAAGCCGAACTTTGTCGCAGACGAATCGCTTTTGGTGAGGGCTTTTCTCTATGCACTCACTCACGGCTACGACGTTACCATTCTGACACGTGACAAAGACCTACTAGAGCAGTTCTACAAATTTCAGTACCTATTGGATACGCACTATCGATCGTATTTGATAGCCCAGCATTTTGTGAAACAGCCTCTGAATTTTGAAGAATTTCCCATCGAGACTCAAACGGAAGGTTTACCTTTTCACCGTTACCGACCATTACGTATTCCCTTTGGAGTCGACGAGCGCGTTTTACCGGCTGATTATCGCTTTGCGAATATTCAAGTCGATTACATTGGAGAAGAGAAGGGTCGGGCCCTGCTATCCACTTATCGCTTTTCTGCAGACATGGAAATGCTCGAAGTCTTTCGAATCAAGGGAAGAACGAATGGCCTGAATACCGATTGCATCCCGGGTTGGAATCTTCACCGATACTTCATCCCCAACACAAATGTCGATCAAGGTCCGTTTTGCGTGATTGCAGAAGATAAATTTGTCCCTCAAGGTGAGGCAAGGTTTGCGAGTTTGGATACTGAAATTGTACTCAAACGATGCGAAAGATCTTCGGGACATTCGATCATCGATGGCGTACCGGGAAGGAGTGCTGAATGGAAAACCGATCTGGGTATTCAGTTGAGCCAATTCGAATGCCCACGGATTATGCCCTGCTATGCACCAGATCCTCTAAAGATGACCCTGACATCGCTTAAGATTGCAATCGATCTGCAACCATACTGGACGCGGTTTCGTGCGACGACTGGCTTCGCAAACACCATGTCACCCGAATTGCTAGAGATTCTATACAAAACTAAGGGTGAAGATATTCCGCCCGATGCCAGAAGTTGGCTTTCAAAACTTTACATGCCGCCCGAACACGAAGTAAAGAGGGTCTTCGATTACTACCTAGCCTTGCTCGCTCATCGTAAGTTGTTTGGGAAAGTATGTGAGCTTGAACTTATCAACGAAGGAATCACAAGACCTAGCCGCAAGCAGATTCAACAGCGAGTCGAGAAGTATCGGAGTCCAAAATCCTGGCATCGAATCGAAGCATTCATGAACGACGAACGTTTGGATGTATTCCATGACGATCGCCTTGCTGTAGACACCCTATTGTCGGCAATTTATGCAGGAGAGGATACCGTGATCCTCACTGACAGCCGATGCTTCGTTGAACAGTGCTTTACTCTGATTTCCCTGATGGGTGGCCACTATCGAGCCTGGTGCCTAGGATCGCACCTCGCTAACAAGATCAATCACCTGGAGACAGGAGTTGGCGATCTGAAGAATGCCTTCAAAGGCAATGTGAATTTTATAAATCTCCCGTTGGAAACAGTGCAAGAATCAATGCCAAAATCCTGTTTTCCGATCCGTGTGCAAGTGTGGCTAATCGAAGATAGGAAATCAGAGGGACTTACCCTATATCCACTCGGATTTTCGGTTGAAATGGCGATGCGACAAATGTTCGAGTGTAAACTGAAAAACGAATTCCGCTCGACAGATCAACTATCGAATCGAAATCTATATTTCCAATACACGCGTGACGGATACGTAACCAAGGGCATGTGCATACTGGGCGAAGATCTCATGGTACCAATTGGATCTGACTCCTTTCCCGCCGACGCTAGATTAGATATCGATCTAACTGCCGTCCCAGGGATGGATTTAGTTTTACCTACGAACCTTGAAAGCTCGTTTCCATTTCCATGGAGTGAAAAAGCTCAGGCATCAAGCTTTCTTGAAGACCGCAAACGAAAGCTAAGCAAGATTAAACGCAACAAGCGATAGGACATGTTTGCCCACGTTGCTCACGCCTTGGTTCCAAGCTTGCATTTGTATTCCGCTGGAGTCAGTTTTTCCGGGGCCGATTCGAAAAAGTGCCCAGATGAACCGCTTCTAAGACCGTCAACGCGTCAGCATGTCAACATGTCAACATGTCAACACAGGCGTAATGCAAGTGTGTCGCTCGGTGATGAAAATGGGAGAAGACGAAGACTATCCCGCTTTGATTACGCGAGAATTCAGGAGTGACTTGTGTCCTTCAACCGACAACGGAAAAGAAGAGGATAGATCGTTCGTTTTTGTTAACGACTCGACAATTCACAAACACATTTCCGTAGACGGCTGAGACTGGAGTTAAGGGCATTTTCCCTTAAGATCTCCAAGGTCTCGATCGCTTTCTAATCGCTGCGTTCCATGATCAACAAAGGATGCGATTGTGAGACTAAATTCTAGATTTTAAGGTGACATCAAGCCAATTTGTCGCTTCAATCTTTTCAGCACGCTATTAAACGGTTTCGGCTCAACAGGAAAGCGATCGGTAGGTGTTATTGCAAGCACCTTTAGCGGAATTCTGCGGTAGCTAAACTCGTACAAAAGCGCTGCCAGCTGCAAAAGGCTCACTCACGCACTAATGCTTAGCGATAGGTTCGCGTTTATTGTATCGTTTCCCATTTAAGTTGAATTGAAGTTGGTTCGACGATCACTTTTGCGACGTCAGGTCGGTGCTTTTTGGAATATCTATCAAAGACCCCATGCAGATAAGGCGGTTCCATCACTCTGAGCCTACTTCGATTCTGCCTCCCATCTTCAGGCATCATGGATACTACCATAGCACCGCCCAATGGCACTACCAATATAAGAGTTGAGTTCCTGTCGAGACGGTTAGGAAGGAACCTTCCAATAAGATTCGAGATCACACTTGACTTTTGGGCTAGAGTCGAAATACTTCAGAAAGCTGCTTCCTACACACCGTAGGGGATTAGCCTTCACCGGCTAAAGTCTGGCAGTTGATGCGTAACGATCACTCTCTAAATGAAAGGGGGCATGTATGCCTAAACCCAAAAGGCCACCGGTGTCTGAAAAAGCCGTTGAGGCATTCAAGGGGCTTCAAGAGCAAATCGAAGCTGCCGAGAAACTTCTCAGAAAGCTGCCTGGAGCTAGAACTGATGAGGCAAAAATCTGGTTGTCGGATTTGTTTCCCTCCGACGATCCAAATGATATGGGAACTTCGCTTGAGCTAATTGGTGACCCAGGCGAGCTTCACGTCTGCCAATACTACTTCAATTCGAGTAGCGGAGAGGAGGAATATAGCACAAAGCGACTGGTTGACTATTCAACGGTTACTCGGATCGCGATTGCGAAAAAGATCCCTGAGTTAATTCAGCTTTCGAAAGCTGCTGAAGGCAAGGTTGTTGAGGCTGCAAAGGAAGCTGCGGCAAGTATCGAGCAAGCGATTTCTGAGCAATTGGAGGAATGAAGTCATGGAACAAGATAAGACTCCAAATTCCTTACCCAATGCCGAAAAACTGAAGGAACGGACCGAACTTTACAAGCTGTGGGCGGCTGCAATTGGCCTTGTTTCCCAAGTTCTAAGGTTCTTTTTCTGATCCCAATTCGAGATCTGGATAGGTAACGCCTTTCAAGCGGGAAGGCGTTACTGCTTTCACTTTGGTTACTCCGAACGTAGCGAAATTAGGAAGGGTTAAGCTTTTGCTGGTGTTCGACGACACAAACTCATTCAGCAAGAAGCACTACCTCGTTCGATTTTGCAAGACAGCAGAGAGCATATTGTAGAAAACAATCGTTTTCCGAAATCGACGCGAACGACCAATTCTTGGCGATCGATTGAATGTCCGAATCGATGTTAAAGTGATGGCTGAGTTCCCGGTCGCTAAGGGATTTCGTTACGGATAAGTTCTTTAGGAACCCCTCCGGAGTACTCATTCGCACTCAAGCTACCAGTAAGCGAGGTGGTCAGCCATAATGCTCAAAAGCGATGGAAGTTTGGGGGAGTGGTTCACTAGTTCCAGAATGAATTCTCTATGTACAAGCGTGCGAGTTTGGTGCAGTTGCACATGTGTCCGTGCGTGCATGCGCATGAGTGGGGCGTAAGAAGAGTGGGGCACGGTCACCGAATCAATTCAGAACAAGATACGACGACAGATCGGCAATCTTCATTCGAGGTGGCACGCTATGTGCTGCATAACGTCTCAGTGCAGCACGCAAGTGAAAAGTGTTTTCTAAATTGCAAGGAGCTTCCCACTTATGTCTAATCTAAATCTATCGAAAAAGAACTCAGGATTTATCTATCGCTGTGTGTTCAAAACCCTTCCAGAAGGCGAGAGAGGAACGGATGGTGCCGTTTACATAGTCCACAACAAATTTGACAACGAGCTAGGTAAATTACAGGTAGACCCATCGCTAACTTCTATAGATCCAAAAGCACTAGTGATTCCTGATGTTGCGCCCTTTAGCTCTGGTTGTTTGATAAACCAGACCCGATACCTGAAGCTTGACACGGCAGACGCTCCTGGCGACAGTTCGTTTGAGCAGGGTGACACCGATATTTGCTATTTCTATTTCGACGAGACATTTGCACTTCCCGACGCCGAAAAACTACCACTACGTCTTGTAAGTAGCACCGCGAAGGATCATTGGACGTTCGAATGCACGATAACTGTGTTTGATGCGAATGGACCAATCGCACAAAAGGCGTTTCCAAAACGTACGAAGTACGTTGACGAAGGGAAAATCCGGCCAAAGGAAGAAGAGGTTCTTCGGCCGTTCGCATCCACGCACATCGACAAAGATAAAGGTGTAGTACGCCATGGAGAGTTGCCTGCACACATTCTCGCTGCAGAGCGTCAACTCATTGGATAGTCGATTTGTGTGTGAGGCAAGTGTTACACTACGATTTGCAGTTATAGTCCATCGCTAGTCGGCGAAGTGGTACCTTGATAGTTGATGCCGATTGACGTTTCGTTTGTGCCCATTTCGAATTGGAAAATAGCAGTCGCCCTGGATATCCGACTCGGCGGTTAGGTGTCTGGAAATCACATTCGCCAATAGCTAAAAAAAAGACCTGCTGCCCCTAAGGGCAACAGGTCTCTCACTGATCCACAGCAACGCTTACATTAAAGTCTTATCGATCGATTGTGGATCGAAAGTGCGATCAAAAGTGCAAACAGAAGCAGAAATACGATTACGCTTTTGCTTGCAATTCCCGCTATGGCTGCCCAAAACAACGCACCCAAAATTGCCGCCGAATTCAGCTTATGTCTGGCTGTCATTGACCCTCGCTTGTTAAGTTCCTTTCCAAGCCATGCACTGCGATCGGTAACAGCACGAGCTGCATCCAATCGGTGATGGATTGGGATAAAAATTGCCACCTTGGATCGACTGCCAAACGCTTTTAACGATCTGCTTGGTTCGCTGCAGTCGATGTAGATCCCAG
>Ga0075158_10001162_pt1 | contig 20141 bp, 18 predicted proteins | sample JI91814BDNA_FD_70968 | JGI IMG/M metagenome (GOLD analysis project Ga0075158, IMG submission 70968) | Wastewater effluent complex algal communities from Wisconsin, to seasonally profile nutrient transformation and Carbon sequestration -... | ecosystem: Engineered > WWTP > Effluent > Algae... | reverse complement strand
CGCGATTCCCAGATCATGATCGGGCTCGCCGCGAGCAGCATCGCGCCCAGGAACGCGGCACGCGAATCGAACATCGAGCAACCCAAACGCCACGTGAAGAGGACTGCAGCAATTGCAGCAAGCAGGCTCGGCAGGCGGTACATCCAGATCGCATCACGTTCGGCGGCGACGTCGCCCGGCGTGCCGAACAAACGCCCCGTGAACACGCTCGCCGATCCTGCCTGCGTCCAATAAATCAGCGGCGGCTTATTGAGACGTGGTCGATCCTGAATGCGGGGGACCACCCACGCCTCCCAGTTCGGTGCATTCAACATCTGGCGGCTGGCTTGTGCGAATCGTGCCTCGTCGCGGTCGATCGCGGGCATCCCAAACTGTCCGGGAACGTATAGTGCAAGGCACAGCATCACCAGACACAGGGCCGCGTGGGATCCTCGTGTGAAGCGACGCCACCAGAGTCGCCGATCTTCCTGAGCCATGTCGCTGCGAATCAACCCACTCATTGCCCGCGACTATAACCGAGGCCTGTCCGCCACGGTTCGGTGGACGCACGCAATTGTCGGCACGCTTCGGCGGTGGCTCTGGCCACTCGAGTGGCTCGCGACGAACTACTGGGCGTGGGCGAGCCAAGAGAAGCGAAGTTGGTGGGCAAGGCCATTGACCATCGGTCTGCTGCTCGCCGCGGCGCTGGTCCCCTTCGATCAGTTCATCTCCCGCTCAATGGCCGAGTTCCGTCGCGGCGGTGCCTACGCCTTCGGCGGCGACATCCACCTCACTCTCAACACGCTCGGCCAGTTCGGAGACGCCGCGACATCTCTCATCATCGGTTGGACCGTCTTCCTCGTGTGGCCGCAGCGCCGGGCACGCCTGTGGGACTGGGCGGCGTGTGTTGGCGTAGCGATCCTCCTCGCCAACGTTGCCAAAATGACGATCGGGCGTCACCGCCCCAACTACGGAAGCGCTTGGGACTTCCTCGGCCCGTTCGCGTCCGTGCCCACCGAGCAAGGGCCCGTCTTTGCCTGGGAGTTCTGGAAGGAGCGCGCCTCGGAACTGGGTTCGACGCCCTCATCACACACCGTGGCCGCGGTGGTGCTGGCGATGGTGCTGGTCCGCCTCGAGCCCAAACTGCGCCCGATGGTCTTCGCCTGCGCGACCTTCGTCGGCTTCAACCGCGTGCTCTCCGGCTATCACTATCCCAGCGACGTCGTCCTCGGCTGGGTCTTGGGCGTGATCGTCGTCCGATGGATCTGGGATGGGCAACTGGTCGACAAGGCACGCTGGTCGTTCACACGCCGCGGCAAGCCGCCGACGCACGTCGGCTCGCGCGTTGGCAAACTCCCGGCCCTGGCCAATGCGATCGTCGTGCAACGCGGTGAAGAGGCTCATCCGGAGCAGAGGTCCGAAGAGCCGCCCGCGGGGCGATGATACTGAAAATCACCCGTGGGGGCATCCACCAACGGGCACCCACCGCAGGGACGGCGGCTTGGCAACCGCGGCTCTTCGCGGCTACACTCCTCCCCTTCACTGGAGAGATGTCCGAGTGGCTGAAGGAACGCGACTGGAAATCGCGTAAACGGGCAACCGTTTCGGGGGTTCGAATCCCCCTCTCTCCGCTTGAAATCGCCCGGGCCAACCGCCCGGGTTTTTTCATGCGCTGGTCTCCCGTCAACGCTCGCTATACCCCATCACGACCAAAACACACGGCCCACCAGCGATGACATTCATGCCCAGTTCCTCCGCCCGCGCGACGGCCTTTGCACTCTCCGCCCCCGGCTGCATCCACAGGTGCCTGATCCCCAGTTGCCCGCACTCCTCGACCACGCGCTCCGTGATCGTCGGGGGCGTGATGATGGAGACGCCGTGGATGGCGAACGACGGCTCGGTCGCCCGCCTTGCGGTCACGAGTTCCGTCAGCGACTTGAAGGACTCCAGCCCTTCGATCACGCCGCCGAAGGGATTGATCGGATAGACGGGCCGCTGGTTCTGCTGATAGACGCGCAGGACCTTGTTCCCATACTTCTCGCGATTGGTGGAGGCCCCAACCACCGCGTGCGGCGAGCCATTCAGAAACGCATCGATCTGGCGTTGGAGTTCGTCGGGCATGATGGTTCCTACGACGTGGCGTGGGTGCCGTGTTCATCGCGTGGCGGGGATTGGTGTTCGCCCACACTCCGGGCACGGGGCGCCCTCCTTCAATCCCTCACGGGAATATCCGCACGCGGGGCAGTGGTCTTGGCGGACGCGACGGCGTCGCACAAAGGTCCGGCGAGCGGCGATAGACACGCCAAACAAGAACACCCACGCCCCGCCATAGATCGCGGTGTTGGCGAGCAGGCCGGGCCAGAGGGGGAAGGTGGGGAGGAGGCGCCATTTGAAGTGGATCGCGTGATACTCCGGGGCGAGATCAAACGCTGGGTCGACGTCCCACGCAGAATACGGAGATGGAGCGGGTGTCAACACGCTGACCGGGTCGCGTGGATTCCTGATAAAACTTGGATCGATGAGAAGCGCCTTCCAAGCACTTGTTTCACTTGCCGTGCAGGCGTCCTCATAAGCCAAGGATCGCATCGGCCACCCGAACGACACGGTCCTGAATCGCACCCAATCCGCGTCCCGCGTATGTGCAAGGCGCGTGTGTCGTGCCATCGCGACGCGGCACGCGCGATCTGAGGCGAGTTGCATGAAGATCGAACGATAAGTGTCATCCATCGAGAACGAGCCGCGAAGGACGCGGAAGTCCCTTACATCGACTCCGGTGTCTTTCATTTCCACCACGTTCCAGTATGCATCATGGGGCACGACTGGCTTACCGTGTTCATCCTCAAGGGGAAGACGCGAGGCCTCGATTGTTCCCCATCGCATCGGCTTCGTGAGCAGCCTGAGCTGCGGCTGCCGCCACGCAATTCCCCACGCCACGCCCACGCTTGTCATCACCCCGAGGGCCACGCACACCACCACGAACCACACCCATCGCGGCACGCGGCGGCGAGAGGGGCGTGATTGTGCACTCGGCTCGGCCATGCGTGGAGTCTACCGCGCGGCGGGTGCTGGTGTTGCGTCGTGTGCCGCGGGCGTTGTTCGTCCACACTCCGGGCACGGGGTGCCCTCTTTCAATCCCTCGCGCGAATAGCCGCACTGCGGGCAACCGCCGCGTCGGGCGCGGAGCCAGCGGCGGAGGAGGATGGGCCCGCCGATGAGCACCGCCCACGCGCCGCCATAGAACGCGGTGTTCGCGAGCAGGCCGGGCCACAAAGGGCGAAGCGGCAATAGGACATCAAGTGCGACGATCCCGTTGTAGCACGGCTTGAAGTTGAACCGATCGGCAGGCTCGTCGAGCCTGGGCGTGATGATCGAAGCAAACTCTGGACGGCTCTTGAGCAGAGCCGCCTCTCTCGCTCGATACGCCGCATGATCGTTCACGGAGTACGCGTTCTCACCCGTGAGGCAACGAAGAGGCCACCCGGTGAACAACACGGAGAACTCCAATCCTGATCCCTGCTCAGTGACGAGCAGCGGGCCGTGACGCGCGATCGCCTGCTGGGTCGCCGGGTCGCTGGTCAACTTTGGAAACAGCTCGTCGTCGCCGATGATGACGAGGCACCCTCCGTCGATGTCGAGAGACAAGTCGTTGGAGTCGACACCGAACCACGCGCTTCGCCTCAGCGACCAGCGAAGGCCGTGGTTGAAATCACCGTCTGAGTAGACTGCAGCGGTCGGGCCTTGTACCGGCATTCGTGTCTGAGGCTTCGGCGGCGCCGTCGCAGCATTGAACATCAATCCCCACGCCACGCCCACGCTTGTCATCGCCCCGAGGGCCATGCACACCACCACGAACCGCACCCATCGCGGCACGCGGCGGCGGTGGAGGCGTGGTTGTGCGTGCGGCTCGGCCATGCGTGCAGTCTACCGCGCGGCGGCGGTTGTTGTTGCGTCGTGGGCCGCGAGCGTTACGCGCCCACACTCCGGGCACGGGGTGCCCTCTTTCAATCCCTCGCGCGAATAGCCGCACTGCGGGCAACCGCCGCGGCGGGTGCGGAGCCAGCGGCGGAGGAGGATTGGTCCGCCGATGAGCACGGCCCACGCCCCGCCATAGATCGCGGTGTTGGCGAGCAGGCCGGGCCAGAGGGGGAAGGCAGGAAACACGTAATTGCCGACCAAGATCGCGGGGGAAAACGTGTCATGCGTCGGAGTTGGGCCAATCCCAAGATCGACGACTAAATCCGACTCCACAGTCGCCGTGACGCGACGGGCACGGGATTCGTTCCAAGCCACTAGGTCGGGGACGCTCGTTCCCTCATACGCGAGGCAATGGCATGGCCAACCGGTGAGCGTCACGATCGGTGACTGAACTATTGGAGTTGCACCTTTCAGTAGCGCGGGAAGGCGATGAATAGCGCGTCGCGTAGCGGCATCCGCTGCAATCGCATCGAATACCGCCTGATTGAATGGCGCGCCATCGCTCGACCATGGGTCGAGCATAATGATCGACAATCCTGAACGCGACAACCGGTCGAGTGTTATGCGGAGTGGGCCTTGGTCTGACTTTGGGGACGCCGCAGGTTGGGCTGGAAGATCCTGCGATGGATCTCGCAAGTATCCACTGGCCGAGGACGTGTACGACGAAAAGAGACTCGAAGCGCGCGATCCGAACGGATACTCCAAGTCCGTCACCGGCCCCCATCGCCACGCAATCCCCCACGCCACGCCCACGCTCGTCATCGCCCCGAGGGCCACGCACGCCACCACGAACCACACCCATCGCGGCACGCGGCGGCGGGCGTTCGCGACGAAAGGTTGTGGGGTGGGGGCGTCGGTCATGGGCGAAGGGTACCGCGCGTCCTCGACTGGCACGCACACACGTTCGGCATTGATCGGCGTGCGCGGGCGATGCAACGGCGGCGGGCGTGGTTGCAATGCCACGCGCAACAGTTGCATCAGGCGTTGGCGGAGATCCATGTTCGATCGCTGGCGATGCATCTTTCGGCGACGGCGTTTGAACTGTGTTTGGGGGTGATGCAACTTTGTTCACAAGAAATGCGTGCCGCGCTCAAGGTGCTCCAAGCAAACGTCGAATCTCCACGCATGGCACTCATCCCCACCGACGCCGTGAAGCGATACGACTTCTTCAACACCCTCGCCCCCGTGTGGGGTGAGCACGCCTCCGAGATCGGCGTTAGCGACAAGGACATCTCGGACCTCAAGGCCGCCGTCGACGACGCCCGCATCGCTCGCGCGGAGGCCCTCGCCGCCGCACAGGCCGCCGAGGCCGCGACCGCCAACGCGCGCCTCGCCGACGAACGCATGACGCGCCTGGGTGCGCTCGCGATCGGCGAGATCAAATCGTTCGCGAAGCGGCAACCAACATCGCAGGCCACGGGCCATGTCTTCACCGTCGCGCACCTCCCCGTCCCCGGCCGCCCCGGCCCGTGCGCTCGCAATCAATCCGAACGCAACGCCGCCGTCCCGCGCGTCGCACAAGTGTGGGCGACGCCCGATGCACAAGGGCACGTCCATCTCCGCTGGATCACGCATCGCGGTGCCTCGATGGGCGCGGGCGCGGGGATGATGTACAAGGTCGCACGCCAGGTCGACGATGGAGCCGCGGTCGTCATCGGCCTCGTCGGCGGCCCCGGACCCGGCCGCACCAGCAACACCTTCACCGACGACGCCGTCCCCGTCGGCGCCCGCCACCTCTCATACTTCGTCACGCCCATGCAGCACGGCGGCACCGGCCCCGCGGCGAGCGTCGGCGTGGTGTTTGGCAGAGTCGTGGTCGCGCCCCCCGCCCGCCAGGCCGCCTGACCCTGTTTCCGGCTGAAAAACGCCCCCTCGCGCCCATCTTTCCGGTGCAACTCCTCGAATTCCCCCGGTTTGAGGGGTTGATGGTCCCACTTCCGCATGCTTGTGGTCAGGAACCGTCCGCGTGTCGCGGCCGCCCTGACGTTCCAGAAAGGAACCGAGTATGAAGATGGGTCAACTGTTCGTTGGTCTTGCCTCGCTGGCCGTGATGTCGACGTCGGCCTTGGCACAAGTTGAGAACGCGGACTTCCGCATCCGCGCCGACCTGCGCGTCCCCAACGACGCCCCGTGGGGCGCGGGCGAGTCGGTCTGCAACGCCGACTTCCGCATCCACTCGCGCTTCATGCAGTTGTACTACGGCGGCGTGCACCGCAACGACGAGTTCCGCTTCACCATCTCGCTGGACTTCACCGGCAGTTCTGACTTCGCGTCCGGCTTTGCCACCAGCGCGTTCAACAACGACCTCGATGTGTACATCAACGACGCCTTCGTCGGCCGCATCGACATGAACGCGTCCACGTTCGGCATCGGCGAACTCGAGTACGACAGCCGCCACCCCGAACTCCCCACGCTCCCCCTCCCCGCCAACTTCCCCGATCCCGTCAACGTCGGCGACATCGTGCGCGTCTATGGCGCGGCCGCGGAACTGCCCGCGATCGGCTCGGCCCGCCCCGCCGGCGCCGCCCTGCTCCAGAAGGCCCTCGTCGAGGAGTTTGATCGCGGCGATGCCAACCAGGACGGGCACGTCGACGAGGACGACTTCCCCTTCCTCGCCGCGTCCTACGACCCCGGCCACACCAACGGCCTGCACATCGGCCCCGCCAACGGCGACTTCACCGGTGACAACCTCGCCGACCTCGCCGATTACGAGATCTTCGTGCAGAACTGGGACGGCGGCAGCGACGCCCCGGCCGAGCCCGCCTCCACCAGCGGCGGCTGCGTCGCCGACCTCGACAACGGCTCTGGCAACGGCGTCGTCGATGGTGCGGTCGACATCAACGACCTCGTCTACTTCCTCATCGCGTTCGAGAACGGCAGCGTGAACGCCGACCTCGACAACGGTGCGGGCAACGGCCTCGCCGACAGCGCGGTCGACATCAGCGACCTCCTCTACTTCATCGCCCACTTCGAAGTCGGCTGCTGATCCACATCAGTCAGTCATCCTGCGCAGCGGCCCGGGCACACGCCCGGGCCGTTGTCTTTTCCCGAGTGCCAGGCATCGGTACCAATCTCGACTTGCGTACTTCTCCTCTGGTCTTTTCTCTTCACCTCTTCCACTTCGTCTCTTCGTCTCTTCGTCTCTTCGGAACTTCGGAACTTCGTCTCTCTCTTCGCTACCCTCCCCCATGCACGTCGCCAAGCAGGAATCCCGCGCCGCGATGCTCGCCGTGGGCGTCGGGATCGCGCTCCTCATCGCGAAGTTCGTTGCCTTCGCCATCACGGGCAGCGCGGCGATCTTCTCCGATGCGATGGAGTCGATCGTCAACGTCGTCGCGTCCGTCGTGGCGTTCGCCGTCATCCGCGTCGCCCACGCCCCGCCCGATGAGGCCCATCCGTACGGGCACGGCAAGGCCGAGTTCCTCTCCGCCGCCCTCGAAGGAGGCATGATCTGCGCCGCGGCCGGGGCGATCATCGTGAAGGCGGTCCACGACCTGCGCACGCCCGAACTCAAGGTCGAGCATCTCGGCATCGGCCTCGCGATCACGATCGGCGGCGGCGTTGTGAACGCGGTCGTGGGGTTCATGATCCTGCGATTGGGCCGCCGCACGGGCTCGGCCACGCTCGTCGCGGATGGGAAGCATCTCCTCAGCGACTTCATCACCTCGGCGGGCGCGGTCGCCGCCCTCATCATCGTGCAGGTGACGGGCCATTCCGAGGCGGACCCGATCGTCGCGCTCCTCATGGCCGCGTACCTCGTGATCATCGGCGCGAAGCTGCTCAAGCAATCGACCGACATGCTCATGGACAAGCAGGACCCCGAGGACGAGAAGTTGTTGCGCGCGATCCTCGACGCCCACGTCGCGAGCATGAAGGAGCCGCGCGTCTGCTCGTACCACAAACTCCGCCACCGCCACGCGGGCCGCTACCACTGGGTCGATTTCCACCTCATGGTCCCCGCGACCACGAACGTCAAGGACGCCCACGACATCGCGTCGGCGATCGAGGGGGAGATCGAGCGGGCGCTGGGCGATGGCGACGCGACGGCGCATATCGAGCCGTGCGAGGGGTGTGGGGGATGCGGGGAAGAGACGAACAGGGAAGAGGCGAAGTTCCGGAGAGACGAAGAGACGAAGTGAAGAGGGAAGCGAAGAAGGAACCTACCACCGGCCGTTGGGGTACTTCCTATGTTCTTCGGCCGACAGTCGCGTGTGTTCCGCGAGTTTGGCGTCGTCCTTGAACCACCAGACTTCCTGGCGGCTCGGAGAGATCCACAACCCCTGCGCGGCGTACGGCCCTTTGCTGTCGCAGTAGAGGAGAATCCGCGCCCATTCGTTGCGGTAGCCCTCGACGTGGTACAACTCACTCTTGGGAGTCTCTCGGTATTCCGCGTACAGGCCAGGCTTACCCTGGGATCGCAGGTTTGCAGGAAGCGTTCCAGAGTCAAGATCACGGAGGAGCGCGTCGAATCCATATCGCTCACTCGCGGAGAACCTGAGTTGCACTGCTGTGTTCACCACGTACCCGCCGAACACGGCCGAGACAATCGCCACCAACAGAAGAATGCCGACGAATCTCGCTCGTGAGATGCTGTTCATGGTGACAGAGCATACCAGAACGCGGCCAGCCGTGTGTTGCGTCGCACCTCTTCTCTCCCCACTTCGTCTCTTCGTCTCTACGGAACTTCGTCTCTCTCTTCCCCTATCCTCTGCACGCATGTCGTCCACCGAGCCACGCATCCCCGCCCTCGACACGCTGCGTGGCCTTGCCGTGCTGCTCGTCATGTGGGGGCACACGACCGTCATGACGCCGGCGTGCGAGGTGGACCGCGTCTACAAACTCGTGACGCAGAGCGGCTGGATCGGCGTTGATCTCTTCTTTGTGCTGTCGGGGTTCCTCATCACGGGCATTTTGCTTGACACGCGCGGCAGGCGCGGGTGGCTGTGGAGTTTCTTTGCCCGCCGTGCCCTGCGCATCCTCCCCCTCGCGTTCGCGGTGATCGCGATTGTGTGCGTCCTCGTGCCGAACCTGCCGCGCGCGACGGCCCAGCCGTGGGCGACGCTGCAGGGGATCTGCGATTCTCCCGCACGCCATCAAGGCTGGCTCTGGTCTTTCCTCGGCAATGTCCAGATCGCGAGGGCGGGCTGGTGCTTTGGCCCCCTCGACGCGATGTGGTCCCTCGCGGTCGAGGAACAGTTCTATTTGCTGTGGCCGCTCGCGGTGCTGGGCCTCGGTCGTCGCGGGATCATGTGGCTCGCGGGCGGATTGTTCGCGTTGTCCGTCACGCTCAAGGCGATCCTCCTCGCCCGCGGCGTCAACATCGACGCCATCATCGTTCTCACACCCACACGCCTCGACGGCCTCGCCATCGGCGCGATGATCGCGTGCCTGCAACGCGATGGCGGCCTCGTCCCGATCCTGCCTTGGGCGAAGCGAGCAATGATCGCGCTGCCGGCCGTGCTCATCGGCCTCGGCATCTGGCGCGGCAACTTCACCCTCACCGACTCGTGGATTCTCGCCGCGGGCGTGCCCCTCGTCGCACTCTTCTTCGGCGCGCTGGTCGTCGTCGGCATCACGCGGCCAGTAGTGGGGGGGCAGGAGCCAACCGCGAGTCACCCGTTCCGCCCGAATCCTCTCGCCCGCTTCCTCGCCTTCACCGGCAAGTACAGTTACGCCCTCTACCTCTTGCACTGGCCCGCGCACGCGATCGTGATGTACGCCCTCTTCCGCATCGACGATGTGCCGACCGTCCTCGGCTCGCACCTGCCGGGCGCGCTCCTCTACTACGCGGCCTCTTGGAGCGCGGCCTACGCCCTCGCCCTCGTCAGTTGGTGGGCGCTCGAATCCCGCTTCCTCGCCCTCAAGCGATGCGTGCCAAGACCAGCGTGATGCACTTGCTCAAGCAATGAGCATCAATCGTGCCGAAGTGCCTCGATCGGGTCCTGCGCCGCCGCACGCCGCGCCGGGTAAATCCCGAAGATCAGCCCCGTCGTCGTCGCGACCGCGAACGACAGGATGATCGACCATCCCGTCACCTGGCTCGGCAGCGCCTTGTCCGTCGTCCACTGCGTGATCGCGGGGACCGCGAGGCTCAGCCCCACGCCCAGCGTCACGCCCACCACGCCGCCGATCCCCGACAGCACGCCGGTCTCGACGAGGAACTGCGTCAGAATGTGCCGACGCGTCGCGCCGATCGCACGGCGGATGCCGATCTCGCGTGTGCGCTCCGTCACGCTCGCGAGCATGATGTTCATGATGCCGATGCCGCCCACGAGCAAAGAGATCCCCGCCACCGCACCGAAGACAAGGTTGTACCTTCGCGCCGTCGCCTTCGCCGTTTCCAGCAACTCGTACGGCACGATGAACGCGACGTCCCGCGTCGGGTGCCGGATATCAATGATCCGCCGCAGGCGTGCCGCGTCGGTCATCACCGTGTCCATCGTCGGCGACTGGATGTACACCTCAGAGATCTGGATCGACGCCGCCTGCATGCTGCCCGAACTGGAACGCACGACCATGTCGCCGAAGTTGGTGACCGCCGTCGTGAGCGGGATGTGCACGTCGAGGTTGATGTCGCGCCCGATCTGCGCGACGCCAGCGCCGCCCGCCGTGCCGACGGGGGCAAAGACGCCGATCACTGTCACGGGTTTCTGATCGATCATCAGCGTCTGACCCAGCGGATCGTCGTAGGCGAAGAAGTCCTTCGCCACTTGCGACCCGATCACTGCGACGCGTGCCTCATCCTCCAAGTCCCGTTGCGTCAGGTATCGCCCACGCGCCATCGGGATATTCGCGACCTCGATCATCTCGGGCGTTGTGCCGAACGCCTGACTCGTCTTCCTGAACTCCTGCCGCATGATCTGGCTGCCCACCGCCTTCAGCGGCACGATGTGCGAAGCATCGGGAAAGTTCGCCTGGATTACCGCGAGCGTGTCGCGCGTCAGGCCATACCGCGAGATGAATGACGTCTGCTGCTGCGATGAACGCCCCGCAGAATCGGGCGGCTGCTGTGAACGGATGATGATGTTCTGCGCGCCAAGCCTCTGAATCTCGCGCAACGCCTCCTGCTTGGACCCCTCGCCCAGCGAGCCGTTGGTGATGACGGCTGCAACCCCAAGGATAATTCCCAGCGCCGTCAGGATCGAGCGCAGCATGCGCAGGCGCAAGTTGCTCAGCCCCAGTTTCGCCGTTTCGATCAGAAAACGCATCGTCGCTCCAAAGGTCCCCCAGATCCTCCAACTCGGCTCAAGAGGGTAGGGGGGACGCGTCGAAGAAGGGCTGGGGATCGTCCCCGCGTTTCAATCGCACCGGAGCACGCCTTGGCCGAGATCGACGTCAAGACCGAGTTGGAAGAAAGCCGAGGTTGGTCGTACCTCGTCGAGGTCCGCCGCGAAGACGGCTCGGTCTCCTCGCACAAGGTCACGCTCGCCTGGGTCGATCATGACCTGTGGACGGGCGGCAGCGTCGCTCCCTCACGCACCATCGAGGCCGTCCTCAAGTTCGTCATGACCCACCTGCCCGAGCAAGGCTGGCCGCCAAAGTTCGACGCCGCCCGCGCCAGGCGCTGGGTGCCGCAGATTGACCGAGAGTTGCGGACGGCGCTGTAGCGGGGCACACGCTCAGACTAGTAAGGCGGCAACAGCCGTCGGAAGCCATGCCCAATCACGATAGCGGCAAAGACCACATTTCGCGGAAGCCTTGACAAAGTTGCAATTGCCTCCGGGCGATGATTCTCGAAACTGCTAGTTCGTTGAACCCATCGCTCGACCCATGCCAGATCGAGGAGGCGTGATCGCCATCGTTCTGGAACACCTTCCGCCCCAACTCTCGCGCCGACGATTCCACCGACAATCGCCGCCGTCGTGCCCGCGTCCCCTCCGCATCGAATCACGCTCTGGACGGCGGCCTTGAAGTCGCGTGGGTACAACCAGCACGCGTGCAAGCACACCGGAACCGTGTGCACGATAAAGCCAGATATGCCCCGGTGAAGCCCAATCGACGTGGCGAAGTCCGTGGTGGACTCACAGCGAGCGGCGGACTCAGCCGCACGCCGCACGGATTCAAGCAAGGGCTGTGGTGATTCGACGCCTTGAAAGCGTTCCAACGCCGCAATCGTTGTCATCGGGGCGGGATCGAGTTGCCGCGACGCTCGAAATGCCTCCATTGCGATCGCAAAGGCTCCGGCTTGTGAACGAGGATCGGTATGTGAGATGAGCGTCGATGCGAGGACAAAGCGCTCCAACTCTTCCGCCGAGTGTGCCAGCACACCAAGCACTGGAGCGCGCATGGCTGGTCCGTTCCCAGCCGAACGCACGCCGCTGCGTCGAGGCTTGACTCCACACCAGAGTTTGAGGCACGACTTAAGTGTTGCAAAGCCGACACCGGCGGGCATCGCCATGAGCCACCAGCGAAGACGCTTTGCCAGTTCGCGTGAAAAAGCGTCCACGTCGCCTTTCGCGGACACAAACGCGGCGCCGGTCATGATCGCATGTTCGGTGTCATCTGAAACCATGCCATGACCGAGGATGAGGCGATGACGATCTGGCTCGCCGAGCAGAAGACTCGCTCGTCGAGCCGTGAGCCCCTCGTATGGCAATCCAATCGAATCAGCGACGGCGCAGCCAATCAGACATCCTCGAAAGGCTTCAAATGCGGCCATGGCGTGAGGCTCTTCGTGCATCCCGAAAGCGTACAGAGAAACTCTCACTCAAGTTGCGATTGGAGCGTCCAAACCAAGCATTCCACGACTTGCTGCCAACCCGCCATTCGGACCAGTTCGCCCGGTTAAGCGACCGTCTGTGGCCACAACCACCCAAACGTCCCCGCCGTCACGCACGCGTAGAGAAGCCCATCAAAGAACTTCGCGGGAAGTTGTTTCATCGGCACCGCGTGCCACGCCGCAAGCGGCAGCAGATACCCGCAATACGCGAGCGTTGCCGCCGTGCCCGCCGCCTGAAAGACCTTGAGATAGTGCGGATTGTTCGGCAGCGTGTGGTAGGTGATGTAGCCGACCATCGCACTGATGAGCAGCGTATTCACGAACCAGAGCGTCAAACTCATACCCATGCTCGGCTTCGTGCCCATCACCGTCAGGCTCGCCCAAGGTCCGGCGTTGTACTTCTCCATCGCCGCCTTCTTGTCCCCACCCTTATCGCACTGCATCCACGGCACGCAGTACACACCCGCTTCCAACTTCTCGTTGCGGAGCATCGAAAGGATTGCGCCCTCCTTGTCTCCCGGGTTCTTGTAATCATGCTTGTGCAATGGCGTCGCCATCCAGATCACCGCGCTCACAATGAACACGAACACAGCGCTCACGACAATTGGCTGCCACAGTTGAATGATCTGATCCATGTGAATCTCCCAAGAGAGGGCCGCCGCCACGCCAAGCGATCATCGGCCCGTGTTTGACTGTCTCGCATTTCCCAGTACTGCCCCAAGATACCGTCCCGTGTGGCTGGAAGCAACTTTCGCCACCTGCTCGGGCGTGCCCTGCGCGATGATCTGGCCGCCACCCTCGCCCCCCTCGGGCCCAAGGTCGATCAGCCAGTCCGCGCACTTGATCACGTCCAGATTGTGCTCGATCACGATCAGCGTGTTCCCGGCCTTGGCGAGGCGGTTCATGACTTCGATCAGTTTGCGGATGTCCTCAAAGTGGAGGCCTGTGGTGGGCTCATCGAGGATGTACAGCGTGGAGCCGGGGACGAACGCCATCGCCCGCGCAAACGACGACTTCGGGGCATCCTCATCGTCCTCTTCCAACTCCGGCTTCGCCGCTTTCAGTTCCTTCGCCGCCTGCCGCGCTTCGGCGTCCATGATCGCGCCAGCCGTCTTGCCAAGTTCCGCCGCCAACTTGATGCGCTGCGCTTCGCCGCCCGACAACTGCGTGCTCGGCTGCCCCAACTGGATGTAATCCAAGCCGACATCGTGCAGGCACTTCAAATACCGCGCGATCTTCGGATGATTCTCAAAGAACGCGAGCGCCTTCTCGATCGTCATCGCCAGCACGTCCGCGATCGACTGCCCACGATACAGGACCTCGAGCGTCTCGCGGTTGTATCTCTTCCCACGGCACACCTCGCACTCGACGTACACGTCGGGCAGGAAGTGCATCTCGATCTTCTTGAGTCCCTGCCCCTGGCAGGCCTCGCAGCGACCGCCGCCGTTTTTCGCGGAGACATTGAACGAGAACCGCCCGGGCTTATACCCGCGCAGTTTCGATTCCTTCGTCCCGACGTACACCTTGCGGATCTCATCGAAGAATCCGACGTACGTCGCCGGATTGCTCCGCGGCGTGCGCCCGATCGGCGTCTGGTCCACCTCGATGATCCGGTCAATCGTCTTGGGCCACTTGAAAGAATCGTGCTCGCCGGCCTTCTCGCGCGTGCCAAGTAAGTGGTTCTTGGCGCCCGTGAGCAGGATGTCATTGACGAGCGTGGACTTGCCCGAGCCGCTGACGCCCGTCACGCACACGAATCCGCCCGTGGGGAACACGACATCCACGTTCTTGAGGTTGTTGTGCCGTGCGCCCTTGATCTGGATCGCGTTCTTCGTGTCCATTTTCCGGCGCGTCTCGGGAATCTCGATTCGCTTGCGCCCAGACAGATAGTCGCCCGTGATCGACGCGGGGTTGGCGCAGATCTCCGCGACCGTCCCCTGTGCCACCACGCGCCCGCCATGCACGCCCGGCCCGGGGCCGATGTCCAGCACATGATCCGCCTGGCGAATCATGTCCTCATCGTGCTCGACGACGAGGACGGTGTTGCCGATGTCCGCAAGGTGCCGCAGCGTGGCGATGAGGCGATCGTTGTCCCGCTGGTGCAGGCCGATCGTGGGTTCATCGAGCACATAGCACGCGCCGACGAGGCCGCTGCCGACCTGTGATGCGAGGCGAATGCGCTGCGCCTCACCACCCGAGAGCGTTGCCGTGCGGCGGTCGAGCGAGAGATACTCCAATCCCACGCCCGTGAGGAATCGCAGCCGATTGTTGATCTCCTTCAAGATCGGCTCGGCGATCGTCCGCTGCTCCTCGCTCAACTTCAGCCCCTGCACAAACCCGATCGCATCAGGGATGTTGAGCCGCGAGAACTCGGCGATGTTGAGGTAGGAGAGGGAGAGAGCAGACGAGCGAGCGAGCGAGCGAGGGGAAGACGAATCATCCGCGCCGCCTGTGCTTCCCTTCTTTTTCTGCCCTTGCTCGCTTGCTCGCTCGTTCGCTCGCTCGCTCTTCGTCGGCCTTCCAATCACATTCCCCGACACCACGCCTTCCGCTTCCACCGCAAAGTCGCTCTCGAGCAGCACGTGCAGCGCCTCGATGCGCAGGCGATCGCCATGGCACGTCGGGCACGGCTTCGTCGACATGAACTGCCCGATCCATTCCTTCACCGACGCGTTGTCCGTCTTCGCCCACCACGCCGTCAGTTCGGGGATCACGCCTTCCCACTTGTGGCGGTACTTGGGCGGCGTCTCATCCTTCTCAAACCCATAGAGCACGTGCCGCCGCTGGTCCTTGCTGAGCGTCGCGACCGGTGCGCTGAAATCAATCCCGGCGGCCTTGCAGAACCGCTGCAAGTGCTTCTGGAAATACGCCCGCACCGCGACGTTCTTCGCGTACGCCTCGATCGCGCCCTCCGACAGCGCCTTCGCGTCGTTGGGCAGCACAAGCGATTCATCCAACTCCAGCAAGTTCCCAAGCCCCGAGCACGTCTTGCACGCGCCCTGTGGCGAGTTGAACGAGAAGAGCCGCGGCTCCAACTCTTCGAGCGCGACCTCCGGGTGATCCGGATCCGCGAAGCGCGTCGAGAATGTGGTGTCGGTCCATGTCGCGGTGCTCCCCGCTGCGCCGCCAGCACTCTCCCGGCTCACCACGACCGTTCCCTCGGCCAGGCGCAACGCCGATTCGATCGACTCCGCCACACGCTGCCGCGTCTCGGGGACGCCATCGATCGCGAGGCGATCGACGACCGCGTCGATCGTGTGCTTCTCGTATCGCCCCAGTTTCAAGGGGTTTTCGCCCGGTTCCTTCAGGACATCGCGCAGGTCCTTGATCTCGCCATTGACGCGGACGCGCGTCCACCCCTGCTGCGACAGATCCTCGAGCACATCGCGGTGGAATCCCTTCTTGGCCCGCACGACCGGCGCCAGGATCATGATGCGGACCTGCGTCGCCGCACCACCTTTCTTCGCCGCGCCCCACTCCACCACACGATCGATGATCTGTGTGCTGCTCATCGCGCTGATGGGGACGCCCGCGCGTTCGAGGACGGTGCAGTCCTTCTTCTCCTTCGTCACGGCCCACGAGTGCGGCCTGCCGCAGCGTGCGAAGAGAAGACGCAGATAGTCATAGATCTCCGTTGTCGTCGCGACGGTCGAGCGCGGGTTGCCGCTCGCGCTGCGCTGCTCGATCGCGATGGTGGGGGGCACGCCCTCGACCTCGTCGACGTCGGGCTTCTTGAGTTGCTCCAGGAACTGCCGCGCGTACGCCGAGAGCGACTCCATGTACTTGCGCTGGCCCTCGGCGAAGATCGTGTCGAACGCGAGCGAACTCTTGCCCGAGCCGGAAAGCCCTGTGATCACGACCAGTTGATCGCGCGGGATCGAGACGTCGATGTTCTTGAGGTTGTGCTCACGGGCCCCGCGGACGTGGATGGAGCGGGAGGAGGCAAGGCGGGATTCGGCATTCGGCATTCGTGATTCGGAAAGAGAAGCGGACGCGGGCTTCGCGCCCGGTTTGGGCTCGATCGTGGGAGTCGTGGTCGCGGCGGTTGACGCGGGTGGGGGGGGCGTGGCGGGCTTGGACTTGGGCGATGGGGACATCCGTGATTCCTCAATGAATGGAGCAGCGTAGGCCGCGACGACGGCGGCGTGTTAGGGTTTCGATTGGAATGGCGATTCGGATGCGGAAGATCGTGGTGTGGATAGCGTGCGCAGACTTTCAACCCGGGCTCACCCCGACGGTCGCGGCGATCGCGATCACGCCGAGCACCACGACGCAGATGACGGCGACACCCACGGCCGCGAACGCGTGGAGACGGATCATCGTCGCTTCCGCCAGCATTGACCGCTGCCGACACATGCGCACGCCAGCCACGGCCGCGACCGGCGCGATGATCACGAGCAGCACTGCGAGCACGCCGAACGGCACGAGGTCGGTGCGACTCCGGTCCGCGAGTATGACGCCGAGACACTTCCACAGGGCCCATGCGAACAAGACCGCACTTCCCAGCAATCCCCAAGAAATGACGCCCGTCAAGACCTTGGCAACGCGTGTGTCATCGTGTGAGGTGGTCATGCAACGCGTCCAATCCTGCCGTCGAACACAACCTCACTGCCAGCGCTGCGAACACGCGACGCGACCCGATTACGGCGCGGGCGAAGGTGATGTTTGCGCAGGTGGCTGCGCGTTCTGCATCGCGCGCTTCTTCTGCTCTCGGAAGATCCCCAGAATGAACAGCCCGATCGCCGTGCCGATGAGGAAGTACGCCAGGCGGCGGATGAAGGTCGAGCGATCGTTGTAGCCGGAGGGGTTCATGGTGGGGGCAATGGGGAGTGGGCAATCGGCAATGGGCCACGAAAGAGATGAAGAGTAGAACGCGAACCGGCTAGCCGCGACGCTTCTTGCCGGGACGCGTGCCCGGTGCGCCGGGGGTTGGTTTGTCCTTGCCTCCGCGTTCCTCTCTCGATCCTCCTCCGCGCCCGCCGCGATTTCGGCTTCCCCCCGCGCCCATGGCCTCGACGGCCGAGCGGCGGGTCTTCGTGCTCTTGCCCGTCTTCTCCGCCTCGGCGTGCGAGGACTTCAACTTCTGGAGTTGATCGCGGAGCAAGGCGGCCTTCTCAAAGTCCAGTTCCTGTGCGGCCGAGAGCATCTCGTCCTGCATCGTCTGGATGAGTTCGGCCATCTCGACCTCGGGCTCGTTGGTGCGGATCGCCTCGCGCGCGGTGCGTTTGGCCTTGAGTTCGCCCTCGATGCCGCGGCGGATCGCCTTGATGATCGTCTGCGGCGTGATGCCGTGCTTCTCGTTGTACGCGACCTGCTTCGTGCGGCGACGTTCCGTTTCTTCGATCGCCATCTTCATCGCGGGAGTCATCGTGTCCGCGTACATCGTCACCTTCGCGTTGACGTTGCGGGCCGCGCGGCCCATCAACTGGATGAGCGACGTCGGCGAACGCAGGAACCCTTCCTTGTCCGCGTCGAGAATCAAAACGAGCGAAACCTCAGGCAAATCGAGGCCTTCTCGCAAGAGGTTCACGCCCACGAGCACATCGAAGTTGCCCAGGCGCAGGTCGGTCAGGATCTGGATGCGGTCGAGCGTCTCGATGTCGCTGTGCAGGTAGCGAACCTTGAGCCCCTTCTGATCGATGTAATGCGCGAGGTCTTCGCACAAACGCTTCGTGAGGGCGGTCACAAGCACGCGGTCGCCAGCCTTCACGCGCTCCTCGCATTGCTGCAGCAAATCGGGAATCTGCCCTTGCGCTGGCTTGATCTCGATGACGGGATCGAGCAACCCCGTCGGGCGGATCACCTGCTCGGCGATCTCGCCCTCGGTTTTGGCCAGTTCATACGGCCCGGGCGTGGCGCTCACGAACAAGACCTGCGGCACGACACTCTCGAACTCTTCGAAGCGCAGCGGGCGATTGTCCATCGCGCTGGGAAGGCGAAAGCCGTGCTCGACGAGGACTTTCTTGCGGGCCTGATCGCCGTTGTACATCGCGCGGATCTGCGGCAGCGAGACGTGCGACTCGTCGATGATGAGGAGCCAATCGCGGAAGTTGGGGCGGGCGGCAAGAGAGGCACTAGGCACTGGGGACTGGGCACTAGGCGAAGAAACGGAGTTCTCTTTCTTGCTAGTGCCTAGTGCCTGGTGCCCAGTGCCTTCATCCGCCACCGGCGCAAAGTCAAAGTAATCCATCAGGCAATACGGCCGCTCGCCGGGCATGCGGCCGTCCATGAAGCGGGAGTAGTTCTCGATGCCGGGGCAGGTGCCGGATTCTTCGAGCATCTCGAGATCGTACTTGGTGCGGGCGATGAGGCGCTGGGCTTCGAGGAGTTTGCCCTGCGAGCGCAGTTCCATGACGCGCGCATCGAGTTCGGTGCGGATGGCGGCGACTGCGCCTTGGAGTTGTTCCTCGGGCATCATGTAGTGGACGGCGGGGAAGAGGAAGAACTGGCGTTCTTCGGCGATGAGTTCGCCGCTGACGGGGTTGACCATCTCGATGCGCTCGACATCGCTGCCGAAGAGTTCGATGCGGACGCTGAACTTCTCGTAGGCGGGCCAGACTTCGAGGATGTCGCCACGCACGCGGAACTGGCCACGTTTCCACTCGATCTCGGAGCGCTGGTATTGCATCGCGAGCATGGCCTGCAGGAGGGCGCGGCGGTCCACTTGCGAGCCGCGTGTGATCGAGAGGACCTTGTCGCCGTACGCGAGCGGTGAACCGAGGCCGAAGATGCAGGAGACGGAGGCGACGACGATGGTGTCGCGCCTGCCCAGGATGTTGCTGGTGGCCTGCAGGCGCAACTGGTCGAGGTCGTCGTTGCGGGATGAGTCCTTTTCGATGTAGATGTCGCGCTGGGGGATGTAGGCCTCGGGCTGGTAGTAGTCGTAGTAGGAGACGAAGTAGTTGACGCTGTTCCTGGGGAAGAACTCCTTGAGTTCCTCGTACAACTGGGCGGCGAGGGTCTTGTTGTGGCTGATGATGAGCGTGGGCTTGCCGAGGTTCTGGATGACGTTGGCCATCGTGAACGTTTTGCCGGTGCCCGTCGCGCCCAAGAGGCAGGCGGCGGGGCGGCCGGCCTTGAGGTTGGCCGTGAGTTTCTCGATGGCCGCGGGCTGGTCGCCCATGGGCGAGAAGGGGGAGACGACTTCGAAGGGTTTGGCGGAGGAAGGAAGCACGAGGGAGGGTAGGAAGGCGCGGGCAAAGGCCCGCGAAATGGCCACATAGCACATTGCCACATGGCCAAATAGGGATAGGAAGTCGGCAGCGAGTCTGATCGACGTCGCTGGTGAATCGATGGGCGCAGCGAAGACACTGGCCAGGGGACTGGTCAGTGGTGCGGAGCGGATTCTGATTCCGCTGGGCGCGTGGCTGGTCTCGTGCGTGTTGCTGGTGCTTGCGCACTTTGCGACACGCAGTTCCGCGGCACGATCACAACGGCGGTGGGTGGGCGGTTGTGCTCGCCGACGCTT
>Ga0075158_10001161_pt1 | contig 20147 bp, 21 predicted proteins | sample JI91814BDNA_FD_70968 | JGI IMG/M metagenome (GOLD analysis project Ga0075158, IMG submission 70968) | Wastewater effluent complex algal communities from Wisconsin, to seasonally profile nutrient transformation and Carbon sequestration -... | ecosystem: Engineered > WWTP > Effluent > Algae... | reverse complement strand
CCATGTCTGCGACCTTTCTCCTTTGTCAGGTGAACTAGTAGGTAATCGAGAGTTTGCGATCGCCGGTTTCCTCGTCGACGAGGAAGGGGTCCGGCACTTCTTCTGGCGGCCCTAGGATCACGGCGCGGCGGATCAGATCGAACTCAACCACCGCGAGGATTCCGTACAACAGGGTGAACACGACCAGCGACGTTCCCACCAACCCCACACTCGACGTCGGCGATACCCCGGATTTCGTCTCCAGCAGACCGAAGACAACCCATGGCTGACGTCCCATTTCGGTGAAGATCCAGCCGAAGCTGTTACCGATCAGCGGCATGAAAGGCACTGCGAGGGCGAGTCGGGCAAACCACTTGCTCTTGGGTGTGCGGCCCTTACGAGTGACCCACAGCGCGAAGACTGCCCAGAGCGCGGCCAGCATTCCGAAGCCGATCATGAAGCGGAATCCCCAGTACGTGACCGGGATGTTGGGCTTGTAGTCGCCCGGCCCATAGGTCTGTTCGTACTGCGCCTGCAGGTTGTTGATGCCTTGAACCTCACCATTGAGGGTGTGAGTGGCTAGCAGCGAGAGCCCGTGCGGAATATCGAGGGCAAACAACGGTTGCGAACCGTCCAATGTGCCAATGGTGAAGATGCTGAACGGGGCCGGCGCCGAAGTTTCATAGAGCGCCTCTGCCGCGGCCATCTTCATCGGCTGTTGCTCGACCATGATGCGGGCCTGTGAATCACCGCTCCAGCTGAGTGAAACTGCAGCGAACAGAATTGTGATCGCACCAAGCTTCAGTGTGGACCGCGCGACATCTGGACTCTTACCCCGAACAAGCAGCCATGCCGAGATTCCTGCCACCACGGCACCGCCGGTGATGAAGGCCGCACTGATTGTGTGCCAGAAGGTGATCTTGGCAGTGTCCTGGAACAACATCTCAAAGAAGTTGTTCAGTTCGACGCGGTTTGTCTCAGGGTTGTACGTGTATGACGTCGGGTGCTGCATGAACGAGTTCGCGGCCAGGATGAAGTAGGCCGACAGCAGAGTGCCGATCGAGGCAAGCCAGATGGATGCGAGGTGCACTTTCTTCGGGAGTCGATCCCAGCCGAAGATCCACAGGCCCAGGAACACAGACTCAAGGAAGAACGCCAACAGACCTTCGACGGCTAGTGGCGCACCAAAGATGTCGCCCACAAACCGGCTGAAGTCAGACCAGTTCATTCCGAACTGGAACTCCTGCACAATTCCGGTCACAACACCCATGGCGAAGTTGATCAGGAAGATCTTCCCGAAGAACTTGGTTGCCCGCAGCCACTTCTCGTTGTTGGTGCGAACCCAGGCAGTCTGCATTCCCGCAACGAGAAAACTGAGACTGATCGTGATCGGCACAAACAAGAAGTGGTAAACGGTGGTGACACCGAATTGAAGCCTCGACAGATCAAGAACATCCATGGACGGAATCGTTCCACCAATTGGACGGGGAATCGCTCGCGTTAGACCCATATTGACTACAAATCGGGTCCCGTGTTTTCGGGACCAAAGTCCCGTTTGGGCACGGAAACCGCAACCGACACTCAATGCAGCGCTCCCCCAACAGGTAACGTTGCGCCGTGACTGACCAGCCATCCAAGATCCGAGTGTTCCTCCTCGATGACCATGAAGTCGTCCGGCGAGGTGTCGCAGACCTCCTTGAATCAGAGGGCGACATCGAGGTAATCGGCGAGGCATCAACCGCGGCGCAGGCGATGGCACGGGTTCCAGCCCTCAATCCGCAGGTGGCCGTGCTCGATGTTCAGCTGCCTGATGGCAATGGTGTCACCGTGTGCCGGGACCTTCGATCGCAATTCCCCGACCTCAAATGCCTCATGCTCACGTCATTCGAAGACGATGAAGCCCTGCTCGACGCAATCGTCGCGGGAGCCAGCGGATACGTACTCAAGCAGATTCGCGGCACGGACCTGATAGGAGCGGTAAGAACAGTCGCAGCAGGCGGCTCACTGCTGGACCCGTCGGCAACAGCTCGTGTCATGCAGCGAATCCGAAAAGAAGCCAACAAGACCGATCCCCTGTCGGATCTGACCGACCAGGAGCGCAAGATCCTCGACCTCATCGGCGAGGGAATGACGAACCGCCAAATCGGCGAACAACTGTTCCTGGCGGAGAAGACCGTGAAGAACTACGTCTCAAGCATCCTGAGCAAACTCGGACTGCAGCGACGCACACAGGCGGCCGTATTCGTTGCCAAAGTCAAGAGCGAGTAGGACGTAACAGGCCGGGGACGCAAGAGCCCCCAGCGGCCCTTGGTTCCTCACCATGGGCCGCTGTGCCCGTTAGCGCGCCAGTGGAGCAGTCCAGGTCAGCACCGTCGACCATTCATCCTCGCCGTCGGTGACCTGTTTGGCCTCGAATGCTCCGCCATGCTGCAATGCGCGACTCTCAAGGTTCGCGAGCCCACTGCGGCGAGGAGGTGAACCATCGGTAGGCGAGTTGGCGTCAATACCGATCCCATCGTCGCGCACCACAAGACTTAGCACGTCTGAGTGCACGTCAATCGTCACCTCGACCCGCGATGCCCCGGCATGTTTGGCAATGTTGGACAAGGATTCGCGAACCACTGCGATCACGTCCTCACCCATCGCTTCTGGGATCGTCGCATCAATCGGCCCGTCAATTCGGATGACCGGACTGAACCCGAGGATTGAGCCGAGCTGGTCGCCGAGCCCGACGATCCGGGCGCGCACGCCAACGGCCTCGTCGCGCTGGACGGTCTGCAGGGAGTAGATCGTCGATCGAATGTCGCGGATCGTGACATCGAGGTCATCCACTACGTCGTGGATCCGCTTCTCAACATCCGGATCGCTGACCAGCCGCGATGTTGACTCCAACTGCATCCCGGCAGCGAATAGCCGCTGAATCACCGAATCGTGCAGGTCTCGAGCGATTCGGTCGCGATCCTCAAAGACCAAGATCCGCTCCGAGTCACGCCGCGCCTCTGCGAGCTCCAACGCCAACACCGCTTGCCCTGCGAAGCCCTGAAGTGCGGCAACGACTTCCGGTCCGAACCTAGCGCCCTGTTCGGCATTTGCCACACACAATGCAGCGGCCGCCGAGTGCCAACCAAGCGGGACCGAAAGTGACGGTTCCGGCAACGGCAGCGGTGAACCAACAAGATCGGCCCCCGCCTGCCCGTCGGCAACCTCAACGACCAGGGTGCCGTACTTGTCAGCGAACCCGATCACCGCAACATCGGCCGCGGCGATGCGTCGTGCCCAGTGAGCAATCAACTGCAGTACACCATCGGTGTCGGAACCAGCGAGTAGCTCGCGATTGATCTGCGCCACGGCGCGTTGCCACTCCTCAGAGCGCCGCGCCTCTCCGAACAGCCGCGCATTCTCAACAGCGACTCCAGCCGCAGTTGCCAGCGTGAGCACGACGCTCTCGTCATCCGCGGTGAATTCAAGCCCCCCGCGCTTCTCGGTCAGGTACAGGTTGCCGAACACGTCGTCACGAATCCGAATCGGCACCCCGAGGAATGTGCGCATCGGCGGGTGACCGGGAGGGAATCCCGCCGAGTCTGCATGTGCCGTAAGGTCAGCCAGCCGAAGTGGTTCTGGCTCACGCATCAACAGTCCGAGGATTCCGTCGCCATGGGGCAGGTCACCGATCGCAGCGCGCTGGTCTTCCTCAAGGCCCGTAGTCACAAACTCGACCAGAGTCTTACTTGCGGGTCCACGAGTTCCGCTCAGATATTCCTCGCCAACAACTCCGAGGGCACCAAACTCACAGTCGACGAGTTGCACGGCAGTTTCGACGATGCGGCGCAGGACCGCCGATAGCTCAAGATCGCTACCGACTGCCATGACGGCTTCTAATAGGCCCGACACACGCTGTTCAGTCATCCTTGGGGTGACATCCACAACGACAAGCCTGCCATCTTCGGAAGTTCTGGGCGAATTTGGGCGCCAGGTGGGCGAATTTGGGGTGACAACGGCTCAATTTCACGCCACCATGAGCCACGGAGACCCGTCACGGCTGGAGGCATGTCATGAAGATCGCTGCGATTCTTGAAAGTAAGGGCGATTTCGTCGCAACTGTTGCACCTGACGCGACAGTAAACGCACTACTCGCGTCGTTGGCCGAGCACGAAATCGGTGCTGTTGTTGTCTCCAGCGATGGTGTGGTCATCAGCGGGATTGCCTCAGAGCGCGACGTTGCCCGTGCACTTGTGACTCGCGGCGCGGCCACCCTCGACGCACCCGTTTCGTCGATCATGACCGCCGTCATCTGCACCTGTGAACCCAGCAGCCCGGTTGAAGAACTTATGGTGCAGATGACTGAGAACCGCGTTCGTCACGTGCCAGTGCTCGACGAAGGCCGGATGGTCGGCATTGTCAGCATTGGCGACATCGTGAAGGCACGTATCGATCACCTTGAAGACGAACGCAAGTCGCTGCTTTCCTACATCACCAGCTAAGCCAGCTAGCGGTCGTCAGAAAGCGCCTCTTCGGGAAGAGTCTGCGCGTTGTATTCCACGAGCCGCCAGTCTGGCGGAGTCGGGATATCTGGGAACTTCTCGGTAGGCCCAGTCACCACATCTGTCAGGGATGCCGTCGAACTTGTTGCGACGAATTGAGTTTCACCAAGCACGCACCATGCGCAATTGGATAGAACTCCCAAGATTCCCCAATGATCCGATGGCAGGCCCAGCATGCTGCCGATCGCTGCCCGGGCAGAGCCACCATGAGTGACAACCACTAAGACCCCTCCTGGCGGCACATCCGCTAGCGCTGCGTCGATCGCCGCGGACATCCGAGCCGCAACTTCGCTGCGACGCTCGCCGCCGCCGGGCGCCAGGTTCGAACCGGCGGCCCAAGCGGCAAGTTCATCGCCGAACTGCCGTTGCAGGTCCTCGCGTCCCAGACCTTCCCACTCACCGGCGAACGTCTCGCGCAGTTCGGAATCAATATGGACCGGCAGCCCCGTCTCATCAGCCAGTGCTTGGGCGGTCTGGCGAGCCCGCTGGAGATCACTACTGACGATCTTCGAGGGATTCAGCGACGCCAGCATGGGCGCTGCCAAGCGAGCCTGCGCAGCCCCTACCTCGTCGAGCGGGATGTCGCTGTGACCTTGGAACCGTCGTTGCGCGTTCCACGCGGTTCGGCCGTGCCGCCAGAGGACGACTTTGCGCGCGCTCAGGACGGTTCCCGCACGAGTTCGGGGATCTCGACCACTGGGCAGTCATTCCACAGCCGCTCAAGGCGGTAGAAGTCCCGTGCTTCTGCCAACAGAACGTGCACCACGATGTCCGGGTAATCCAGCAGCACCCAGTTCCCGTCACGGGCACCTTCCCGATGCAGCGGCTTCTGACCACGCTTGCGCAGTTCGTCCTCGACGTTGTCAACGATTGCGTGTAGCTGACGATCATTGGCTGCCGAGCACACGACGAAGACGTCTGATAGCGCCAAGTGGGAACTCACATCGATCGCGACCACGTTGGTCGCCAGCTTGTCCGCTGCCGCCAGTGCGGCGATCACTGCAAGTTCTTTTGCCTCAACTGTTGCGCTCAATGCGTGCCCTTCGTGGCTGCCGACGCACCGGGTTGCGGCACTCAGCTCTGGAATGTTCTGCCATACAAGGGTGACACACCAAGTTATTTCGCGGTGACACTTGTCGTCGGACTTGGAGTCGTGAAGGTCGAGTCGGCGGCTAGCCGCACAGCGACCTGCACACCAACTGTCTCCGCTGGATTGATGGTCACCATGGTGGTCGGTAGGCCCAAAGTCTTGGCCACCTGGTCGCCGGTGGCTCGGGCGGATTCGTTCGGGATGAAGATCTGAGACTTCGCCAGTGGCGCCAACTGCCCGCCCCAGACCAACGAGAGGCCGTTGGTAGTGAACGCCGTTTGAGCGTCGTCGAGTGAGTCATAGGTTGCTCCAGCTGCGAAGACCCGCACGCGAGGAACTGCCCCGTTTGTCCCCGGAACCAGGACCGAGATGCCGAACAGACGCTCGACTGTTGGCTGAGTGCCCACCGGAATCACGGTGTAGATGGCGGTCGACCCCGTTCCGGCCACTTGCGCGCTCGGCGTTCCCATCGTCATGGTCTTGGCCGTCAGAGACGTTTGGGCATCAAGCAGCCCCTGCGAGACCTGCTCCGGTGTGAGGCTGATCCGTGACAGTGAACCGAGGCTCCCAACGATGCTGCGAACCTTGTCCAGATTGCCGGGAAGCTTCAGCAGGACCTGCGACCAGACGTCATCGAAGCGGGCCATCCGACCTGCTTGCTCCTCGTTCGGGTTCAGCGCGATGACGTATTGGGCCGCCGCCGGACCGAAGATCTTTCGTTTGCCGGCCTTCACGACAACTGTCGTCTTTCCATCAGCATCAACGACAACGATTGGTACCGGAGAGTTGACAGTCACGCCGCCCACCGAATCCACGAGCGCTGCAAAAGCGAGCCGATCGAGGATGAAGGCCCCGTCGACAGTGAATCCCAGCTCGTTGGTGACCTCGCGTGAAACATCCGCTGGCGAGAACGGTCCCCGCTGAGAAAGCGAGACCGAACCTGAAGAATTGACCGCGATCGCCAGGCCCGGCTGAACCGAAAGCCAGCTGCCAGTCGGGGTTGAGTTCGCCCGCGCCACTGACCCCAGGACAACGGAATCGGTAATCAGCGAATTGTCATCCCTGACTGCGACCAACATCGTGTTCTGTGTCGGTGTCACTGGCGCGCTTGAGGTTGGGCTGGGTACCGGATCGGGCTCAGGAGTCGCCGACGATCGCAGCACCACTGCCAACACAACGAGCACCAGGAACAGGACCAGAATCCCGATTGCGACAAGCAGGCGTCGGCTCATCGGGCGGATCCGGAGTACAGCCCACGCTTGCGGATGTAGCTGATGACCTCAGGTGTTGTGAGGTCATCAATTGGCTGACCGTCAGCAAGGCGGCGACGAATCAGCGTCGACGAAATGTCGACCTCCGGGATGGTCACGAGTTTGATGCGGCCACCGCCTTGAGGCAGTTCCACGTCAAGTTCATGCCCAGGGCGCGTGACTCCAACGAAGGTCGCACGGTCTAGGAGTTCGGAGTACTCCCGCCACGTTGGCAAACCGGCCAGGGCATCGGCACCGGTGACAAAGAAGAGTTCGGCATCGGCGTACTCGGGGATTTCAGCGAGCGCACGAAGTGTGTCCACTGTGTAGCTGGGTCCCTCTCGGTCAATCTCAAGGCGACTCGAATCGAGGGTGTCATCGGCGGCTGTGGCCAACAAGGTCATTGCGTAGCGGTCTTCGGCGGGGGTCTTGACTGCCTCACCCTTTTGCCACGGATCGCCTGCTGGAACAAGCAGGAGTCGATCTAACTTGAGTACCTGTGCGGCACCGCGAGCGGCCGCCAGATGTCCGTAATGGACAGGGTCGAACGTTCCACCCAGAATCCCGACACGGTCACCCACGTGTCGAACCCTAAGGGGTTCCGGTCAGCGGTCAGCGTTCAGGCGGGTAACCGCAAACACGGCAGCGCTGAAGACCACGAATGCCAGCAGCATGTAGGTCCATTCGGTGCCGTAGTACTCAATGTTGGTGGGAACCGGGTCGCTAGCACTTGCACCACCGGGGTAGGTGCCGTTGGCCATCTCCGTCGCAGAAGCAAGCAGACTCAAGAACATGGGGTCACCATAGCGCGCTCGGTTTAGGAACGCACCTGACCATCGCCTGTTACGACGTATTTTGTGGTTGTGAGTTCCGCTAGGCCCATGGGACCCCGCGCGTGCAACTTCTGCGTCGAGATGCCGATTTCAGCACCGAACCCAAATTCGCTGCCGTCGGTAAACCGAGTGGAGGCGTTGACCATGACTGCCGCAGAGTCGACCTCGCCGGTGAACGTCGCGATCGCCGCGGCCGAATCGCTGACGATCGCCTCGGTGTGCCCAGTGGACCAACGCCTGATGTGAGCGATCGCGGCATCAATCGACGGCACGACGCCTGCGGAGATATCCAGTGAGTAATACTCCGCCGCCCAGTCTTCGTCGGTGACAGCGGGAACCTCGATACCCAACTCCTTGCCGGCAATCATCATGGCGTCGTCTCCGTGAACCGTCACGCCGGCATTCGCCAAGGCGGTCAGAGCAACCGGCAGAAATCTGTCCGCGATGTCAGCGTGAACCAACAATGACTCGGCCGCGTTGCAGACGCTCGGTCGCTGAGTTTTGGCGTTCAACAGGATCGCCACCGCCGTCTCGACGTCGGCATCTGCATCCACGTAGACGTGACAGTTCCCAACCCCGGTTTCGATAACGGGGACGGTGGCGTTCTCGACCACAGAGTTGATTAACTCTGCTCCGCCGCGAGGAATGATCACGTCCACGAACCCCCGAGCCGTGAGGAGTTCCTTGACTGACTCGTGACTGGTTCCGGGAACTAGCAAGATCGCATCGGGGGTGATCTCGGACTGCCCCAATGCCTCGCGCATGACGTCGACCAGGACTGTGTTGGAGTCGAACGCGGACGACGACCCTCGTAGCAATGCGACGTTCCCGCTCTTCAACGCAAGCACTGCTGCATCAACAGTGACGTTCGGGCGGGCTTCGTAGATCATGCCGACGACACCCATCGGTACCCGCAATTGGCGCACCTGCAAACCATTCGGCAACGTGTAGCCGCGAATCACTTCACCAATGGGATCAGGCAGTTTCACCACGTCCCGCACGGCGTTGGCTATGGCCGCGATGCGCTCAGGGGTCAGCGTCAACCGGTCGATCAGCGCGGCCGAGGTCCCATTAGCCGTCGCCCGCTCAATGTCGTGACCGTTGGCCTCGACGATTCGTTCGGTATTCGCATCGAGGGCATCGGCGATCTGGGTCAGCGCAGCGTCCTTGGTCGCGCGCGTCGCTGTCGCCAGCTTCGCGGCGGCATCGCGGGCAGCCTTCGCTACGTCGGAAAAGCTCTCGTTGCGGCTCGAAGTTGATGAAGTCACGAAGCCAGGGTACGCGTCGATGCCGGGTGCGCGCCTCGTCGGTTTCTCGCTGCGACTGCATGTCCGTCGCCCTCACCTATGACCACAGTCGTAGTTGCGCGCCCAAAAGTTCAGACCGTGGCCTCTCGTCTGGGCGCCAAGCCGTGGATAGCGTCGTTGGAGACGTCAATCCAGAGATCAACCGAGGGGCCGGAAGTGATCGAAGTACGGAATTTGACCAAACGCTACGGATCATCCACTGCGGTCGACAACCTGAGTTTTGATGTCAACCCCGGAATGGTCACCGGGTTCCTAGGGCCGAACGGCTCGGGAAAATCCACAACGATGGGGCTGATCGTTGGCCTCGAGACGCCGACTCGCGGATCGGCGACGATTCACGGCCGGCCGTACCGGAAGCTCCCGGCGCCGCTGTTTGCAGTGGGAACCATGCTCGATGCGCGATCAAGCCACCCTGGGCGATCGGCGAGAACTCACCTGCGTTGCATCGCCGCCACACACGGGATCGGGAAGCGACGCGTGTCCGAGGTTCTCGATCTCGTGGGGCTTCACGACGCCGCGAAGAAGCGAGTCGGAACGTACTCGTTGGGTATGACCACCCGCCTTGGGATCGCCGGGGCCTTACTTGGTGACCCCGACGTCTTGATCCTCGATGAACCACTCAATGGCCTGGATAACGAGGGAGTGCGGTGGCTCCGGCGCCTCTTGCGATCCCAGGCCGCGGCTGGCAAAGCTGTGTTTCTGTCGTCGCATGTTTTGCCAGAGATGGCTCAGACCGCCGATCACATCATCGTCATCAAGTCAGGCCGCTTGCTCGCGAACGAGAGTCTCGAAGAGTTCACCGCACGAACCGCCGCGGGCTACGTCCGCGTTCGAACGCCGCAACTCACAGCACTCACCGCTGCGTTGACTGCGGTCGGCGCATCGTTCACTCCGGGTGCCTCCGACGGCGTCGTACAGATCACCAATATGCGCACCGAGCAAGTCGCACAACTCGCTGAGCAGACCGGAGTCAGGCTCTACGAACTCGTCGAACAACGCCCATCACTGGAACAAGCGTTTATCGCAACCACGGCGCAGCGAGGGCGAGATTTCTCTTCACAGCGGACCAGCGATGACCGGCAGCAAACGATTGGGCTCGACGACCATGAATAGACCCACCGCCGAAAGTGCCAGACCGAGCATTGCGGCAATCGCCCCGCCGAACCACGGCAGGCGCAAGGTCACGGCGGCTCGAGTCATCAAGTCCGAATGGACGAAATTCTGGTCGGTTCGTTCGACGTACATCACGATGATCACTGCGGCAATTCTCACCGTGTTCCTTGGAATGGTGTTCTGCGCTGGTGCCGCGTCGGAGGCGGCCAAGATGTCAGCGGCGAAGCGTGCCAAGTTCGACCCTGCGAGCGCGAGTCTCAACGGCTTCTTCATCGCCCAACTGGCTATCGCACTCCTCGGCGTCGTCGTCTTCAGCAGCGAGTTCCAGACCGGGATGATCCGCACCACCTTCACCGCAGTTCCCCGCCGTCTGCCGGTGCTGTGGGCCAAGCTCTTGGTATTCGGCGCGACCACGTTCGCTGTGATGGCGCTCGCATCACTACTGGCGTTCCTGGCGGGTCAAGCGCTCTTGACACCGCAACATTTGCAGACATCACTGGGCACACCGGGGGTTCAACGCGTTGTCCTCGGTTCAGCGGTGTACCTGACGGTGGTTGGCCTGCTCGGTGTCGCCGTGGGAGCCATCGTTCGACGGGCAGTTGTTGGCATTGGCGCGATGGTCTTCGTGTTGTTTGTCGCGCCGATTCTGGTCACCGCGATGTCACGAGCCACGTCGGGTATTGGGAAGTTCCTGCCGAACTATGCGGGGCGGTCCCTGATGACCACCAATGCTGACCCGCAGTTGCTAGCGCCAGGAGCAGGCTTTCTGGTGTTGCTGGGCTATCTCGTTGTCTTCATTGGAATCGCGGCCCTTGCGATTCGGCGCCGAGATGTTTAGGAACAAGCACGCAGCGATCCGACCAGCGGTTCGGGCCATGTCGGATACTGGCCTTGTGACCGGCAGCAAACCAAACGTGAGTGCGGTCGAGCCTGAACTGCCCCCAAGCCGAAGCCGAGAGCGCGCAACTGATCTCGCGGTGACCGGGGCAGTACTTGTGATCAGCTTGCCCACAATGGCCACCCATGACGGCAGGCGGGAAATCCTGGCGCTCAACGCCCTGCTTTCGCTGGCGCTGGTGGCCCCACTGCTTGTCCGCCGACGCTGGCCACTTCCGGTCTTCGGATGCACGGCCGCCGTTGCCTTTGTGACCTGGCTTCTCGACATTCCGCTCACCGCGGACGTCGCGATACTTGTCGCCTTCTACACCGTCGCTGCGCACGAAAGCCGACGCCGAACACTGGGCGCGGCCGCTGTTGTTCTGATCGGGATCGCCATGGCCGTCGTCCGGTGGACGCCGCCCAAAGAGTCTCTGTGGGTGATGGCCGGATTCCTCGTGGCAACTGCGGCAGCTGCCGGAATCCTGGGTGTGAATGCACAGACGCGGCGGCGCTACCTCGCATCCGTGCTCGAACGTGCTCAGCGACTTGAGTTTGAGAACGAACAACGCGAACAACTCGCGGCCGCGGCCGAACGCTCGCGGATCGCTCGCGAAATGCACGACATCGTGGCGCACGACCTGACTGTGATCGTCGCCTTGGCAACCGGGTCAGTCGTCGGAGCGACCACCGATCCGGACGGCTCCCTCCGGGCAATGGAGCAGGTCGCCCAAACGGGCAGGCACGCCCTTGCGGATATGCGTCGCGTCCTGAGCGTCCTTGAGCCTGACTCGAGCAATTCCGACCTCACGCCCCAGCCAAGACTCGACGAGATCGCGAACCTCATCGCGGGTGTCGAGTCCGCGGGACTATCAACGAAACTGACGATCAATGGAGATCCGGGGGTTGCTGATGATGCCCTGCAGCTCGCCGTATACCGGATTGTTCAAGAGGCCCTGACGAATGTCTTGCGCCACGCAACGCCTGGCTGCACTGCCAGCGTGCGCCTAAGCTTCGCAGACGATCTGGTGATCGTCGAGGTTGCCAACACCGGCGATCCAAACGTGGAATCCATAACCGCCGACCATGCCGGACGCGGCCTGCGGGGCATGCGCGAACGAGTGGCGATGTATAGCGGCACGCTCGACGCAGGAGCGCCTTCCGAAGGCGGCTGGAAGGTAGTTGCGACATTGGTTCCGAGCGCCTCAGCTGAGGTGGTCACACCATGATCAAAGTACTGCTCGCCGACGACCAAGAGCTACTCCGCTCTGGGTTCAGAATGATCTTGAGTGGCGAACCGGACTTTGCCGTGATCGGTGAAGCGGCCAACGGCGCCGACGCCGTCACGGCGGCCGCAACCCTGCATCCCGACGTCGTCCTGATGGACATCAGGATGCCGGGAGTGGACGGAATTGAAGCGACCAAGCGGATCGTTGATTCGGGAACAGCTACCCGCGTACTGATCCTCACCACATTCGATCTCGATGAGTACGTGTATGCGGCACTGCGCGCAGGTGCAAGTGGCTTCATGCTCAAGGACGTTCCTGCGCCGGAATTGTGCGCTGCAGTTCGTACCGTGGCAAACGGTGATGCGGTGGTGGCGCCGACTGCAACGCGGCGTCTCCTGACGAAGTACGCCCATCAACTGCCGGTCGATTCCGAACGTCCGACCAATCCGCGACTCGAGCGACTCACGCGACGCGAGTTGGAAGTGCTCGTCGCCGTCGCAAGTGGGCTGTCCAACAGCGAGATCGCGGAATCGATGTTTCTGTCTGAAGGAACAGTGAAGTCACATCTCGGCAAAGTGCTGGCGAAGCTCGAACTGCGCGACCGCGTGAGCGCGGTGATCTTTGCCTACGAGCAGCGCCTAGTACGACCGACCTGAGGACGACTGTACCGATCAGCCGCCGATGATGACCAGATCGTCGCGGTGAACGACTTCCCTTTCGTAATCGGAGCCATACTCGGCTGCGATCTCCTTTGTCGAACGTCCCATCAGGGCCGGAAGTTCATCGGCGCCGAAGCTCACGATCCCCCGACCAATGACCCGACCATCTTGCGCTACAAGCTCAACGGGATCACCCACGTCGAACGAACCATTGACGCTGACAATCCCGGCTGGCAGCAACGACGCATTGCGTTGGGTCAGCGCGCGCACTGCCCCGTCGTCGAGCACGACCTGGCCCTGGACATCGGAGCCATGCTGCAGCCACAACAATCGACTCGGACGCCGCCGACCGGATGGGTAGAACAACGTTCCCACCTGCTCGCCCGCCAAAGCAGCTGCTGCATTTTCAATGGACGTGAGGACAACTGGCATTCCCGCGTCAGTCGCGATCTGCGCCGCCTGCACTTTGGTTCGCATCCCGCCGCTTCCGACTGAAGTCCCTGCGCCACCGATCGTGAAGTCCGCGAGGTCGGCTGGCTTCCGCACTTCCGCCACGGGTGAAGATCCGGCGATCGCGGGCGGACCGTCATAAAGGGCATCCACATCGGACAGCAGCACGAGTGCGTCTGCCCGAATGAGGTGCGCAACCAGTGCAGCAAGGCGATCGTTGTCGCTGAACCGGATCTCCTCAGTCGCAACCGTGTCGTTCTCATTGACGATCGGCACGACGCCGAGCTCTAGAAGGCGACTCAAGGTGCGCTGAGCATTGCGATAGTGAGCCCGGCGGCCGATGTCATCGGCAGTAAGCAGAACCTGCCCGACAGTCCGATCATGATCAGCGAAGCGTGATGCGTACGCGCCGACCAGCAGGCTTTGTCCAACACTTGCCGCCGCCTGAGCTGTCGCCAAGTCGCGGGGACGCTTCACCAAGCCAAGGGGGCTCAGTCCACTGGCAATTGCGCCACTGGATACCAAGACAACTTGGCGACCTGATCCGACGACTGCGGCGACGACATCAACGAGTTGATTAACGCGCTCTACGTCGATCTGACCTTCGGGGGTAGTGAGAGACGATGATCCCGCCTTGACGACGACACGTGGTGCTGTGCCAAGCGCCTTGCGGAGTTCAACGCCCTTGCTCACCATTCCTCCAACCGCGGGTCGGTACCCCGCGGTGCGGAGCCGTGTGGTTCACCAGCATGGATGCTCGGCTTCCAATCAAACACCACAGCGTTGTCTTCGTCGCCGATGATTACGGTCGCGCCGGGTGTCGCACCCTTCTTGAGCAGTTCGTCCTCGACACCCAATCGCGCCAAGCGATCCGCCAGATACCCAACGGCTTCGTCATTGCTGAAGTCTGTCTGGCGCACCCAGCGAGCGGGCCGAATGCCGATCACTCGGAACGCCTCACCTTCGGGCCTGACTTCAAATCCCGAGTCGTCAACGGCCTTTGGACGAACCACAACGACCTGCGGCTGCTCGTCTGCGGCCTGTTGGTCGCGGGTAATCGACACCACCTTTGCCATGGCGTACCGCAGCGGATCAAGCCCGGTATGGGCGATCGTCGAAATCTTGAAGACTGGCCAGCCGCGCTCCGCGGTGATCTGTTCGCTGACCATGTCCGCCAGTTCGCTCGCCTCTGGCACGTCGCACTTGTTGAGGGCAACCAAACGCGGCCTGTCCGACAGTCCCCCGTACTCGGCCAGCTCAGCTTCTATGGCGTCGATATCGCTCAGCGGATCGCGACCGGGTTCCAATGTCGCGCAGTCGACGACGTGGACGAGGGCCGAACAGCGTTCGATGTGGCGCAGGAACTCCAAGCCCAGCCCTTTGCCCTGGCTCGCACCAGGAATCAGGCCGGGAACGTCAGCGACGGTGAAGATCGTTTCGCCCGCTTTGACGACACCAAGGTGGGGAACGAGTGTGGTGAACGGATAGTCGGCGATCTTGGGCTTCGCCTCACTCAAGACTGAGACCAGGCTGGACTTGCCCGCAGAGGGAAATCCGACCAAGCCCACGTCAGCGAGCGTCTTCAGTTCCAGTACGAGGTCCGCAGCAGTCCCCGGTTCACCGAGCAGTGCGAATCCTGGAGCCTTACGCCGCTTATTCGCCAGCGCGGCGTTGCCGAGTCCGCCCCGGCCGCCGTAGGCCGCGATGAACTTCGTTCCATGGCCAACGAGGTCAGCAAGGACCCGACCATTGGAATCCGTCACAACTGTGCCCTCAGGAACATGGACGATGATGTCGTCAGCATCGGCGCCCTGGCGGTGAGAACCCTGGCCCGGTTTGCCGTTGCCAGCCTTGCGGTGGGGCGAGCGATGAATCTCCAACAGGCTGCTGGTGCCGTGATCGACCATGAGGATCACGTCGCCGCCTCGGCCTCCATTGCCGCCGTCTGGGCCCCCGAGTGGCTTGAACTTCTCGCGATGAACGGATGCGCAGCCATGCCCGCCGTCACCAGCGGTCGCATGGACGATCGCGCGGTCAACAAATGTGGCCATGTGTGGATCCCTTCGTCACCATTCGGTGAGATTTGCGCCTCTAGCGGCCGATCTCACCGAATGGTGAGAATAAGTGGTGCGAAGTGGTGTCCTGGTACGACGAAACCCCGTGGTTGGAGCCCGGAAGGCATCCAGCACGGGGTAGCGCGTATGAGTGTGTTAGCCGACCTCAACGATGTTGACGACCTTGCGGCCACGACGGGTGCCGAAGTCGACGGTCCCGGCAGCCAATGCGAACAAGGTGTCGTCGCTGCCACGGCCGACGTTCTCGCCTGGGTGGAAGTGTGTTCCACGCTGCCGGACGATGATTTCGCCGGCGTTGACTAGCTCGCCACCGAAGCGCTTGACGCCGAGGCGTTGAGCGTTGGAATCGCGGCCGTTTCGGGTGCTCGCAGCACCTTTCTTATGTGCCATTTCGCGCTACTTTCCGAGGTCGATCGCGGTCACCTTGAGCGTCGTCAATGCTTGACGATGCCCTTGACGACGGCGGTAGCCGGTCTTGTTCTTGAACTTTCCGATGTCAATCTTTGGGCCACGGCTGTGCTCGACGATTTCAGCTGTCACGCCAACCTTGCTCAGCTCTTTGGCGTTTGAGGTGACGTTATCGCCGTCCACCACGAGGACAGCTGGCAGCGAGACCTTTTCGCCTGGTTCCCCGGCGACGCGGTCTTGCGTGATGACATCGCCGACGGCGACCTTTTCTTGACGGCCTCCGGCACGAACGATCGCGTACACGGGTTTCTCCCTTTGTTACTGCGTGAATCAATCAACCTGCGACACCCGTAGGTGCGCATGTCAACAGCTCAAACATGATCTGGCTATATCTGACAAGCATTTGGTTGGCGGGCACTTAGCGGCACAGCGCCTCGATAAGAGTACGCCACAACCACCGCCTGCGGTCAAGCGAGGTACGAGATATGCGTCTCTATTGGGCCTCTGGCGCGTTCTCGTCCGCTTCGGCTGGTACCGATTCGACACCTGCCTCGGTGGAGTCAGACTGCTGCGCGCTGACTTCCTCGGACGATTCGACCGCGTCACTCGCGACGGCCTCGTCGTCCTTTGGTGCGGCCTCGGCGTCGTCCTTGGGTGCGCCCTCGTCGTCCTTAGGCGCAGCATCCTCGTCGTCCTTGGCGGTGGCCTCATCGTCCTTCGGCGCAGTCGGTGCCCCGGGAATCGGCCCAGCTGGGCGGCGTCGACGACGTGGCGCAGCCGCTGCTGCTTCTTGCGCCTCACCTCGGTCGACGGGACTTGTCTGTACCTTGACCCCGCGCCCATTGCAGCATTCACAGGGCTCGCTGAAGGTTTCCAACAGGCCTTGTCCGATGCGCTTTCGAGTCATTTGAACGAGGCCCAGCGACGTTACTTCCGCCACCTGGTGCTTCGTCCGGTCACGACCCAGACACTCGAGCAAACGGCGCAGCACGAGGTCCCGGTTGCTTTCCAGAACCATGTCGATGAAGTCGACGACGATGATTCCGCCGACGTCGCGGAGGCGAAGTTGGCGGACGATCTCCTCAGCCGCCTCGAGGTTATTGCGGGTGACCGTCTCTTCGAGGTTGCCGCCTTGGCCGGTGAACTTGCCCGTGTTCACGTCCACCACCGTCATTGCCTCGGTGTGGTCGATGACCAACGATCCTCCGCTGGGCAACCAGACCTTGCGATCGAGCGCCTTTGCCAACTGCTCATCGACGCGGTGGGCGGTGAAGACATCCTCGTTCTTCGCCCATCGAGTCACCCGATCTGAAAGATCAGGAGCAACGGACTTGATGTACTCCTCAATTGTTGAGGTTGCCGAGTCGCCAGAAACGATCAGTGACGCGAAGTCCTCATTGAAGATGTCTCGCACAACACGCGTCGCCAAATCTGGTTCTGCGTGCAGCAGGACTGGCGCATTGACGTCGCCGGTCTTGGAGTTCAGTTGCTCCCACTGTTCGGTGAGGCGCTCAACGTCGTGGCGGATCTGCTCTTCTGATGCGCCTTCGGCAGCGGTGCGAACGATGACACCGGAGTCCTCTGGCAGGACGGCCTTTAGGAGCTTCTTGAGCCGTGAACGTTCACGATCTGGCAGTCGGCGACTAATCCCTGTCATGGAACCGCCGGGGACGTACACGAGGTAGCGACCCGGAAGTGAAATCTGGCTGGTGAGTCGAGCACCCTTGTGCCCCACTGGATCCTTTGTGACCTGCACGAGCACGGCGTCGCCGGACTTCAAAGCAAGTTCGATCCGCTTTGGCTGACCCTCAAGGCCGGCCGCGTCCCAGTTGACTTCACCGGCGTACAGAACAGCGTTGCGACCCCGACCGATGTCGACGAAGGCGGCTTCCATTGAGGGAAGGACGTTCTGCACCCGACCCAGGTAGACGTTGCCGACCATCGATGTTGACGCGGAGCGGTTGACGTAGTGCTCAGCCAGGACTCCGTCTTCCAATACGGCGATCTGGGTGCGTTCTGCCTGTTGACGGACCACCATGACCCGGTCGACACTTTCGCGCCGCGCCAGGAACTCGGCCTCAGTCAGGATTGGTGCCCGACGGCGTCCGGCCTCGCGGCCTTCGCGACGGCGCTGCTTCTTGGCCTCTAGCCGAGTTGAACCCTTGACGCTGGTGACCTGGTCGTTGCCATTGCGATCATTGTTGTTGCGGCCACCACCGTTGCGGCCCTGACGGACGTGAACAACGGTGTTCGGCGGATCGTCTTCATCGGCACCGTCACCGCTGCCAGTCGTCCGGCGACGCCGACGGCGACGGCGAGTTGATCCTTGGCCGTCGGAGTTGTCGTCGTCCTCATCGTCTTCGTCCGACGCCTCGCCTGATTCCTGGTCGTCGGACTCAGACTCGTCGGATTCGTTTCCGTCACCCGTTCCTGGCTTGCGACGGCGGCGTCCACCGCGGCGACGTCGACGCTTCTTTGGTGCGCCGTCCTCGTCGTCCTCGTTGTCCCCGGACTCATCAGATTCAGTAGCGGTGGCGTCGTCATCATCAGCGTCCGCGGAATCTGCCCGCGAGCGCTCAGTCTTAGGTCGCTGCGGCAGCGCCGGAACGTCCGGCGGTGGTTGGAACAGCGCAACTGCAGTCGCGACGGAGGCAACTGGCGGCGCGGGTGCAACCACCGGTTCTGCTTCCGATTCGGTCGCGGGGGCGGCGAACGCTGCTTCTAGCTGAGGCGGCGATCCTGCTGGGCGAGAAGCCGCCCGACGGCGACGCCTTGGGGCAGCGGAACTGGTCTGCTCATCAGCGGTCACCTCGCCACTTGAATCATGCTGATCTTGCTCCGCAGCGGCGCTTGCATCTTGCTCGGCGTCGCCTGGCTGGTCGTTATCGAGCATTTGCTGCTCCTGATCCGGCCTTTCGGGTACGCGGAAACTCGAAGGGAATCCCTCGTCGTCGCCGCGCCCGCGTGGGGCCTGTCGTTGGCACTGAGTTCGTACTCAGCGCAAAAGCCTTCGTTGACATGCACGGGCGGGTGCGAACTGCGCATTCCGCATCGTGCCAACGCGGCCTTCCGGACCTCAAACAGCGATCAATCAAGCTGTCGTGTGCTCTTTCAGTCAGCCACAGCGCGGTCTGGCGCCAGTGGGTCGCTGACTGTCCGAGCATCAGCGGCGAGTCGCCCCTGTGCCAGCCGGGTGACCTGAGGGGGCACTGGCGGCACGAGGTCGGCGACTTGCCGCAGGGCGGCGAGGACGTCGTCGGGTCGAACAGACGGTGTGCCGTGCGTTACGACCACAGTGAGTATCGCACACCCACCCTGTTCTGGGGGTGCTATCGAAACCTCAGCCGTTCGGATGGCATTTCTGGCGTCAAAGCGCCGCAAACCCGATTTCATCATCCTTTCGACGGTGATCTCATCGGCGGCGAGCAGGCGTTCCACTGCAGCTTCCCCCTCCTGCGGGGTCACCTCGGGCAGAACGAACTGCCACACGCTGGCCTCGAGTCGACTGACGAGATCGCCCTCACGGACTTCGACGGCGTCGACAATGTCCAGTCCAGTTGGCATGGCCTCATCAAGATCGGCGCGCAGCTGGTCAACGTCAAACCGAGCTGCCAGCCCGATTTCGATGTACTCGGCTTCGCTGGCCACACCGGTGGGAGCAGCATTCGCGTAGGAGATCTTCGGATGCGGACGGAATCCGGCCGAGTAGGCCATCGGCACCCCGGCACGGCGCAATGCGCGTTCGAAGGCCCGTTGGAAGTCACGGTGACTTGAGAATCTCAACCTGCCGCGCTTGGCGTAGCGCAGGCGAACCTTCATGACCGGGGCGATGTACTCGCGCCCCGGATCTCGTGACACTCGACTCACGTGGTGACCACCGTCAATGGCAGCAACGTGCGCCCGGTGGGCCCGACCTGAATTTCGGTTCCCATCTGGTCGCAGACACCGCAGTCGAAGCAGGGTGTCCAGCGACAGTCGTCGACTTCGGTCTCATTCAGGGCGTCTTGCCAGTCCTCCCACAACCAATCGCGGTCAAGGCCGGAGTCAAGGTGATCCCACGCAAGCACTTCTTCTTCCTGACGCTCACGGGTTGTGTACCAGGCAACGTCGACGGGCTCGTCCGCCCAGGCCTTCTCGGCAGCCGCCATCCAGCGGTCATAGGAGAAATGCTCGCTCCAACCATCAAACCGGGAGCCGTCGCGCCATACCTGCTCGATGACGGCGCCGGTCCGGCGATCACCGCGGGACAGGAGACCTTCAACTATCCCAGGGCGGCCATCGTGATAGCGGAATCCGATCGCCTTTCCGACTTCTTTGTCACCGCGGATAGCGTTGCG
>Ga0075158_10001160_pt1 | contig 20182 bp, 7 predicted proteins | sample JI91814BDNA_FD_70968 | JGI IMG/M metagenome (GOLD analysis project Ga0075158, IMG submission 70968) | Wastewater effluent complex algal communities from Wisconsin, to seasonally profile nutrient transformation and Carbon sequestration -... | ecosystem: Engineered > WWTP > Effluent > Algae... | reverse complement strand
CTCAGCTGGGAGAGCGCGTCGTTCGCAATGACGAGGTCGGGAGTTCGATCCTCCCTGGCTCCACCACTCGATCAAGCCCAATCGTTCTCGGTTGGGCTGTTTTATTTCAGAAACCCCGCAAAAGCGGGGTTTCTGCATTTTTGCGTAGGCGAACGCCTCGACCGAGCACCGCCCAAGACGGGCGGTTTGGCTCGCTTCCGGTCTGTCTTTCTCCGAAAAGCATCTCAACCCTCTCCAAGTCGCCCGCGCAGAACCCGTGAAAATGATCGGGTTATGCGTGGGTTACTGAGGGCAGTTTTCTGCATCGCCTGCTCAAGCGGAGATGAAGACAGCGTTGCGAAGCGACGACTGAGGGCAGCCGGTTGCCGTTCTTTCAACGGCGGCGAATTCAACGGTTGGAGGATGAAGTCGGCTTCGACCCGCATCGAAGAATCAAGGATGCTCTAGTGATTCGTTCCCGAGGAGTTCTCGTCTTGCAGCTGATACGGGTCATGTGGTCGCTTAGGAGAGGCGGGCCACGGTTACCGCTTCGCCCAAAGCAGCCTGCGCGATGTCGATCAGATGGTGATGATGGGTGAAGTAAATAACTTGCGTACGTTGGGCAAGTTTGCCCAACGCGATGAACCCTGCGGCTGCGCGGGCGTCATCGAAGTTTACGAACAAATCGTCGGCCACGAAGGGCAGTGGTGTACGCCCTTCATCCAGATGCAATTCCAATCCCGCTAGACGTAGCGACAGATATAACTGGTCGCGCGCTCCTTCACTCAAGGCCTCGACCGTCCGCGGCGTGGGTGAATCCTGTCCCTGCACGAGCAACTTGGGGCTGCGGGCGTTCGCGTCATCAACTAGTAGGCGCGAGTGCGCTCCGCAAGTGAGTATCTGCATGTATCGCTCGGCCGCCAAAACCAATGGCGACTGATGGTCCTCTCGGAAGCGGCCAATGGCCCAATCGAGCAATTGCTGCTGAATCTCACAGCGCACGTGATCGTCCAATGCCCGATTCCAAGCGAGAATCGCGCAATTACGCTCGGTCATCGCAAGCGCAGCGGCTTCAGATGGAGTCACGCCGTTCAGAGCGTTCTCCGCCATGCGAACGGCCGCCAACGCCTCCCCATAGCGAGTCTCGAGCGCTTCAATTTCTTGGTTTAGTGCCGTGAGCTCGGCCGTGAGCGCGTCAGCATCCACGCCTTCGGCCTCCGAACGAAGCGTTTCGAGCGATCGACCTTCTTCCGCCTGGGTCATTGTGCGGCGCTTCTCATCGCGCGCCGCCGCGTCAAGATCCCATGCCGCCCGCGCCTTGACAAGATCACTGAACCCGTCGTAATCCATCACACCCAGACTTGCATAGTGGGCGTGCAGTAGATCGTCTATTTCCTTCAGTTGCACAGTGACCTGATCCAATTCGCTTTGTCGCGCAGCCAAACGCATCTCAATGTCCGCGCGTGCGCGCGTGCGCTCAACGTGCAATCCACTCAACGTCACAAGTTCATTCAGTATCGACTGCCAGTCGCCCGTCGCCGGCATCGCCAACCGCGCCGCAAGATCGCGAACCTGCTTCTCATACTTTTCGATATCGCGGCGCATGGGGTTGATGCGCGCTTCGTCAAAATCATTAAAACTACGGGCTTTGTTCCTCAACTCCTCGATTCGGCGTCCGGCATCGCGGGCCCCATCGGCAGACAGTGTTTCAGCAAGACCGGCTGCGCGGAGGGCTTCATGCAACTTCGTCGCTTGCTCGCCAATCTCGGTTTCGAGCACCGTTATGCGTCTATCCCAATCTTTCAACTGCCGCTCGCCGTCGCCGCCGCGCTGCTTCAAACTGACTGCTGCACTTTGCTGCTTTTCGCGCTCAATCAGCACGCGCTTACCTTCGGCCAGCAAGACTTCAATGGGCACCAAGGGGTCAGCGCCCCATGACGGCTCAGGGAGTGCCAAGTGGTTCAGAATATCTTTAGCTAGTGGCGCTAAGGCATCCAGCGCACGTTGGTGGTTCTCGACGCGCGACCGATGCGCAATGCCGTCGGCAAGCACCGCGTGATACTCGGTCCACCACGACTCATAGTCATCAATATCCACCGCCGGCACTCCGGCCTCTTTGCACAGGTGTGCCCAACGTTGAGCGGCCTGCGCTCTCTGTCGCTCCGCCACTTTCACCGCTACCTCCGCTGCCTTCGCCCGTGCAAGGCAGGCCGATTGCTCTGCACGTAGACGATCGAACTCGTGTGCTGCACCTGCTTGATCGAAACGGCGATCGCTCAACGCATCCGCTTCATGCACCAGTGCCCGATAGGGGGATAGGGCCGCCTCGTCCGGCGATCCCTTGGACACAAGCTCATTCAATGCTAGGTCACGTTGGCGCCTCAACTGAAGCAGTGCATCAAGGCTGGGAACATCCGCCTGTTCCATGCCCGCCAGCTGAGCCTCTAGCGCGACACGGGTGTCCTCGCACTCTTCCACAAGATGCACCTGCGTAGCTAAGCTCTCTGCAAGGAGCCGCTGCTCACGTAAGATCTCTTTAGCCACTTCCTTACTCGGCGGGTCTAACGCGGTTTCGAGCCCCCCGGCGGCGAGGCCAAGTACCACTCGGCGTTTCGTCAGGCTACCTGCCTCAATGCCAAGATGATCGCGCCGGGCACGCAGCTCCCCGAGATTCGCGGTCGTCTCAAGCGCATATACGCTCAGCCGCAACGACGCTGGGTCTTCAGAGCGAAGTGCGGCGATCTCTGTCATCAGAGTTTCCTGAGCCTCACTTGCGCTGTCGCGCCTTGCACGTGCGTCGCTACGGCGTGTCTCCAGATCAATCAGCGCCTTGGCCGCCTCGACGATGGTACTGATCTGCGCGAGTGTGGGCAGGCGCGTGAACAAGCCGTCGAGCGATTCTCCCGCCAAGCCCAGCACTGACAGTTCCTGCTCAATCTCTGGCCTCAACTGCTCGCGCTGAGCAATACGCTTCGGGATGTCGACCAGCGCCGTGAGTATTCGACTGCGCTCCAGTTCGAGTTCCTTCACTTCTGTCGCGGCAGCAGCCACCTCGGGCCTGACGTCTATGTTGTCACGACTTCGCTCATCGCTCTGGTGCGCCTTTAGCAACCCAGCATAGCGTTCGCTCAACATCTGTCGCGTGTTGTTCTTTTCCGTGACCTCAGCCAACAACTCGTTACCCACGATCATAGGTGCTGCTTGCGCGAGCCGCATCTCCAATTCGGCGTAGTCACGCAACTGAGGCAGAGTTCTCGCGATCCGCGTCCGGCACCCTAAATAAGCGCTTTTCGCACGGCGTTCAACATCAACAGCTTCTAGTTGTTGCTGGGCATCATTACGCGTCTTCTGCAACGCTCGATAGGAGGCCTCTTTGTGCTCATGCTGGCGCAACACTGTCGACGCCAGTTCAAACCGATGCTTTGCGCTCGCAAACCGAGTACTTTGTCGGCGAGACGAATAGGCCTCGGCCGCTTCGTCAGTCAGGCGTCGGGACATCTCGGTGAATGTGGTCAGGCCCGCCGCCGCCTCAAACAAAGTCTTACTCGCATCTGCCCCGGGCGACAGCATCTCGCGCGCACCCGCCACCAGTTCATCTCGACCGAGCGCGAATAGGCGCTCGTACGTAGTGCGATCCATCCCGCCGAGGCGTGCGAACCAAGTAGCGTCATCAATAGCGCCCTGCCCCTCGACAGTGAGAGAAGCGTTCCGCTTCGTGCTTCGCACCATACGCATAGATTCATCACCGACTAGCACATCGCCAGCGAGAATCATGCCGGGCCGCGGATACTGGTAGGCTAGGGTCGTTTGCAACGGAACCCCGAAAAGGAAATCGACGATTGCCTCGCGCATCGACGACTTCCCGGCTTCATTGGGACCGTAGATCACTAGCACCGAGGGCGCAGTTGGGAAGGCAAGCGACTGCTGGGAAAACTTGCCGTAGGTCGTGATCTCGAAAGATAGAAAGCGCATCAGCCGAGCGTCCGCAGTCGTGTGCGCAGCTCATCGGCGGCGTCTGATATAGCCGCCTCAAACTCATCATTGGCAAGTCGCTCAAGCAGCGTCGGCACACCATCGGATGGTTTGCGTTTGCTCAGCACCGGCTGCAGGTTGTCCCGGAGGGTCCCAATAAACGTCGGATCGAGAGCGGCCTGCGCAAAGTAGGTGTCAAGTGATGCAATCGCGTCCTGAGCAGCGCCCGACGCAGTCGTCGTAGGTGGCGGGCACGTGTGGAACACGGTGCTTTCCAGTGTTACCTGATCTTCAAACTGGGCGAACACTCCTGCAATCTCATCCTGCAACGTAGCCTTTGAGCGAAACAGAGACGGGTGCAACATCGCGTCCAACCGCAGAGCGACGCGCACGGCTAGATGTCGTCCGTCGGCTCCATCGCAAGCTGACTCAATCGCCTTACGCACCTCGTTCACCAAGGCAGCCGGTGACTGAATGGCCGCCGGCACGTCGAAGTCCAACAAATGGAACCGCAGGACATCCAAAGGCACGAATTTTGGCAAACCCAAGTGTCCATCTTCGATCGGCACTGATACCGCGCCACGTGCACCCAACTCTTTGATGTGCAGGGCTTGCAAATTGCCGGGGAACACGATGTGCGGCGCGCTGCCGAGGATCTTGTGTTGATGCACATGTCCCAGCGCCCAATAGTCGTAGCCGTGCCCCCGCAACTGCTCCTCAGTGCATGGCGCATAGGGCGAATGCGGCGGCGAGCCGGCCAGAGCAGTATGCAATACACCAATGTTCAGGCACCCGGTTACCGGGCGTGGGTAGTTGCTCGCCAAGTTCTCGCGTATATCGGCCTTTGCGAAACTCTGACCATGCAGATGGATGTGCAACGGCTCAAACTCGAAGGACTGCGGCGAGCTCGTCGAAAACAGTCGGACATTGTCGGGCGGCACCAGTGTCTTGGGCATGGCCGACTCCGCGTCATGATTGCCATGCAACATGTACACAGGAATACCGCGCGACCTCAAGCGGCCGACCTGCTGATGGAAGAACAGACCCGTGCTCACGTCCTTCCATGCGCCATCATAGACATCGCCCGCCAAGACTAGGAACGCGGCCTCCGATTCGATGACGAAGTCGATGAGGCAGATGAAGGCCAGCCGCGGGGCAAGTGCGAAGGGATGCGCCGCTCGACCATCCAGCAGCGCCGGCAAGCTTCGATCTAGGTGTATGTCGGCAGCGTGTACGAAATGTGGCATAGACCAAGCTTAGTGCATTCGCGCTGATAACCCAAAGCGCAACAAAACGCGACCATAACACCCCGATCAGAAGATTCCGATGTGCCCCCAAACTTCTTCCCTGACAAGCTTTGCCAACCTCGTCTCTCACGCTCAGCAAATGACTCAGTGAATTCGTGGTTACCCATGCCCTGCGGCTGAATGCAGGTATTGGATGCCCTCGTCCCGGGGCCGGCCGAGCTGTCAGATTTGACAGGGTGATGAGGGGCGCTTATCCACAGTCTGATGTTGATAGGCTGCCAAAACTGATGGGGTCAGTGTGGTCTTTCTTGGCTCTGTTGGAGTGTCTACTCTGCCCCGGAAGCGTTGCTACCTCTCACCAGATACTCGATCGCGCGCGAGTTTTCCTTGAATCCTTCGGAATGCGCCTTCACCAGATTGCTGTAGACGAAAAGCCAACGAAATCTGGCATTCGGCATTGTTACGTTGATGATTTCGATCGGCCGCGACGGCGTCGCGGTTTGCGGGCTGGTCGCCTCTCCGGTTTTCGGATCTACGTTGTTGCCGACAGGTGCGCATCGCCCCTTGAATGCATCGGTCAGGTGATAACTCAAGGCATCGTTGACGTCGGTGAAAGCGACGATCTGGACTTTCCCGGACCGAACACGATCGGGCGATGAATCCTTTGCGAGCGCTCCCAATCCAAGCAGTGGCTGATAGCACTTGGGCGTATTTTCAATCATGGATTTCAGCGACACTCCCTTCTCAGGTGGCTGCACGTAAGCCAATTCAAGCAACGGCAGCTGGTTGGCCAGCATGTAGACGCTCTGGATGGATACGCTCAGATTTTCGATGAGCGCAGCATCGAACACCCGCGTCTCATCTCGCGTCAATGCCGGAAGTTCCCGCTCGGGCAATACCTCCGGACGAGGCCCGTTCTGACAGGCGCCGCCACCCTTGGCGCACAACACATCGAAAACGATGCGGCTGCCCATGCTGTCGCTGATCACGACGACCTGGGTCCGCTGGAGGAAACTCGTGGCTTCCTGCGCCAGCAACCGCGCATTTGCGGTGTCCAGAGAATTTTTGCTTTGCTTCTGGATGTGTTGCACGACTGATCGTTGGATTCCCTGCCACAGGACATCGCGAATGTACGGGCCCATTTTTCCCAGATAGATGACGGGATCCGAAAAGCTGCGATTGACGAAACGCTTCACCGCTCGATTGATAGGCGCACGATGGGGCTCATTAGGGTTTTTCTCGCGGAAATCGTCGTTCAGCTCAAGCATGCCCTGCTTGACGATGCGGCTCGTTTCACCCCAGGTCACGCAGGAAAAATACAGATCTCCACCCTGGCCGGATGGATCGGTGAATTTACTTACCGAATAACTGCCGGCATTCGTGCCATCGATGTTGATCATGGTCGGCGTTGGCTTCCCATAACCGCTGTCAGGGATGTAGCGCAGCTTTTCGGCAATGGCATCCTGCAACCGCAGGTTCGCGGATTTTTCGCCGCAATCAACCTCCGACGAGTGATCGCCCATGCCGTGGACCTGCATGACATGCAGGGAACCATCACGGAGGTAGTCTTGAATACCCTGGAAAGCAAGCGGTGAATCGCTATCCGGCGCAGTGTCGATGCGGTGATGCAAGTTCAGGCACCCGGGCAGGCACAAGGTCAACAGTATGACGATCGAATTCCGTTTCATGATGCATTCTCCCCGGCGACAATAATGACAAAATCACGTGCGTCCGCGTCAGTGACGCTGACATCGAAGCACTCTGCGTTTGAGACTGGCCAAATGAACCATTGCGGCCACAAGGACCAGCCGACACTGGAGCCACATCGTGAACTCGATCTTTATAGACCAATTTTGGACAAAATCCAGCTCTTCTCGGCATCACAAGCCGTGTCCACTGACGAGATTACGGCGAGAAATAGGGTCATGTTGGAGTTACCAATGTTCGCTCCTGTCCGAAAAAAATGATCTCCACTCAAGCCGCCTACCTAAAGTCCAGACTGCCAGTCTGCAGCTTCGCCAGCAGGCCACCGTAATTTTCCATCCGACTCACGATCAGGTGTTGCACCCCATCAGCCCGTTCTAGTCGCCCGTCGTTGGCCATCAGGTTAGATTCCAACAGCTCGCGCCGCTGTTCCTCGGCGGTCCGTTGCCACACAACGGCGTTGACCATGCCGTGTTCGTCTTCGAGCGTTACGAAGGTCACGCCGCTGGCAGTCTCGGGTCGTTGGCGCATCCGCACGAGGCCGGCGAACCGCACGCGCTTTCCGTGCGGCAGCTTCGCGAGGTCGGCTAACGATAGGCATCGCCGTGCCGCGAGCTGTTTGCGGATCAGGCTGAGTGGGTGCCGGCCGAGGTAAGGCCGATCGGGCGTCGTCGGCGACAACGTCCTCGCCTGGTGCCGGCAGCAAGCCCCATGCTCACCACGGCATTCGGCGGGATACGGCGGCGTCCGGCGTATCCGAAATCATGACACTTGCCCGGTCCCGTTCAGACAACCACGCCCCGTTCGCAGGCAAGATGCCGCTGCGGCCTGGCGATCCCATTGAAAGCACCCCGGGCCGCGCATCGCGTCCCCATCCATCCCGCCCCCGAGGGATCTCATGCGCAAGACCACTCTCCTGCTTCCGCTGTGTTCCGCCGCGCTGCTCTCCGCTTCCCTCGCCGCCTGCACCGGCACGCTGGGCGGCGACGGCGCCACGGTGTCCGAGCGCAAGAACGGCGAACGGCGCGGCCATCGCCAAGACGCTGCGACCGCGGCGCAACCCGCTAACGCCGAGGCCGCGAAACCGCCGCCGATCCGCAGCCGGCCGAACCCGTCGCGGCGCGTGCCGAATCCGCCGTTCGTGTCCACGGCGAAGGCCACGTTCAACGAGCCGTGGGCGATGACGTTCTTGCCCGACGGCCGTCTGTTGGTGACCGAGAAAGCGGGCGCGCTCAAGCTCTACAACCCGGCGACCAACGCCGTCGGCACCATCACCGGCACGCCGACCGTGCTGTACGCCGGTCAGGGCGGTTTCGGCGATGTGGTGCTGCATCCGCAATTCGCGAGCAATCGCTACGTCTACTACAGCTATGCCGAAGCCGGCGCCAATAGCACGCGCGGCGCGGTGGTGGCGCGTGCGGTGTTGACGCTCGATGGCAGCGGCGGCGGCAGCCTGGGCGGTGCGCAGGTGATTTGGCGGCAATCGCCGAAAGTCACCGGCGAAGGCCATTACGGCCATCGCATCCTGTTCGACGGCGGCGGCAAGTTGTGGATCACCTCCGGCGAGCGCCAACAATTCACGCCCGCGCAGGACATGACCGGCAATCTGGGCAAGGTGCTGCGCTTGAACGACGACGGCACCGTGCCGAGCGACAACCCGTTCTTCGCGCAAGGCGGCGTGACCGCGCAAATCTGGTCGCTCGGCCATCGCAATCCGCTGGGCATCGCCCGCGACGCCAGCGGCCGCGTGTGGGTACACGAAATGGGCCCGGCCGGCGGCGACGAGTTGAACCTGATCGAACGCGGCAGCAACTACGGCTGGCCGCGCGTCTCCAACGGCAACAACTACGACGGCAGCGTGATTCCCGATCACGCGCCGGGCGACGGTTACAACGCGCCGGAAGCGTGGTGGACGCCGGTGATCGCGCCCGCGGGTTTCGTTATCTACTCGGGCGATTTGTTCCCGCACTTCAAACACCACGGCTTCATCGGCGGCCTCGCCTCGCAAGCGCTGGTGCGCATCCAATTCGACGGCGCCACCGCGCGCGAAGCCGAACGCTACCCGATGGGCCATCGCATCCGCGAAGTGGAACAAGGCCCCGACGGCGCGTTGTGGGTGCTGGAAGACGGCGCGGGCGGGCGATTGTTGAAGCTGACGCCGGTGGCGTTTTAAGGCGTGGCTTACTCGCTGAGTAAGCCATTCGTGCGACATCAAAATTGCTGCCGTACATCGTCAGCATTAGCCCTCGAATACCGCGACGGCGCCTCCGCGTTTGTAGCGGTGCAAGTCGGGCCGTATCAGAAGCGCGCCATACGGTTCGGCGCAAAAGCCGAGCCTTTGAAGATTTCATAGGCCTTGTGGTCGGCGGCGTAGCAGATCGTATCGTACGGTCGAAGCTGTCGCTGGCAATACTGTCGGCGAAGGTTTGATACTCCGGCTGTCACCGGAAGCCCACGTTGCAGAGCTTCCAGAGGATGTTCGGCGAAGAGCGTGCGCCGTTGGAGGACATGTGAAAACCTCAGTTACACTGCTCATTCGACTGATTTACCTAAAGTGACTTGCAAAGATTCACACAGTTCAATGTACAGACTGCAAATCAATTGAGAAAACATATTTTTTCCTCATCTGAAGTCAAAACTCCAAGAGTGTAGCCAACCGATGGTGGACTGTAGGTAACAGCAATTGAATAACACCCTCCTCTCAGTCCATTTATCTGAATGAATTCGCTCTTATCAATAACAAAACCATATGTCGCGCCACTCATTAGATTAACTCTATATTTATTAGCATCCAGAATAATCGGCATACCACTGCCTTTACTTTTAGGTCCTCCGTCACTTATTCCAAGAATTTTATATTGCACAGACGATTGAACATATCCCGGCCCGGAAATTCCATTGATTACATAATCTTCGCCAGTCCCGTTATGGAAAATAATCTGAAAATATTGATCGGACACATCGATTAATTGAATCGACATCTCTCTCCGAAAAGCAAAATTTTCTTTACGATTGCTAGCACAAGAAGAAAAAGCAAAAACAAAAAGCGAGCAATACACTATTAGTCTCAACATGTCGCCATCTCCAAGCATTGAAAAATACCCTCTTCATATTTCAGTTGCTCTTGAACCGCGTCCTGATACCACTTAGGTGTTCTTTCAAAAAAATGATCATTTATCTGATTTCTATAAGCTCTAACTTCGTCCATTTCCTTATACCTGGCATCAAATCGCCAATCGATCCAGTGACTATACTCATGAACGAGAACAGAATGTGCTATCCAAAAATTATTATCCTGAAAAGCGCCGTTTGAGAATGTAATTACTCCAGTCTCCATGTTCGTATATGCAGCAGCCTTCTTCCCATTGACAATTAAGTAGGGGGCATCTACATATGCTATTTCTTTCGGAGAAATTAATGTTCCGGCCCATTCGGCAAGCCTACGAAATCCTTCCAATCTGCTAGATTTGTTTGTTAATAGATCTACTATTTCTTTTGGCGCGCTCGCCTGCTTTTCAGATTTTGAGTTTTTTTTGCTTACGCTTTTTACACCTGCTAGGTCTTTGTCTCGCTCCCCCATCGCCGCCTGCACAGCCCAACTCACCGCACCGTTGGCGAACTTCCCACCCGTCGCTTGCGAGAGCGTACCACCGACGAGCGCGCTCACAATCACGCGTCCGGCGGGGCTGCCGATCTTCGCAATGCCCGGCATCACCGCCGCGCCCATCCAAGCGCTGACGAATCCCGCGCCAAAGTTGCCGCCTTGCAGCGATTCGACGATACCACCCGTCACCGATTGCACGAACACGCCAAAGCCGCCCATACCTTGCGTATACACGCCCACACCAGCGGTTAACGCTGCGGCAAATGCGCCATAGAGCCCGCCCTGCAAACTCTTGGTCGCGATCGCACCAGACACGAAGCCTGCACCTGCGTACAGACCGACCGCAGACCAACCGCTCAGGGCCCAATATTGCTGCGCCACCGCAGCCACGATCATCACGATCGCCGCCAACCACTGCCTTTCCGTCTGCCCCAACATCCCCGTCGGATCGGTGTACTTGTATGGGTTGTTGAACACGTAGCTGTACGCGTTCCAGTTCTGCGGATTACCGGGCGCCTGGATGATGGGATCGGCCTGCAGGAAACGGCCCAGCGTCGGATCGTAGATGCGGCCGTTCATGTGGATCACGTCCAGCCCGTCCAGCATCTCGTGGCCGGTGAAGCCGCGCGTGGTGCTGCTGTAGCCGGTTTGCGTGATGTTCGTTGCGCTGCCGTTCGCTCTGCGTTCGCCGTAGGCGTTGAAGCCGCCGCCTTCGATCACGGCGCCGGTCTCGTTCGCGACCGCGACGAGGCTGCCCAGATGATCGGTGAACGTGTAGCGGTTCGCGGCGATGCCGTTTACCACGTTCTGCACCAATACGCCGCCGATGTAGCGTTTGTACGTCGTGGTGCCGTTCTCGCTCACGATCTCCAGGTTGCCCACGTACAGCGTGCGGCGCGTACCCGTGATGCCGGTGCCGGTGTCTTCGCGTTTGTAGCGATTGCCGGCCGGGTCGTACCAGAAACGCGCCGTGCGGTTCGGCGCCGCGCTGGGGCCTTTGAAAATTTCGTAGGCCTTGTCGTCCGCCGTGTAGCGGATCGTGCGATCGAGGCTGTCGCTGGTGCTGCTGTCGGCGAAGGTTTGATTGCCGTGACTGTCGTAAACGTAGTTGCTGTAACTGTTGGACTGCCGCACCTGATGCGGGCTGGCGGTCATGTCGCCGTTCACTGCGCCGTCCGGGGTATTCAGTCCGCAACCGGCGCGACCGTTGTAGTTCATCCATGTCCAATCGTTGCCGCGCATGGTGTGCGCGCAGACGTTGCCTAACTTGTCGTACGACGCCAAGTCGGTGATTTGTCCCGTCCCGTAGGCGTACGTTGCCGCGCCGACACGATTGACTCGAGAACTCGTGAACCGATCCGCCGCGTCGTACCAGAAGTCTTCACCGTAGTCTTTGCGGTCACGCCAGTTCAAATTACCGACGCTGTCCCACACGTAGCGATCGCGCATCAACTGACAGCTCACGTTGTCCGCGCCAACGCAGATTTCGCTCGCGCGCCCGGTCAAGGGATCGTACGCGCGCCAGGTCTGCATCGCGTTGACGCCGCCGCGTTTGTCTTTGGCGACGTTGCCGAACATGTCGGTTTCCTGGGTTTCCAGGTACGTCGTCGCCACGCCGCTGGCGCAGGCCGCGCTCGCGTCGCTCGCGCTCGATTCGCACAACCGCATGGCATGGCCGCGAGTGGTGTACTCGGTCTTCAACCATTTGCCGCTGGGGTCTTGGCTGCGTTGCGCGCGGCCCAGGTTGTCGTAGATCACCGCGCTGGCGTAGCTCACCCCGTCGATCGACGTCGCGCTCGCCGTCGCGCGGCCCATGGTGTCGTACGTGTTGCAGCGCAACCAGTTCTGCGCCTTGTCGCTCTGGCCTTGCCAACCTGCGTAGGCGAAGCCGTCCGCTACCGTGCAATTCTCCTGGCCGACGCCGTTGGCGGCCGTATCGAAGTTGCTGGTCGAAGAATGCTCCCACGCCGAAGTCGTCGGCGTCGGGTTGAACCAGACCCCGCGCCATTGCACACGGCCGCGGAAGTCGTAACGTTGCTGACGGCCGCCGTACACCCCGTCGTGTTCGAACAACAACTCGCCCAACGCGTTGTAGCCTAAATAGCGAACGCCCGCATCCGGATCGTTCATATAGATCTTACGACCCAGCGCGTCGTAACCCATCGAACTGACGATCGCGCCGCGGCCCGCGTCGCGGCTCACCGCGCCGAGATTACCGGCGGCGTCGTAGGCGTAGAACGTGCTCAAGCCCACCGCATCCGTCGCCTGCGCCAGTTCGCCCAGCGCGTTTTTCGCTTCGACCGTGATGTTGTTGCGCGCATTCGTCTTGGTGACGGTCAAGCCGCTGTAAGCGACGGTGCTGACGGCATTGTTCGCCTCCGTGACTTTGACCGGACGACCCAGCAGATCGAACTCCGTTTTCACCCATTTGCGCGCGGCATCCGTGCAAACACCCGCCACATCCGGTTCGCCCGACGCCGTTGTCCCGGGCACGAAGAACGGCATCGACACGCGATGCGCGCGGCCGACCGCGTCGTACTCGGTGCACACACCGGTCGCATCTTTGCCGCTCACGCCCGCATTGAACGTCTGCGCCAACTTCAGCACTTCGCGGCCCAGCACGTCGTAATACACCCAGCCTGTCGGCGACGCCGTGGTAACGATCTTGCTGCGGAAACGCGCGCGCGCCGGGCAAGCGACGGCGCCGCTACCGGTATTGCACCAGCGGAACGTGGTCAACGTACTCGCGCCCACGTTGCCCGACGCATTGGGGATCGTGTTGACCGGATCGGTCTGTTGCCATGCGTAATAGGCGCGCCCCAGCGTGCCGTAACGTGCAACGCTGCGCACGTTATTGAGATTGACCGATTCGGTCACGTTACCGTAGACGTCGCGCGCCAACACCTCGCTCGTGACCACTTCGACCGGCTGCGTGTTGATGTCGGTCGCCGTGCTGGGTCGGAACAACTCGACCGTTTGCGTCGGGTAACGGCCGCGCGCATCGTAGACTTGGCGTCCGTAGCGATGGATGCGCTCCCAGTCCCACATGCTGTACTGGATGTTGGTCGAGCGGCAATCGGCCACCTGCTTGGTACAGACCGCGCTGAAGATCCGATTGCCGTAATCATCGAGCGTGTAGACCTTGCGCAGATCTTGGAACACATCGCCGTTGGGCTGAATGCGCTCCTCGGTCAACAACCCCGTCGCCGGGCCGGCCATCTGGTAGGCGAACGATGTCGAACGCACCACATCGGGCATGCCGGGGCGTTTGTGAGTCACGGTACTCGCCGTCAGACGCCCAAGACGCCAGCGCACAGCGTCGTCGCTGTAGGTATTGCTTGTGAGCACCGTGGACATCAGGGTCGTCGACGTGCCGGCGTAGGTATCGACCGAGGTGCTGGCGACGTTGCCGAACGAACCGTAATTGAATGCAGTAACCACACGGCTAGTCTGCGCGGCTGTAAACGGATCGACCGCGACTTCCTCGCTACCGATCATCAACGGCAACACCGGGCCAAAGGATGTCTGACCAAACGTCGGCAACGACGTGCCTTGATCAAGGCCAGCAAACCAGACTTGGGTGCTCTGCGAAAAAGGTGAACCGCTCAACGTCGTACCCGCCTGTCCGCGCGGCGCAAAACACGTCTCGGTGGGTGTCGCCGTCAAGCACGCAGGTGCCACAAACACAAGATTGACGTTCGCGAACTTCGAGGTTTGCGTCGGCATGCCCACGAACGGGAAATTCTGCGCGTACTGCGTCTTGGTGACGACGTAGCCACCGGTCTGGTTCGGATCGACCGTGGCGATCTCGCGGAACCCCAGCAACCCGCGTCCGCCGCCCTGCAATTTGGCGCCGTTGTAACGGTAGTGCAACGTTGACTTCGTTGTCGTGCTGCCGTTCTGCGGCGAGCTGCTGGACACTTGCTGCACCGCATACAGCGGACCCAGCACATCCTGCACCGGTGCGCCTCTGCCCCAGTTCGCGCTGTTGCGCGTCCCGGTATCCGGGCGATAAAAGTCTTTCAGCGTCAACGGCGAATACGTGATCTCGGTTTCGGCGCCGAACCCATTAGTGATCTTGGTGATGACGTCGCGCGGGACATAGCGCGTGTTCGCGCGCGAGACGAACAGATCCGGGGTGTTCGCCAGTTTCAACGACATGAAATCCAGATTGCCGTCGCCGTCGAAGTCGCCGAACATCGACGCCTTGAGATTACTATCGCAGGCGAAGCCTTCGCACACGAGCGCATTGCCGTTGCTGCCAGCGACGCCCGGGATCCAGGTCCCTGGCCCGAAACCGCCGGACGGCAGCGCGTAGCGCACGTTGTAGGCTTTGTAGTTCCCGGGATTGATCACATAGAGCACGTCCGCGCGGCCGTCGCCGTTGATGTCGAGGAAACGGGTCAATTCGCGGAAATCGACGATGCCCAAGGCGACCGGCGCCAACAATCCCGTGCCGGTATTGATGCGATAGGACCAATCGCCGCCGGCACTCGCCCGATAGAACACATCGGTGAGGCCGTCCCCGTTAACGTCGGCATAGTTGACCGAATTGAGCCCCGGAGTACCGGCGGCGCCGAGCGTCGCATAGAGCGAAAGCGTGACAGAGCTCGACGCGATCGACTTCACTGTCAACGCATGCGTGGTCGTGGTGATATCCAGCTCTGCGCCTGTGCATGCTTGCGTCGAGGCGACACCGCCCGATACGAACTCTTCACCGATCGCGTCTTGTTGCGCAGGTGCGATGGCCTGCTGTTGGCAATTGGGGCCAGTACAAGTGCAAGTGTCTTCCCAAGACACGATATCGCGCACATTCATCAACAGATCGGACGCGGCATCGCCGTTGAAATCGGCCAATTGGACGAAACCGCCCTTGGGCGACGGCAAGAGCGTGCGCGTGCAGGTATAGGCCGGGTCGCTGCAGCGCGGGTCGATGGATGGCAACAGCGATGTTAGCGGAACATCCAACACAATCCCACGCTCAGCTCCCCATACGAAGGTGCCGCCGCTGCGCTCCATGATGCGGGCGACCGGGCCGTCGCCCGCATCCGCATAGACCACATCGGTTAAGCCATCTCCATTGAGATCGGCCAACTGAGGCTGTTGATTCGGGACATCGCTGGAGGGGATCGCCGGCGATAGCGCCGCGATTTGATTTTGCGTGTCGTCGAAAACCTTTGCGGTACCACGCCCTGTGGACAGGAACAAACGCCAGCCCTGGCCGAGCGGACTGGAAATGAATAAATCGTCGCGTCCGTCGCCGTTGTAATCGACGAGCTGCCAGCCGCCGTCGCCGCGCTGATCGATGCCGACGCTGCCGTTGGGCGTGGTGCATTGGCTGGGCCCCATTTCGTAAGCCGGGCGCCCCATGCTGTCGATAATCGAGAAGGCCGTCAGAATGAATTCCGAGGAGCACACCGCTCCGCCGCTGCCTTCCTTGATGAACACCAGGTCTTGCCGTCCATCGCCATCAATATCGCCTTGTTTGAAGCCGCGCCATTGCGTGATGTCGCCGAAGATCAGATTGCTGGGATACTCCTTGGTCGCAAACTCGTATTTGCCCGCGCTCCAAGCGAATGTCGTCGGCGCTGCGCACACTGCCAGAGTGCTGTCGCGGCACTCCTGCACCTGGGTCATGGTGTCCTGGCCGCTGCTCGCACCGCTGGGCGTGTAGCTCAACGCGTAGTAGCGCACCTGCGCGCCTTCGCTTTCGGATTGGATCGCCGTTAACCGGTGCGCTTGCGTCACTGACCCGCCGCTGATGTAGCCAACACTACGCTGATCCGTCGCGCGCAGCGCGTACACGAAAGTGATTTGGGCGAAAGGCGTTTGCGCTGCCGCTGTTTGCCCCGGCAATACGGTTCGCCCCGTGTATTTGACCACCGCGGGCAAATGCTCGCCGACGATGCTGTTGGGATTCTCGTAATAGGTGTAATCGATGTAGTTGCCTGTGGAATCCTGAAACCGCGTCTGCGCCCAGCTCACAGCGAATGCTTCTTTGCTCGGTGCAGTCGCGTTGACGTAGCCATCGGGTCGGTTGGCGGTGACGTTGTTATCGCGGTCGCCATACCAACTGATCGAACCGTCTTTGCGCTCGACCGTGAAGAAAGCGACACCACTGGCGCCTCCGTTCGGGGTATAGGCGCAGACCCGCTGGAAAGATTGAATTTCGGTGCGAAGATTCTCGACCGTCATGCTGGCGATTGCTGGACATGCGAACGTGTCCGCACTCGGCACAAGTCGTTGGCCGTCCAGGCAATAACGATCGCTTGCGCCGTAATTGACCGGTGCTGGATTCCCGTCGGTGACGACGCCACCAACGATAAAATCGCCAGCCTCGCGGGTAGCGCGACAGCGCGAGATCATCGACATTCCGCCGATCGACCAGCCTTTGCCCAGCGGTCCATGGCCGCTTTGGCTGGAGTAATTTAATGATAGCTTCGGCGCGACACCGGCCACGCCGGGCACTGTGAACAAGGGAATCGAATAGGTGGCAGCCCCCGATTCGTCCACGCGAAATTCCGCCGCCGTCGCCGAAACACCATCGGATTGGGTGTCCGCTGCGAGCGTGAAGCCACTCGCGGCTGGTGTGCCGGCGAAGGTCGCTCGTAACACGCCCCCCATAGGCAGCAGAAGAATAGCGATGACAACCGACAACAGCGCCGACGCCATATGCGACATTCGCTTCGAAAGCCCTGTCGTCGAGGACATGTCTTCTTCTATCACCGCCTCATCGGCTTGAACAGGGCGAAGACGGTTCGATAAGGCTTTGGATCGGCGACCGGAGGGCATTGAGATTGATTCCTGATTGAATCGTTGTCGATCTGTTGCAAGACGCCAGTGAACGCGAGCGACTTTAGGCATCCATTTTGAATGGCGCGAATCTAAGCACTTGAGACTGGTCGTTTCTTCGAACCGAGACTTCCAAGCGCTCCACACGATGCGAATTGGGTAAATTTATCATGGAACAAAAATTCAGCTTGATACTTGTTATTTCTTACAGGTCTAGGCGACAGTCTGGTCGCCAACGAAACGGGCGGCGATTCGCATCGCCGCCCGTTCGTTTTGAAGCGTTACGCGATCGACGCGAACATCAGAAACGATAGTCCGCGTTGACGTACCAGTAGGCGCCCGGCAGGTCGTAGGTGCCCGCATCGTAGCCGTTCAACGAGCAGCTCACGCACACCGGCGGTTCCTTACCGAACACGTTGTTGGCGCCGAGGGTGAGCCGCAGGCCGTCCATCGTGAACGCGTTCTTCCACGCGAACTGCACATCGTGGTAGGTCGTCGAACCCAGCGTGTTGACCGTGCGCGCGTTGCGGCAGTTCGGCACGTCGCTGATGGTGGCGTTGTTGCAATCCTCTTCGACCGCATCGATGTAGCGCAGGCCGTAGGTCGCCGAGAAGTCGCTCTTGCTCCAACCCAACTGCACGTTGGCTTGCCACTCCGGAATCGCGCTGTCGTTGACTTCGACGCCGACCTGACGCGAGGACTCGATATCGTCTTCGTCGATCGCCGTGTAGTCGTTGACGTAGGTGGCCTGCGCGGACACGGTGAGCGTGCCGAAGCCCCATTCCGGCCCGACCCAGTTCGCCTTCAGATCGACGCCGTCGGTCTCGACCGTGCCGAAGTTCTGCAGGAAGTTGTTCGGCGGGTTGAGGTTACCGCTGACCTGGCGCGTGAACGCCGAGCACAGCGTCGGGTTGGTGCCGTTGCCTTCGTTGTAGCAGGCGTTCAACAGGGTCTGGATATCGCGCGACTGCACGGCGCCGTCGATCTTGTGGTTGTAGTAGCCGATTTCGAAATCCAGCTTCTGCGACCACGCCTTCTCTTCGGCCCAGCCCGGGCTATACACGACGCCGAGGCTGAAGCTGTCGGAGGTTTCCGGTTCCAGATCCGGGTTGCCGCCGGTGAAGGTGGTGATCTGCGTGTTGGCTTGCTCGAAGTTATCCGGCACGCCCTGCGCGACGCACGCCGCTTCCAGACCGGCCGAGACGCCATTGGTGCGGTCCACCACCGGCGAGCCGGTCGGGCCGCAGGGGTCGGTCAGCGTGGCGCCGAACTGCGTGAGGCCGTAGAGCTCGCCGAGGTTCGGCGCACGGAACCCGCGCGAGTACGTGCCGCGCAGCACCAAGTCTTCGATCGGCTGGTAGCGGAAACCGAGCTTACCGGTGGTCTCGCCGCCGAAGGTCGAATAATCCGAGTAACGCAGCGCGGCGCTCAGATCGAGCGTCGCCAACACCGGGAAGTTGAACTCGCTGTAGATTTCGCGAACGTTGTAGCTGGCCGACACCGGCGACGCGAACGAGTCCTGCGATTCGCCGGTCTGACGCAGCCGGTCGGGGTTGAACTCGCCCTTGTAGCGACGCACTTCCGCGCCCGCGGCGAAACCGGCGGAGCGGTCGCCGATATCGAACAGATCGCCATTGAAGTTGACCGACCACAGATCCAACGTTTGCTTGCTCGAGTCGCGCTGGTTGGTGCGGATGTAGTCGATCATCGCGCGGGTCATCGGACGGCCTTGGCCGCCGAAGATATCCAGCGGTGTGCAGCCCGGCGTCGCCGCGCAGACCGCCGGATCGCCCAACGCGGTGCGGATGCGCGCGACGTTGTAGCCGTTGGTGAAGCGCTGCACCGCGTCGTTGACGGTGTGAACGTAGTTCGCGTCCCAACCGATGCTGCGGTCGCCGAGATTGAACAAACCTTCCGCGCCGACGTTGAAGTACCAGGTATCGACGTTCTGCGTGAACTGACGCGGACCGACTTCCAGCGGACGACGGCCGATGAAGACGAAGCCGTTGCTGTCGTCGAGCGCGATGCCGAACGGATTGAACGGATGGTTCGCCGGGATCGTGATGGTGTCGGCGATGCCGCCGGTGCCGGCGCCCGGGCCGACGAAGATCGGTTCCGGCGCGGCCTGATTGAACGACTGGCGATTATTGAACAGCGCTTTGACGTGCAGACGCGTGTTTTCGCTGAGATCGAAATTCAACGACGCGAACACCGACTTGCGCTCGCTCGGCGTCAACAGCAGGTTGAACGGCGCGTAGTTGAAGCGATCGGCGCCGGTGAATTGGTGATAGGTGCCGCCGTTCGGATTGCCCGGCACGAACACCGGCGTGGTGGTGCCGTTGTTGAGCGTGATGCTGAGACCATTGAACACGAAACGACCCTGCGGCGTACCGGAGCTGCACGCGCCGAGGCCTGCGCCCGGCTGGCAATTGCGGGATTGCTCCCAACTGGCGGAACTGATGCTTTCCTGGTCGTAATAGCTGACGCCGAACACGCCGGTCCAGCCGTCGCCGCCGCCGCCGAGGGTCAGCGAGAGGTCTTTGGTGTCGCCGCCGCGGCTGTATTCGCCGTAGGAGGCATGCACTTCGGCGCCTTTGAAATCGCGACGGGTGATGATGTTGACCACGCCGCCGATGGCGTCGGAGCCGTAGATGGCCGAGGCGCCGTCTTCCAGCACTTCGATGCGCTCGACGATGGCCAGCGGAATGGTGTTGAGGTCGGCGCTGCCGCTGACGCCGGAGGCCGAGGATTCGTTGACCCAGCGGATGCCGTCGACGAGGACGAGCACGCGCTGCGAACCGAGGTTACGCAGATCCACCTGGGCCGAGCCGGCGCCGATGCCGCCGCCGTCCGGCGGGTAACCGAAGTTACCGGAGGAGTTGAA
>Ga0075158_10001157_pt1 | contig 20204 bp, 15 predicted proteins | sample JI91814BDNA_FD_70968 | JGI IMG/M metagenome (GOLD analysis project Ga0075158, IMG submission 70968) | Wastewater effluent complex algal communities from Wisconsin, to seasonally profile nutrient transformation and Carbon sequestration -... | ecosystem: Engineered > WWTP > Effluent > Algae... | reverse complement strand
AATTCGAGTGGAGACGAAGTAGTATTTGCCGGCGGTCATAGAACATTATATATGATGAGGGGAGATGAGTTTGTATCGATTAAAGGAGACAAAGAATCGATTGGAGGCAAACAAAAAGAAGAGCGAGTCTACACAAATCACGAAATTAAAATTGAGAAGGGTAAAAGAACAGTAATATATTTGACTACAGATGGTTTTCAAGATCAACCGAGTCCTGAGGGAAAGAAAATTGGGTCAAAGGGATTACAGGAAATGATTCAAACACATTACAGGGCATCAGGTCTGGATCAGAAGAAGTTATTTGAAGATGCACTCGATGCTCATACAAAAAATTATCAAGAGCCTCAAAGAGATGATATTACTTTGATTGGTATTATTTTGTAATTTGAGAAGTTTTTAAGGGAAAGATATTATTGGGATTGACTCATAAAAGTAAATTGTGATACTGCTTCTATTCGTTTAAGTGGTTTTGAGTTCAATTATTAGAATGTTAAATATAGTATCAAAACAGTTCCAGCTAGTAAATTCAGTGGAAAAGATATTATTGACAATATTACAAATTTTAGGTTAGTGTAAAATCTTATGAATGAAAGTGGTGGACTATACAACCAGTATCTCGGAATTAAGGATCATAAAATCCTTGTTTCCTTTAAAGGGGCGGTTTCGCAGGACATCCTAACCGAATTTGGCACTATGATTAAATCTTCTCTGAGTGCCGAAACTAAAACTAATCGTATTTTTGCTGTTTTTGTTGAGCTAGCTCAAAATATTTTGCATTATTCCGCAGAAAAAGAATCAAATTCTATTGGAACTGCAGGGGTTGGAATAATTTTACTTAAGGAAAAGCAAGATCGTTTTTTTCTGAGTTCAGGAAATATGGTAGATAACAAAAATGTGGAAAAGATTAAAGCAAAATGCGAGAAAGTTAATGGAATGAATAAAGACCAACTTAAGGCATTTCATCAGGAGTTGATTCGTGGAGATCGCCCAAAGGACGGAATTAGTCGAGGTGCAGGTCTTGGAATTGTAGACATTGCTCGTAAGTGTGATAGCCCAATAGACTGCATTGTAAATCCCGTCGATGATGCCATTTCGTTTTTAACTCTCTCTGTATCTTTTAAAAAGGACAATCAATAATGGATAAAATTCTTATACAAAAAACCAAAACTTCTCCAGAGATCATAATGGATTTTGAGAAGGGCATTCTGGATATAATTGGTGAGTCTTATCCTGAAAATGCTGTTGGATTTTATAAACCTGTTTTCGACTGGCTTAATTCAGTGACTTCTGCCAATATACCTCTTACTGTAAATTTTCGTTTGGATTACTTTAATACAAGCTCCTCAAAATGTGTAATAGATATTTTAGATATTTTGGATAAATACCATGGAAATTCTGGAAAAGTTTCCGTGAAATGGTATTATAAAGAAGATGATGATGATATGCTAGAAACTGGCGAGGAGTTTTCTAGTGATATTAAAGTTCCTTTCGAATTACTGTCATATTCATAACAATTATGGCAGGTGAAAAATCTGGCGAAAGTCATGAAGAAATTTTCGAGCATGAATTCGAAATACTTCAAAGATTTAAAGAAAAATTTCAAGTAACATCTGATTCAAATTCTGATTTAGTAGAATATAAAATCTTAGGAGAAAATTATGAGCAACTTCTAAGGCAAAGCATTAAGCTTATGAAGATCGGTGATTCTACCCAAAGAAGACTGATAAAAACGCAAAACCAACTCCAAGAAGCAAATGACCAAATTGAAAAGTCTTACAATAACTTAAAAGCTCTCAGTCAATTCGGACAATCCATTACTTCAAGCCTCGATACAAAGGAAATTATACTTTCTGTTCTCCATCATATTCAACCAATGATGTCGACTGACGTTTTGTCCATTGGAATGTATGAAGAAGATAAAAAACAAATCAAATATAAATTCTGCGTTAAAAATGGAGCCTATGTTCCTTCTCTGGCTTTTGAAAAATTAAATGAGAAAAATTTCTCTTCTCTATGCTTTGAAAAAAAGCAAGAGATAATCATTCAAGATATTGAATCGGAAAATCCAGATCTGGTATCATCTATAAAAGAACTTTGGGATGATTTGACGCATTCACTTGTATATTTTCCACTGAAAGTAGAAGATCGTTTCATTGGTATTTTCACTGTTCAAAGTCTTCAAAAAAATGCGTATTCCGAAAATCAGTTAAACGTATTACGAACATTAGCCTCATATGTAGGGATTGCAATTGATAATGCTGATGCTTATAAAAATCTTTCCAAAAAAAATAAACAGTTAAATGATAATATTGAAAAAATTAATTCACTTAATGAAGGTCTCGAAAAGGAAAGACAAAAATCAGAAAAGTTATTACTAAATATTCTTCCTGCTTCCATAGCAGAAAGATTAAAGGCTGGAGAAAATGTAATCTCGGATTATTTTCCAGAAGCAACCGTTATGTTTGCTGATTTAGCAGGCTTTACGAAAATGAGTGCAAAACTTGCTTCTCCGGAGAAACTCGTTATTATCCTCAATGAAATTTTTACTGAATTCGATATGGTCGCAAATAAATACGGTTTAGAAAAAATTAAAACGATTGGCGACTGTTATATGGTAGCAGGGGGTATTCCTGTTACTAGCACTGATCATACTGAAAGAGTTGGTAATGCCTCAATCGATATGCTAAAAGTTTTTACAGAAATTAAAGCAAACTGGGATATGGATTTTGGAATTCGAATCGGAATGCATGTAGGGTCTGTAGTTGCTGGAGTTATAGGACAAAATAAATTCGTATACGATTTATGGGGTGATACAGTCAATACTGCTTCTAGAATGGAATCTCATGGTGTCCCAGGAAGAATTAATTGCTCATCCGAGATTTATCAAAAATTAAAAGATAAATTTATTTTCGAAGATCGAGGGGAAATGGAAGTAAAAGGAAAAGGCATTATGAGAATGTATTTTCTTAATAATCGTAAATAAATTAAATTATCAAAAGAAACAAATAAGCCAATGAAGCGTAGGGGAAGGTTCCCATGATTTGTTTAAAGTGCAATGAATTTCGCGTTGGATTCGTCGGGCGGCTATGCCCTGTTTGCTCCGATCCCTTGGTGCTTGAGACAAATTCTAATCGTGATAAATTAGTCTTCGGCAGAATGCGAGAATTTCTTTCCCGGTGGCAAAAATCTGGTGAAGTAAGTAAGAAAGCTATTTCTGAAATTGAAACTGCCCTAGCAAATACGAATATACCGCAAGATTCAAATGAAAGAATTTATTCTTTTGGAATCTTGACAATTTTTATCGAATGGATACAATCAGTCTTAACATCTTTTTTCATAGGTTTGGGTGCAATATTTGAACCAATTCTCCGAAAACCAAAATCTTCAAGAGCATATACAAAAATATCAGGAAAAGATGCTGATGCTAGCTTTGAAAATTTAACGGAAGGAATTCTTGTAGAGGATAATAGTAATTTATCTGGACTCGATGCCATCTCAGAATTAGATGAAAAACTACTTTCTCGCAAAGGAAAGTATGATATTAGTAAATTCAAAGTAAAACATACTGAGCCAGAATTTGAAATATGGTCGGGTTTACGTCCATTATTCAATGAATACATTTGGTGGTTTATAGGAACTATCCTGATATTAGCTGGATCAATTATGGGGATTCGCGAAGCCTGGACTGTGCTCACAGGGGTTAATCGTCATTTGATGGTGTTGATTGCTGTTATTATTTATGAGTTTCTATTTACCGCTCTCGGATTGTTTTTAAATACAAAGTCAGTTGTGACTGGAAAACTTTTGACCGTAATTTCAATTTTACTGTTACCAGTTTCATTTTCTGTTGTGTCAGATGTTTTCTTAGAAAGCAATTCATTGGGAATAATTGCTTTAATCATCTCAACAATTTTGTCTTCCGGAATATTATCCTTCATAGCAAAGCAATTTCAAATTAGCATCGTTGGAGGTGTATTGGCAATTTTACCTTCTCTTGTGTTGCTATCTATTATTCCAAAATTCACCGAAAGTCTTTATCCCGGTATACTCATTTTTCTACCACTCTTTATTGTAAGTTATTGCGGTAGAAATTTTACTTTATACAAAGAAGGAAGTAAAGGAATATTTTTAATTTCGATTTATGGTGCCTTATCTGTATTAGCCGTATTTCTAAATCAATCATTTGTTCTAAATTCAAGTTTTGAACTTGGAAGTTTGCCATTAGTTATATTATTTATATGGATTCTAGGTATGAGTAGTATATATGCGATTTCATTTGGAAGTTTTGGAATTAAAAAGGAGACTAGCAGAATTTATATAATTCTAGAAATATTCTTTTTAGCGGTTACTCTTGTGATTGCCTCCGTATCTGGATTATTTCTTTTTACGACGCAAACATGGGAAATGAATCTAAACTTTGTAAGAATTGCATATTCCTTAATTCCAATCGGTGTTACTATTTTATTTTTCAATGCAATCAATAGGCATGAAATGTCTTTTCATTTATTTATGTTTTTGTCTATAGCTAGTTCTTATTTATTTATAAAAGAAATTCTACCTTCTACCTTTTGGTCAATTGCTCTGGCGCCTTTTATTCCAATAAGTAGTATGCTTTATTATAAAGATAAAACTTTATCGATGAGAGTTTCTAGTTACGTATGGGGAATATCATCGGGAATATTTTCCTGTGCAGTTTTGTTTTTCTTAAGTTCTTTACTTCGTTTAAATTCAGGTTCAATACTTGAAGTTTTGAAGGATCCAGTTTTCTTTAATCAAGTATGTCCAATTTTAGCAGGAGGTTTTTATTTTGCGTTTGTAACTCATCGTTTTGCTGGCTATGAGAGATCAGCTATACATCTTCTGGCATCCATTGGAAGTTTTACTTTTATTTTTGGCATACTTTTACTTAGTTTGCCCTTCGCAGATTTTATTTCTAGAATATGTATAAGTCTTGGAATTGTGAGCGCATTATATCATTTTGCCTCAATTTATTTTGAAAGAAAAAGGGGAGATGGAGATAATTCGAATTTACAGCCAATGGATGATATTTCTCTAGCCGGCGGTATTTTATCATTGTTAACACTTTTCTTTGTATCAAGTTCTGCCGGTAATATGGAAAATGCATTTTTTGTTTTGACTGGTATAATATTGATTACCCGCTCATATAGAGATAATAGTAGTTTTTCTGGTTTTATTGGAACATTTTTGATTTCCATATCCATGTTTAGACTTCAGATCAATTCTTATCCCGCAGCAAGTACTGCAATCAATTTGATTGCTTCGTCTATTATAGCATTGGCTGCAAGTATTCTCTGTATTCTTTTTCCGAACCTGACACCAGCTGAAATTAAATCCAGAAAAGCGTTTTGGGTTATTCGACTGCCTTTTGCTGCACAGGGTCCTGTATTAATTCGAAATGCTTTGTCAGCGACTGCAATTATATATATTGTCTATTCTTTTACTTTGATTTTATTTTGGTTTGGTATCCCAGATCAGCCTGAAAGAAATTTAGTAATTGTTTCTGGTATTTTACTCGCAATAATTTTTCTATTAGGTTTTTTTACAAGAGCACTGAATTCTTTTTATCTAAGAGGATCTGTAGTTTCTCTCTCTCTTATTTTTATTTTTATTGGATTAGCAGCCGTAGCCAATAGAATTGGAAGACCTCTTTCGCCTATCGTTGTAGGACAGAATCTTTCTCTTGGCATTATTGCACTCTGGATTTTTTCTAGAATATTATTTTGGAAAGGGAAGAGCTTGGCTATTTGGTTAGATAATTCCAATCAAGGTAGATTCTATTATTTTGTTCCCCTCATTGCGATGACTTTACTTGGCTTTGTTTTATTTATAGATGTCTGGCTATTACAGCCAGTAAATATTTATAGATTTTTATATATTACACCGCCTACTTTTTTTATAGGGGCAAGCCTGGCTGCTTTTTTCTTGAGTCGCTCACTTGGAAGTATTCCTTCTTTGCAGGTTTCCTTTGGATTAATCCTCGTTTCTTTCTCTTTAATTTTCTCACAGCAGAGTTTTCTAGGAATTCGACTAACACCGCTTATTCTTCCTGGAAGTCAGTGGGTTCCAACAGAGACAGTTAACCTGACACGAAATGGAGATTGGACAAATCCATTTTTATTTTTGCCAGAAAGTATTAGTGCGGCTAATTTGATTATCCGCTCCGCTACAGGTATTGCTGTTGGTGGATTTAGTTTTGCACTTTTAAGTGTGATTATTCCATTAGCTTCATTTGGATTATTGCTTCGTAAAATAATTTTTAGGATAGAAGATTATTATCCTTTGCAATCATTGATGGGAATATGGACTCTTATTTCTACAATTATTTTAAGCCTAATTGCTTTTCAATATGCATTCATACAACCAGCAGTCATTGCAATAGGCTACAGCGCATTATTGTTATTATCTCCTTTTCCTAAAATTGGAAATGTATCTATAGCCTTGAGTGGAATATTGTTAATTCATGGTTTTGCTCATGTAGAGGATATTTATCCGATTTGGGTTGGTCCTCTGTTTGGTCTAGTTGGATTAATTATGGTTATTTCCATATTCCCTGTAAGTAAATTTTCGAAGAAACCTTATAGTAGAATATTAGAAAGTTCTCATGCAGGTTCCTTTATTTATTCTTTCCTTGGAATTATTTATGCCTTTGCTGCCTTTTCCCCCTCTCGCTTTGATAATGCGGTTCCTGGACTCCTATGGGGATTTGTGAATGGAATTAGTGGGGTATGGATGCAATCTCTATCATTGGCGATTACGTTATTATTTATTTCGATATCTCTTTTTATTGGTTCTTTTCAGTGGACTAAAACTTTGACTGTCATAGCAGCTATTGGAAGTTACCTGCTATTGGGATTTTCTGGAATTTCCTCTTTTCCAGTTTTGTGCAGATATGGAATTTGTAATGCAGATAATAGTATTTTATCTTTGCTATTTATGATTCCCTATTTTTCCTTGATTTTCGCTTGTGTTGCAGTTTTAGCAAGAGCGGGTTCCTTTTTATTCAAAAATGCAAGAGAAGATTTCTCAATTGGATCTGGAATTGGATCTGATTTATTAATTATATTAAGTGGAATTCTTCTTGGTCTATTTATAAGGCTAGGGGTAAATTCCAATTTACCTTACAATGAATATGCGTTAGTTATATCCATTTTAGTAATTATTTTAATTTCTCTTTATACAGCATTCAAAGAAAAAAAACCAAGGCATATATATTTCGCCCAGATAGCTATAGCATCTCTTTACCTTGCATTAAAACCATCCTTTCCAAATATATTGACTCCTGAAGTAGATGCAATTTCTGCATTGCTTTTTGGATTTGTTTTGGTGGGGATAACAACTATTTCTCGTAGAGTGGGAATCCCGCCTATTGAAGAAAGTACAAGGCGTTTCGCTGCATTAATGCCAGTTGTTGCGGCGATTGCTTTGCCGACTGAAACGAGTTATCAAAATGCAGGAATGGCGACTTTTTCTTCTGTTTTATATGCTGCTTTATCGATTACATCTTCCAATCGGCTTTATGCTGTGCTCGCTGCGGTTACTGGTAATTTGGCGATATTTACTGCAATTAAAGCATATAATATGCAGGGAATAGAAATTTACCTTGCTCCCATAGGATTATTTACATTATTTCTAGGTCATATTTTTAAAAGTAATTTAAATATGCAGATAATTAAAATTATCCGTATCTTGGGGGGATTATTACTTTATTTGCCTGCTGGAATTAATATAAGTTTTGAGATTGGTCAGGCTGCGGATTCAATGTATTCAGTCTATTTTGGAGTTATATGTTTAATTGGAGTCCTTGCAGGAATGTTATTTCAAATTAGATCCTATTTATTTTTAGGACTAATATTTTTTACCTTGAATTTGGCAGTAAACCTTTTACAAACAGGTTTGCGCGATCAGCGAATGGGTTTTATACTACTTTCACTAACAGGTCTTCTGATTATTGGTAGTCTTGTTTACTATTCGATACGAAAAGACAAAATTCTAGGTTTTGTAGAAAGGACAAGAAAAGATTTATCGAAGTGGGAATAGATTTTTTTAAATTAGCAATATTTTTTTCTTTAAAAAATATCTTTTTTCAGTAATGAGACTGAATCTGACTTGTCTAAGAATAAGTTTACGGAGGATTCAATGAAAACTATGATCAATTCAATCATATTGGCAATTTCCCTACTTATCGTGGGAATGGATTTGGCAGCACAAGCAAAGGACTATACAACAACTGGTTCGGCAATTAGAGTAAAAAAGATAGCGTTTGTAAATGTAAACGTTTATCAAATTACTCATCAAATGAAGGATATTCCTGCAACAAGATCAGCACAGGAATTTATTAACGCTGAGACAGATAAACGATTCATTCTAAAAATGAAACGTGATGTTGACTCTGCTAAAATTGTAGCAGCGATTAATGATGCTTATGCTCTAAATGGATATTCTAACAAAGCTAACCAGGATACGTTTAGCAGTGTCTTAACGGGAGATTTGAAGGAAAACGATACAATTACGATCTCTTATAATGCAGCTACTAAAGCTATTACATGCAATTATGCAGGTAAGACATCAACCGTGAATGGGGCAGACTTTATGAAAGCTACCTGGTCTATTTGGTTCGGAAAAATTGATCAACCTGCTCTGACAACTGCATTAGTAGGAAAATAAGAATCCATTTGCCACAGAGGCACGGAGCCACAGAAAATTAAATAAATCATTGTTAGTGACTTAGGGTGTATATTTGGAATCTATAAATAGATGAAAATTTCAAAGATCTCTAAGTTACTCTGTGCCTCAAGTGGCAAACCTATTTAGTAATTTTAAAAATCATAAAACTGCTTTCTAAATCTTATCCCTATAATTCTATGGAATCATAGTGAATTATATGTGTAAGAAATTTATATTTTTTTTTATTTTTGGGTTAATTGCATGTAAGTCATCAAATCACGATGCAATCATCCGTAAACACCCTGCCCAAAGTGAACTGAAACAATCTAGTGTAAAATTTTTTCAAGATGTGTTACCAACTCTCGCAAAGAAAAAAATTCTACTTGTTACTAATCCTTCTGGAATTGGAAATAATCCAGAAAAATTAATACAAAAATTTTCAGAGTATGAAATTCGTCTTCAATACCTTGTGGGATTAGAGCATGGTTTTCTTGGATTAGACGAAGACTTCAGTTCGACACCTGTAACAATAGATTCCACGTTTAACGTTCCAATTTATCATATATACAAATTAAAGCCGAGTGATATACAGCTTTTGCTCGGAGGTGTAGATGCCGTAGTATTTGATGTGCAAGATATGGGAATGCGTTGTTATACATATCTAACTGTTTTAAAGCGCATAATGGATCAAATCCCCGATAAAAAAATACAATTTATATTACTTGATCATGTTAGTCCCGGAATGGAAGTTGCTACAAGCGGTGCAGAGTTAAAGAGCGGTTACGAAAACTTTGCCGCTGACTTTCCACTTCTTTTTTTTACCGGTCTTACTCTAGGAGAATCGGCAAAATACTATAACAACGAATTTTTACAGAATCGCATTGATTTAAAAGTTATTCCTATCGAAAACTATAATCGCGGGATGAGATTTGAGAAGACAGGACTTGCCTGGAATACTCCCTCTCCTAATTTGCCAAATTTGGATTCAGCGAGAAATTATTTAGCTCTAGTTTTTTTAGAGGGTGTAAATATTTCCGTTGGTAGAGGAACACAGGCACCTTTTGTTTATTTTGGAGCTCCCTGGTTTCGAGACTCTGAGGAGTTTGCCAGTCTTTTACATGCAAATTCTGGGAATGACTATTATTTTCAGCCAGTCTTTTTTAAACCTGTCTTTGGTCCTTACAAAGATAGAATTTGTAGAGGACTTCGTATGACTGTTGTGAATTTAAATTATAATCCGATAAAATTAGCATACAACTTAATAAAATTGTTGAAGGAAAAATACAAACGTGATTTCAAATGGAATGGCTATGGGGATAAATTCTTTGTAGATAGTCTATGGGGAAGCGATGGATTTAGAAAAGCAATTGATGCGAATCTTTCTTACGATGAATTTCATGCAACTTTTGCAAATGTTGAAGAAGAATACGCAAAAAAAATAAAAAAATATTACATCTATTAAAACGGAGAGGATAATGACTAACAAGACAAATATAAAAGGAATTTTAAGTTGGAATATACCCCCTTTTGTAAAGGGGGGCAGGGGGGATTTCAAGATTTCTTTTCTCCTTATCATTCTGTTACTTCTAACAAGTAACTTGAGTGCAGATTCAAAATGGGTTAAACTTTCTAAAGCAGAAAGAGAAAAGGCATTTAAAGAATTTGAATACGATAAAATTCAAAAAGCTTTGACGACTAAATATACTTATTCGAAGGAAATTATTGTTCCTTATTCAATGTGCCAGGAAAGTTTTCCTGAATTGCCGGGGCAATTTCCATGTAGCTTTTTATCTGATGAACATTCTATCAAAAAAAGTGTGGAAGATATTAACAACGAAAGTGGAGCAGGTGGGAGAGTAGGTATTCGTGTTTCGAAAGAGAAAAATTCTCTAGGTGGAAAGGTATTTTTAGTTGGAGAAGACCAGGGATCAGATGGAACGGTTAATGAAGATATGCTCCAAGTTTTCTATTTAAAAAATAATTATATCTCCCATTATACTTACAAAGACCAATTGGTTTTATTTAAATGGAAAGGTGGAAAGGGCGAGGAAACTCTAATTTCTATTTTGCAAGTTAAGTTTGATAAGAATAAAGAAGTTATATTTTCCAAAAGGATAGATTTCTAGTGAAAGGTTTTTTACGCATGATGGAGCATGAAGGGTTACTCCCTGTTAGCTACTACTTTGTTATCGCAGAGTATGTAGCGGGCGTTAAGAAAACTCAAAAGTCAACTCCAAAAGAAAAAAGAAGCGAGTTTACTGTAAATTCACTTTTAGGAAAAAAAATTAAACTTACCTTTACAGAAGAAATTCGCTGTGTAGATTGCGGAAGGATTACCAAGAAAAGTTTTAGCCAGGGTTCCTGTTATAGTTGTTTTATGAATCTTGCAAGTAATGATATGTGCATTCTAAGACCAGAGACTTGTCATCATCATCTAGGGACTTGCAGAGAGCCAGAATGGGGACTTGCAAACTGTTTCAAAAAACATACTCTCTATCTAGCGAATACGAGTGGAATTAAAGTGGGGATAACAAAAGAAAACCCCGTTTCCAAGCGATGGGTAGACCAAGGTGCAATGTATGCTTTACCGGTGTTAGAATTTACTTCCAGAAAAGATTCGGGAACAGTAGAAAGTGCTCTCGCCAAGTATGTAGCAGATAAAACTTCCTGGCAAAAAATGATTAGTAGTGATTCAGTTGAAATTGACCTTATCCAAAAGAAGGACGAATTACTTTCTAAAATAAATTTAAAAGAGCTAGTGACAGAATTTAAAATTCTAAAAAATCAAACTATTACGGAAATAAAATATCCGATTTTAAAGTATCCAGTAAAAAAAGTTTCTTACAAACCGGATAAAGCTAAGCCGATAGAAGATACACTAGTAGGGGTTAAGGGACAGTATTTGCTCTTTGAAAAAGGAGTTATAAATCTTAGATCTTATAGTGGGTATTATACTGAATTAGAGGTCTTTTAAGAATGCTATGAAGTTCATAAAATCTTGGTTAATCGTTTTAGGAATTCTTTATGGGGCTACTTCCATTTATCCGGATAGTCTTGAATCGATTCGTAAGCTTCGAGAAGCCGGCAGATTTGATGAAGCAATCGAAACATTGATGAAATCGAATTACACGAGTGATATCGAATCAGAAATGTTACTCGCAAAATTATATCTAGATAAAAACGCCTATGAAGATGCTGTTCGTGTGTATACTCGAATATGCAATGTTTTAAACACACATGACTGTTTTAATGAATTAGCCATTACATATCTTTCGATGGGATCGTATCAACAAGCCATTGATGAATTCGAAAAATCAATCTCACTTAACAGCAAATCGGCAATGGTATATTCTAATTTGGCGCAAGCGTATTTAATAGTAAAAAAATATGATAAGGCAGAAGAAGCGCATAAATTAGCTTTAAAGCTTTCTTCTGAAAATCCAATTGTAAAAGTAAACTACGGAGTTTTCTTAATTAAAACTAAAAAATATTCAGAAGCAAAAGGAATACTAAAAGATGTTTTAAGAGAAAATACTTCTATGTTTGTCGCCGAATTGTATCTCGGGATAGCACATTATATGAAAGAGGAATATAATTCAGCGCTCATACATTTGAATCGAGGAATTTTAATTAACCCTGAATCTTTTGATTTATACTACCACCGAGCAATTGTATATTATAAAAAAGGAGATTATATAAATTCCTTTTTGGATTTAAAAATGGCAGAAAAACTTTCTCCAGATAATCCTAAAATAGCAGATTTAAAAAAATTAGTCAGACAGGATTCAAAATTATGAAAAAATTAATATGGATAATATCCATTATCCTCTCACTAAATACCTATGGGCAGGTCGGAAGAAATTTTAAAGTTACAGAATATGGAATACTAAACTACGCGGATAGTAAAAACGTAGTAACCGAAAGTGTTTTGAAGGATAAAGTTCGAATGGATAAAACTGAGTCATCACCTCAGATAAAGATATTTGCACCTAAAGAACAAAAATTTGAAATTGAAAACATTAAAAAAGCAGAGTTAATTGGAAATAGAGGAACAAAGTTTACAATTCCAGAGAATGCATTTGTGGATATGTCCGGCAAACCGGTAGAAGGCTACGTTGCAGTAACCGTTACTGAAATTATTGATGAGCTTGATTTTTTAACTTCTGGAATCGGTCTAGTCTATTATAGCAAGTATGGAAAAGAGTTATACTTAATTTCCGGTGGCATGTTTAAAATTGAATACAAGCAGGGAGAAAACAAAGTCCAGTTAGCACCCGGAAAAACAATAGAGGTGCAGTTTCCCGATATTAGCCCCAAGGAGAGTTTTAGTCTTTATCATATGGATGAAACAGGTATTTGGAATTTAAAGTCTTCTCTTTCGAATAATGATAAGATAGATGCTGGAACTATTGATAAGAACAATTTAGAAGGAAGAAAGATTGTAGGCGTTCGAATTGCAGTCATTGACAAACCGGGATATTGGAATTTTGCCTACCCGGAATTGCAACATACCTGTTTAAAGGGAACGATAGACGATACAGCTTCTCCTGTAGGTCAGAATATAAATCTAACAGTTGTAGTTTTAGATGTAAGGGGATTTTTTTCCAGAACTAGCAAAGAAAAGGAATTTTCAATAAACTCTTATAAAAAACGGGGAGTTCGAATTATTGCGATGGATGAAAAAGGCAATTTAGGATTATCCGGAAGAATTAATACTTCAGATAAAACTGGATATGATAAAAATCCAGAAGGTCCCGATAATTTTAAGCAAGCAATTGGTAGCATTGAATTAAAAAAAATTCCAGATGAAGTTTGGAAAGATGAAAAACTATTCAGACAACTCTTAAGTTTTCAACAGGAAAAATACTTTGTGAAATATCGCAAGTAGAGTAATAATAATTTTTTCAAATAGAGCTTTAAAAATCCATTTCAGGTTTAAAAACGATTTATGATTTCAAAAAAATTCAATACATTACTTACTATTAGTAATTCCTTAAATAGCAATCTTGATATTGTTCAATTACTTCCTATTATCATGCTTCATGCAAAGGATTTACTCGAAGCAGAAGCCTCATCTCTTTTTTTATTTGATCCAACAGATAATCATCTTTACTGCGAAGTTGCGTTAGGCGAAAAGGGAGAGGTTCTTCAAGAGTATATCAGGGTAGAATTAGGAGAAGGAATTGTAGGGTGGGTTGCGAGGGAAGGTACTGCGGCTCTTATAAAGGATGCTTATTCGGATTTTAGATTTGACCCAAGTTGGGATGCAAAGTCTGGATTTCGCACAAGTTCTATAATTTGTGTTCCTATGTACCAAAAACATAAATTAATTGGAACGCTCGAAGTGATGAATAAAACTGAAAATCGAATCTTTGATGAGGAAGATTTGGATTTGTTAAATTATTTGGCAGACCTTGCGGCTATCGCAATTGAAAATAGTTCCCTCAATGAAAACTTGCGAAAGCGAATAATGGAACTTTCCCTGCTATATGATTTTGATAAAGAAATAAGCTCCAACGTTAATATTTATCAAATAGGAAATTGGTTACTTGAACATTGTCTCGAAGGGCTTGAAGCAAAATCAGGCTCAATCCTTCTTTGGAATGAAAAGGAAAATTGCTTAAAGATGTTACAAGCAAAAGGAATGCCTTCCGATGTAGCAAGGACTTTAAAAATTAGCCTGGGAGAAGGAATCGCTGGTTGGGTTGCTGAAAATAAAGAGCCACTCCTAATTCAAAATTTAGATACAGATCCGAGGTTTCAAAATTCAAAGAGAACGAATTACGAGAATAATTCGCTAATCTCAGTCCCACTTTTATTTCAAAATGAATTGATAGGTGTGCTTAATATTAATAATAAAAAGGATGGTTATTCCTTTAATCGAAATGATTTAAAGTTGACCTGTGCTATTTCGGAGAGGCTAGCCATGGCTATCCGCAATGCAAATTATTTTGAAAAGATTAATATATCCGCGGAAGAAAATAATCGGGCCAAAAAGTTAATTGAGAAAATAATTCCAACGGATACTCCGCATATACCGGAACTTAGCATTCAGGCGAATTACTTTCCATTTAGAGAAGTCGGTGGTGATTTCTATAATTTTTTTAGATTAGATGAATCTTCTCTTGGAGTCTTTGTAGGTGATGTTTCAGGACATGGACTTTCGTCTGCACTTTTAACCGTTATGGTAAATACAATGATTCAGAGTTTTGAAAAGAATATATTTTTAAGTCCTTCTAATTTCTTAGTGTATTTAAACCAATCTCTTGCTGATAAGATGGGAGGATATTTTTTGACTGCATTTTATTGCGTGATTAATTTTAAGGAGAATACTCTTCATTATGCGAAGGGAGGGCATCCAAGTCCAATCATTTACAGAAAAACGGAGAACGACACTTTACTTTTAAAGTCGGCAGGGAAATTAATCGGAATCTTACCCAATATTTTGTTTGAAGAAAGAATGATTCCATTTCATTCCGGTGACCTTCTTGTTTTAATGACAGATGGAATTATCGAAACTTCTAATCCTGACACTGGTAAGTCTTACGATATTGAGAGACTCGAAGATTATATTCGTGAAAACGGGATACTAGACATTAGCCACTTGAATCAATCTATTTTAAATGATGTGTTTAACTTTGTTGACACAAACGAGTTTTCGGATGATGTTACCTTGATTTCTATTCTTAGAAATTAAATATAAAAATAAATGAGATAAATATGAAAGAAATAAAAGTGATTTTGACAGGAGCAACCGGGATGATAGGGGATGGAGTTCTACTAGAATGTTTAGAAAATCCAAATGTTAAAGAAGTTGTGGCTATAGGTAGAAGAGAATGCGGTCGCAAAGATTCCAAGCTAAAAGAAATAATTCATCCTGATATGTATGATATTAGCCCAGTCGCTGATAAGCTTGTAGGATATGATGCCTGTTTTTTTTACCTGGGCGCGAGTTCAGTTGGAAAAACAGAAGAGGAGTATACGAAGATTACCCACACACTTGCTTTGAATTTTGCTAAAGTTTTAGTTTCTAAGAATCCAGAAATGACTTTTTGTTTTATTTCAGGGGCAGCGACTGATAGCACAGAAAAAGGTAAGATTATGTGGGCACGTGTTAAAGGCAAAACAGAAAATGATCTAATGAAACTTCCTTTCAAGAGAGTATATAATTTTCGTCCCGGTTTTATTCTCGCATCTAAGGGGCAAAATAATGTTCACCTCGCTTATAAATTTGTGAATTGGTTATACCCTGTTGCCCGCAGTATATTTCCAAAGCATGTATCTACTATGAAAGAAGTTGCAAATGCAATGATAAAAAGTGTAACTCAAGGATATGAAAAACAAATCCTTGAAATCGAAGATATGAAATTACTGGCTAATTGGAATTAGTCAGTAATTCATCTGGATAAAATTAAATTTCAGAAAATTTCTTTAGAGCAATTTTTCTAAGTTTCATTTGTTGCTCATCTGTTAAGCTTCCTTTTTTACCTAGGGGGCTATTTTCTATTGAGCTATGGTTGTGCTCAAAGGAATCAAATTTGACCCCGGCAGCGTGATAGTCTTCTGGAGTCATGGTAATAGTTTTACCATCCCTTGTTAATACAGCGTAGTCGGTGTTGTGGCTTCCATGGTAGTTAGTAATTTTGTCCTGAAAATCTACGGCACCCTGGCAGTGGCAAATACCATGTATTCTCTCTTCTTTAACTTCGAAAGAGTAGAAACTTGTTCCGCGGATACCGGCTACTGAGGTTGGCATAATTACATTGAAGTTTGCGTCTTTGTTTCGCTTCTTAGCTTTAATCCAAAAATTGCCTTTGGTCGAGGCAAGTTCTTGCTCGTTCTCATTGAATTTATTTACTTTGAATTCAGCATTCTCCTGAATTTCTACAGAAGCGGAATCGTTTTCAAACTGAATAATGGCTACAGACTTTTCGCCGGTTTTAATTGTATCACCCTCTCCTATCGGAGAATCTTTCTTAGCCGCTACTGTTCCTGATTGATTTGAAATTTCTACATTTCCAATTACAAAGATTAAATTACCTTTAATTTGATTTTCCTTGGTTGGTTTACTGCAATTGAAAAAAGAAATTCCCAATGCAACAATGATAGGTAAATAGATATTTTTCATACATGACCTCTTTTTTTCTACTTAATATGTTACAATAAAAGTTACAATTCATTTTTTATATAAAAATATTTTTTCTTAAATAATTTTTAATTCAGAAAGATCGGTTGGCTCAAATCTTCAAAGGGGATTTTAGATTAAGGTTAATGGTGATTATCTTTCTTTTTTTGAAAAATAATTAAGAAATAGAGCAATTTGGCTCAAGTTGAATTTAACTTTTATTTGTGATAGCTTGCCTATTTTTTTAGGTGTTCCTATGGAATAGGTTCAGGTGGTTAACCCTCGTTAAACCATAGGCATAAGCCTGGCAGCTGCACTTGAGGATAATTTCTAATGCTTGTTCTCGAATTCTTTTAGAAATTCTATTAAAGCTTCCACGCCTTCCATTGGCATAGCATTGTAAATCGATGCTCTAAAGCCGCCTGCGTCTCTATGACCGGGTAATCCGTGTAAGCCTCTTTTTTCACTGGAGAAGGTGAACTCTTTTTCTAATGATTTATCTTTTAAATGAAAGACAACGTTCATAGAAGAGCGATGGTCTCCTTTTACGGGACAGGTATAAAGTCTTGATCTATCTAGAAAAGAATATAATGTCATTGCTTTGTTTTCATTGATGTCTTCTAAAGCTTCAACACCGCCCATTCGTTTACACCAATCAAAAACTAATTTTGCGATGTAAATAGAATAAGTTGGAGGAGTATTGTATAAAGATTTATTTTTTGCCATGGTAGAATAATTTAAAATCACCGGCATAGGATCCTTATCCCCCTCGATTAAATCATTTCTAGCGATTACTATTGTTAATCCGGAAGGACCTATATTTTTTTGAGCACCTGCAAAAATAATTCCAAAGTCACTGACATTAATTTTTCGTGATAGCAAATCACTTGTCATGTCTGCAACAACAGGAACTTTTTTAATTTTAGGCAAAGTCCTATAGCGTGTTCCATAAATTGTATTGTTAGATGTGATGTGTAGATATTTTGCATTCGCACTGATATTTGAATCACTCAAGTTTGGAACGAGAGTATAATGATTTGGTTTATCATCATAAATTATATTCGTGTGAAATCCTAATTTCTTTGCTTCTTGCTCTGCTTTGTTTGCCCAGACTCCTGTAATTGCGAAGTCTGCTGTTTCCCCTTTGCGAAGTAAATTTAGAGGAACCGCTGAAAATTGAAGCGTTGCCCCACCGGGATAAAAAATAACAGAATAGTTTTCTGGAATCGAGAGTAGTTCACGGAGAACTTTCTCGGCACTTGCAATGACTTCGTCAAAATGATAACCTCTATGGCTCATTTCCATGATAGACATTCCAGTTCCCATATAATCTAAAAATTCTCTTTGCGCTTGTTCCATCACGGGAGGTGGAAGCATCGCAGGACCGGCATTAAAATTGTAAACTTTCACTTTTGTAGGGTTCATAGTAATAGATTTTTTAATCTAGCTTTGAAATCAAATAAATATTTCCTTCAAAATCAATCTTTTACTTTTCAAATCCGACATTTCTATAGTAGGGTAAGCTTGGTTTTTGTGATTGCCTTCCCCTAACTTTTTTAGGAATTGTAATTTATGAATTCATTAATGAAATTTTCTCTCTTTTGTTTACTCCTCTCGTCCTCGACTCTTCTTGCTCAAGAAAAAGCAAAGCTTGGAGAAAGTGAAATTCGAGACTCCGAAAAAATTAAATTTACCAATCGTTCCAATGCAAGGGCAGCAGAAAATGTAAAACGACAAAATGACCAGATCGGCCGTAAGCTTTCCGAAATGATTGAAGCCGAGCCAAACGCAGTGCATGAATACAAGGATGTTTCCGTTCGTCGTATTTACGCTGATAAAAATGGACAGTTTGGAGGAGATGTCATTTCTCTAGATAGCGATTCTGGATTTGGTCATATCAATTCTATTTATAGAATTTTGGCTTCTTATATTCAAAATTCTTTTGGTTATCAAGAAGACAGGGCTGATATCATTGCACTCTATGTTTTGTATTACAATGCGATGCACCGCTCTGAAAAAAGTTATTTTAAATCAAAGTATTCAGAGAAGTTAGTGGATAATTTAAAAGTAAATAGCACAGGAATTGGAAAAACATTTAAAGAATGGCCTGGAAGAACCCAGATTGTAATTCCACTCGAAGGCAATGTATTAAAAGAAAATGAAATTGATATTACTCTCGATGAGCTTGGCAATGAAGTAAATAAAATCATCGATGAGAAAAAAAATGGCCAGGAAGAAAAAAAGAAATTTGCGGAAGTCGTAAAAGAAAAAATCATCGAAGAGAAAAAACTTCTAGAAGAGAAAAAAGAAGAGCTTAAAGTTAAAGAAGAAAAAATTGCTCTTAGAGATGCAGATAAAAAAAATCCACCTGAAATCAAAAAAGAAGTTATTGAGCCTAAGAAAGAAGTGGTAGAGTCTAAAAAAGCAGAAATTAAACCAGAGACTCCAAAAGAAGTCGTAAAGACAAATCCTGTTGAGCCAATCAAGACAGAGCCACAAAAGCCAGTCGCAAAAGAAACTGCTGTAGTTAAAAATGAAAAGCCTCTTGAGAAAGCTCCTGAAACTAAGAAAGAACCAACCGTTGAAACCAAAAAGCTTGAGAAGGAACTAGCAGTCGTCAAACAAGAACTTGCTAAAAAGATTGAAGTAGAAAATAAAAAGAAAGAGTTTTCGCCTAACGTTATCGATGGAAAAATTGTATTCTTAAAAGTTGTGAAGTATGATACTTCAGAAGGGCATTTCAATAGCGAGATTCATTTAATCGATCCCGAAAAAGATGATGCAGTATTAAAAAGTGATTTTAATAAGATTTGCAGTCGTCAGTTTAAAGAATTCGGCGGTAACATCGTAGTTGTCGGATTTAAAGACGGTCATAAAGATGAGCATCAACTCTATTTAATCAATAAAAAAGATTTAAAAGAAAACGGTAAGTCTACTTCAAATGTTTTCTCAAGAACTGTAATCGAAATTATTGGAGATGAACTCTATGCCTTCGAATTTGAAAAAGGCGCTTATTATATTTCTAAGTTCGACAAGGGGCTTCGTCGCCTTATCCGCTCTGACAAAGATATAAATCCAGATTCAAATCTAACCTTTTACGGAAAAAAAATCTACGTTACCGGCAAAGCAGAAAATGGAAATGCAGTTGATATTCGTATCTTTAACAAGGATGATTTAAAGTTTATTACAAAGATTCAACCTTAACCATAGGTTATGGAATTTTGGATAAGCACGAAAAATTAGCATCCTGTCTTATCTGGAATGAGAAAGATTGGGAGTTTCACCAGAAATTCCCAATTGGAAAAAACATTCTAAGAGATGGAGTATGGATGATTTGAGTTCAATTTGCAGAAGAATTTTTAAGAACAATTAGCGATTATATAGATAGAAACTT
>Ga0075158_10001152_pt1 | contig 20270 bp, 14 predicted proteins | sample JI91814BDNA_FD_70968 | JGI IMG/M metagenome (GOLD analysis project Ga0075158, IMG submission 70968) | Wastewater effluent complex algal communities from Wisconsin, to seasonally profile nutrient transformation and Carbon sequestration -... | ecosystem: Engineered > WWTP > Effluent > Algae... | reverse complement strand
GCCACTCGCCCCTTTTAAAATCCTTTCTTATCCTGCGCCCTCTGCATCGGGTTACCTGCCTGTCCGCCACCGGTTCTGCGGCCACCACCCTGGCCCTGTTTGAACATCGTGAATTTCGAAGCCTCACCAATCGTGTTCCAGCCATTATTGCTGGTATTGATATCAGCTGTCTCACGATAAGGATCCAGTTTCACCGACGCAACTTCTTTGTCTTTAACAAAACTCTTCACCACTTTTCCTTCATTCAAACGCCATACCTGTGCAGGGATTCTTTCAATTTCTTTGGTACCATCTTTATAATTCCATTCAATGATGATTGGCATCACCATTCCACCCTTATTGCTAAAAGTGAGTTCATACATGTGCTTGTCACCAAATTTTGCCCTTTCCTCAGGAGTAAGACCTTCCGGCTGGCTGCCGGGAATGGTGAGGGTCAGTTTGCTGGTATCATAGGATTCGATTCCACGTGCATAACGCCAGTAAAAATCACGCATGCTGGTATCGCGATCGGTTTCGAAAGTAATATTCTTGTCTTCCCTGTTGCGGATTTTAGAGATATCATCAAATGTGGGTACCTGCGGTTTATCAGCTTCTCTTTTGATGGTAGTTTCTTTGGTTCCCTGTGCAACAGCATCCATATCAGGACGTGCATACTTCACTGTATCCAGCGAAATATCACAAACCTCTGTGCTGTAGAACCATCCTCTCCAGAACCAGTCGAGGTCCTCACCACTGGCATCTTCCAGCGTACGGAAGAAATCAGCCGGCTCCGGATGTTTGAAAGCCCATCTCCTGGCATATTCTTTAAACGCATAATCAAACAGCTCACGACCCATAATGGTTTCACGTAAAATATTCAGTCCGGTAGCCGGTTTGGAATAGGCATTAGGACCAAACTGCACAATGTTTTCACTGTTACTCATGATGGGTTCCAGCTGGTCTTTTGGCAGCTTCATATAGTCAGTGATAAAAGTAGCAGGGCCACGGCGACTGGGGAATTTATTATCCCAGAGTTCTTCTGTGAGGTATTCCACAAATGTGTTCAGTCCCTCATCCATCCAGCTCCACTGGCGTTCATCACTGTTGATGATCATGGGGAAGAAATTATGTCCTACTTCATGGATCACCACACCAATCATTCCGTTCTTGGTGCCTTCGCTGTATGTACCGTCTTTTTCTGTACGACCGAAATTGAAACAGATCATCGGATATTCCATTCCGTTGGCGGCTTCAATACTCTGGGCTACCGGGTAAGGATAAGGAATGGTGAATTTGGAATAAGTCTTGATGGTATGCGCTACAACTTTAGAAGAATACTTCCGGTAAAGGCCGTATGCTTCCTTGCCATAACCGCTCATACACATCACTCTTTTACCCTCTACTTTCACGGCCAGTGCATCCCAGATAAATTTGCGGCTGGAGCCCCAGGCAAAATCACGCACATTATCCGCTTTGAATACCCATGTTTTCTTTTTGTCGCTTTTTTGTTTTTCAGCAGCCTTGGCTTCTTCCAGGGTAACTACTTCCACAGGCTCTGAAGATTGCTGGGCTTTGTTCCAGCGGGCCAATTGGGCAGGACTTAATACTGCAGCATAGTTCTGACCTTCACCGGTACTCATGATCACGTGATCAGCGGGAACAGTCATCGCTACTTTGAAGTTGCCAAATGTGAGGGCAAATTCACCGCGACCGGTAAACTGACCGGTCTGCCATCCTTTAAAATCGCTATACACACAGAGACGGGGATACCATTGGGTCATGGTGAAAATATGATTCCCGTCTTCAGGGAAATATTCATAACCGCCACGGCCACCACGGCTCATGCGGTCGGCAATTTTATAATTCCAGTCGAGTTTGAAAACAAAACGCTGCCCTGCTTTCAGCGGAGCAGGCAGTTCCACCCGCATCATGGTTTTGTTGATGGTATATTTTAATGGCTTGCCCAATCCATCAGTAAGCTTGAGGATATTAAAACCATAACCGTTATCACTTTTATTTTCCTGCGCCCTTTCGATTTGCTGGGGGCTCATATTGCGTGACATGGTATTACTGGTCTGGTAGTTGGCATTGTTCACACTGCTGTGCTGATTTTCGTCCAACTGCAGCCAGAGAAAAACCAGTTCATTAGGTGAGTTATTAAAATAGGTCACCGTTTCACTGCCATTCAATACCTGGTTTTTTTCATCGAGTTCGCACTTGATATCATAGTCACTGCGTTGCTGCCAGTACTTGGGGCCGGGTGCACCACTGGCCAGCCGGTACTCGTTGGGTGTGGGAAATATATTTCCCATTTGTTCAAATTTGTTACCATGGTTACTGCCGGGGTTGTTCTGAGTATTCTGTCCCGCAGCCAGCACCATGACTCCCATGGAGGATAACAGGAAAGCGAATCTTTTCATCTTATATATTATTTTAATGTGTGATGAAGGATTGAAAGCTACCAAATCTATACGAATCAGCACAAAATAAAAGCCGCTCTTGTATGAGCGGCTTAAATAGGTTGCCAATCTTATTTGATTGTCAAAATAGTATCAAATGAACTTTAAAATCCTTTTTTCTCCATGGCTTTCTGCATCGGGTTAATGCCCGTTGCCGGCGGCACATTTTGCTTTTGTTTAAAGAGTTTGAATTTGCTGGGTTCTTTAATTGTGCCGGCAGTATTATTGCTTTCATCCACATCGGCCGTTTCTTTATAAGGATCCAGTTTAACAGAGGCTACTTCTTTATCTTTCATAAAGGTCTTCACCACATTCTTTTCATTCTTCCGCCAAACCTGTGCAGGGATTCGTTCGATTTCTTTGGTACCATCTTTATAGGTCCACTCAATAATGATGGGCATTACCAGTCCGCCTTTATTGGTGAAATAGAGCTCATACAAATGTTTACCCGCATATTTTGAACGGCCATTTTCATCAAGGGCCTCCGTTTGCGGACGCATGGTTACGGGATACTTGGTAGAGTCATATTTTTCCAGGTCCCTGTCATACTTCCAGTAGAAATCGCGAAGTGAAGTGTCCTTATCAGTTTCAAACACAATGTTTTTATCCTGTTTGTTTCTGATTTTAGAAATGTCTTCAAAATCATTTACTGAAGGTCTGGCCAGCGAACGATATACGGTACTGTCCTTTGTCAGGGCAGGTACTGCCGTTACATCAGGCACTGCATGCTTCACTGAGTCAATAGAAATATCACAAGCATCTGTTCCATAAAACCATCCTCTCCAGAACCAGTCGAGGTCTTCACCAGTTGCATCTTCAATACTGCGGAAGAAATCGGCCGGGGTAGGGGATTTGAAAGCCCAGCGGCGGGAATATTCCCTGAACGCATTGTCAAATAGCTCACGGCCCACAATGGTCTCACGCAGAATATTCAAACCGGCTGCTACTTTGTCGTATGCGTTTGCTCCAAAATTGTTGATGTTCTCCGAGTTGGTCATGATGGGCTCCAACTGATCCTTGGGCAGTTTCATATAATCTGTGATCTGGAAGGGTGGGCCTCCATCAGAAGGGAATTTATTATCCCAAAGTTCCTGGGCCAGGTATTGCAGATAGGAATTCAGACCTTCATCCATCCAGGTCCACTGGCGTTCATCACTATTCACAATCATGGGGAAGAAGGTATGCCCTACTTCATGGATGATTACCAGGATCGCTGCATTCTTGGCTCCTTCAGAATAACTGCCATCTTTTTCTGCACGCCCCGGATTAAAGGAAATCATCGGGTATTCCATTCCCTGGTTGCCTTCCACACTGATGGCAACCGGATAAGGATAAGGGATCGAGAATTTAGAATAAGTGCGCAGGGTATGGGCCACCGCTTTGGTAGAGAACTTACTGTAAATCGGATAAGCCTCTTTGGCATAATAACTCATGGCCATGGCTTTCTTTCCTTCAATAAAAGCCGGCATGGCATCCCATACAAAACGGCGGGAACTGGTCCAGGCAAAATCACGCACATTATCTGCTTTATAAATCCAGGTTTTTTTAGCCGGGTTGCTGGTTTTTTTAGAAGCCGCTAAGGCTTCATCCAGTGTCACAATCTGCAGGGGGTCTTTTGCCGTTTGTGCTTTCTGCCAGCGGGCCATCTGTGTAGCGCTGAGTGTTTGAGCATAGTTCTGACATTCACCGGTTGCACCCACAATATGATCAGCAGGTACAGTCATGGCTACTTTGAAATTACCAAAGCAAAGAGTGAACTCACCGGTACCGGTGAACTGATGGTTCTGCCAGCCCTGGTCATCGCTATAGCGGCAGAGACGGGGATACCACTGTGTCATGGTATAATTATTATTGCCGTCTTCCATGAAATGCTCATAACCACCGCGGGCTCCACCAAAACGCATGAAATCACCCCGGTTTACAATATTATAATTCCAGTCTACTTTAAAAACAAATTTCTGACCGGGCTTTAATGGCATGGGCAGGTCCACTTTCATCATCGTTTTATTGATGGTATAATTCAGTGGTTTGCCAGCCGCATCTGTGAGTTTAGTAACATTCACACCATAGCCATTGTCCGATCTTTTTTCTTCAAAGCGGTCCAGGAATTTATCCGTGGCCTGCTGGGTGGGCATCCGGTTGGATGTTTCGTACCCGGCATTTTTGGTGGTGCTGTGCTGGTTCTCATCCAGCTGCATCCAGAAATAGCTGAGTACGTCCGGTGAATTGTTGAAATAAGTGATGGTTTCAGAACCGGTGAGTTTATTTCCGGTTTCATCCAGTTCACATTTGATATCATAATCCACTTTTTGCTGCCAGTATTTGGTGCCGGGGGCTCCGCTGGCCGTGCGCTGTTCATTGGGAGTGGGTAATACGGTACCCAATTGTTCAAATTTGTTGGCATGATTGGAATTGCTGTTATTCTGTATCTGTGCCTTTCCGGCAGCCGATACGAGTAACAGGATACCGCTCATTGCAATGATCCTTTTCATGGCTTTCGATTTATTGTGTTTAATATTCATCAAAAAGGGAAACGGTCCAGCAACATTTTAAAGCTGAGACCAAAAGCTGCGGCAGATAAAAAAATCACCCACTCGCGGCGGTTTACTTTCAAAAGGCCGGTAAATATTGCGGCAAGAATCAGTAACACAGTTACCACTACAATCTGTCCAACTTCCAGTCCGATATTGAAACCCAGCAGGCTCCAGCCAATGCTCTGGTCAGATGCCAGCATAAAACGGATACTGTTGGCAAAGCCCATCCCGTGCACGAGTCCGAAAAACAGCGCCAGAAAATAATTGATCCGGATGGATTTGGCAGTGAATTTTTTCTGAAAAAGATTGCTCACAGCCGTGATCACAATGGTCAATGGGATCAGGAATTCCACCCATTTACTATTGAACCGGATCACATCCAGTACACTCAATGCCAGGGTCAGGGAATGACCAATAGTAAAGGCCGTAACCAGGATCAGGACCTGTTTCCAGTCCTTCATCAGATAAATAGCAACCAGTGCCGCAATAAAGAGCTGATGATCCAGCGCATCCTTACTGATAATGTGTTCCCAGCCTAATTTGAAATAAAAACCTATGTCCTGCATCGTATCAATTAAAATAACCGTCCTTACCGTCCCCGCCACTTTCAACAAAAAGCCGGTTGGGGCATCAAAATAATCCAGACTTTTGTAAATCAGCAAATTATTGTGTCAATGGCAGCATGGTTAAATAAATGGCTCCTTTTAACAGTTTCCCCCCTGTTTTTATTGCTCTCCGGTAATTTGCCTTTTCATATTGACCCTGTGAGTCGTCCGCCCGTCCCGCACCCCTTCCATGTCAGCGTGACTGAAATCAACCATAATGCTTCAGAAAAGACCCTCGAAATCAGTTGCAAAATATTCACCGACGATTTTGAAAAAGTGCTGGCTAAAAATTATAAAACCAAGGTGGACCTGATCAATCCTCCCAATAAAGCAGCCATGGACAGCCTTGTGAAGAAATATATTTTCAGTCATCTTTCCATCAAAGCCAATGGTCGCCCTGTTCAATTCAGTTACCTGGGTTTTGAAAACGATCATGAAGCCGCTTTTGGGTATATCGAAGTGGCTAACATTCCTTCTCTTACCCGTCTGGATATTTCTACATCAGTCATGTATGATATGTTCGATGACCAGATGAATATCTTTCATGTCATTGTTAACGGAAACCGCAAAAGCACCAAGTTGAATTACCCTGATAAGGAAACGACACTTTCTTTCTGACTGATAGACTGTCGACTGCCGACTGCCGACTGCTGACTACTGACTGCCGACTGCCGACTGCTGACTGTCGACTGCTGACTGCCGACTGACCTACTCCTCAATCTCCTCCTTCAATTCCTCGCTCAGCGTCACCAGCAATTTATCAATCCGGTGTCCGTCCATATCCATTACTTCCATATGGAAACCTTTCCAGTCCAGTTTGTCGCCGGTTTTGGGAATTCTTTCCAGTTCATGCAGGATAAAACCCGCCAGGGTATCAAAATCATGTTCACCTTCATTCATCCATTCTGTTTTCTCAAAACGGGTAAGGAAATCATAGAAGGGAATCTGGCCATCAACCAGGTAAGAGCCATCATCTCTTTTGCGGATTTCATAATCATCCACATCGGGCTGTGGCATTTCACCTACGATGGCTTCGAGGATATCATTGAGGGTCAATAGTCCGAGGATACTGCCATATTCATCCACAATAAACGCAGAATGAATTTTGGATTCCTTGAATTTCTCCAGTACCTGGTATGGCGAATTATTTTCAGGAATAAAAAGGGCAGGGTACATGATCTCACGGAAAGGAGTACTGTCCGGTGAAACATAGAGATCTTTAATGGAAACAACGCCTTTGATCTGGTCAATACTGCCATCGCAGATAGGATAGGCAGAATGGGGTTCCTGTAATATTTTTTCTTTGATCTTATCTTCATTATCATCCAGACTGAACCAGATGATATCACTCCGGTGGGTCATGAGCGAAGTGATATTACGGTCGCCGAGGTGAAACACTCTTTCAATGATTTCCTGTTCGGCCTCATCAATGGTGCCGGCTTCCGTTCCTTCTGTGATCAGGGTCTTGATTTCTTCTTCCGTTACGGCATCTTCTTTCATCCGGCGGATATTGAAAATGCGGAAGAACAGATTACTGGTTTTATTCAGCAGCCATACAACAGGATAAAACAAACGGGCAAAGAAACGCATGGGCCCTGCAGCATTCTTGGCAATTTTTTCGGAACGCAGCAATCCGATCCGCTTAGGAATCAGTTCGCCGAATATGATCGATACAAAAGTGACAACCACCACAATCAGGGCCGTGGAAATCCCCTCCGCATAAGGCTGGAATAACTCCACTCTTTCAATCACTGGTTGCAGGTCTTTGCTGAATTTTTCACCGGAGTATACCCCGGTTACGATGGAGATCAGGGTGATACCGATCTGCACAGCGGAGAGAAAAGTTTCGGGATGACTGGACATTTCGAGTGCCAGTTTGGCCTTTTTATCCCCTCTGTCTGCCTGACCCTCTAACCGGGCTTTTCTGGCAGAAACAAGCGCAATTTCGGACATGGAAAACAGACCATTCACTAAAATAAGAATGCCTAAAATGAAGATATCCATCAGGATGAACCAGTTGGTTAATCATCGAAGATAGTGAATTCGGACAGTTTAGGGGTTTCGGATAGCATGGGGACCGGACAGTTCTCCGGGTACTGAGGAGAATCAGCAATTTTTTTTCATTCTAATGCTAAGTTAGTATGAATTTTTTAAGGCAAAACCAGCCTCATGCCCACCAAAACGCTACACTACCTGTTAGTGAGCGGCATTTTCTTTTTGCTGCTGATGAGCATTTTGCGCCTGGTTTTTCACATGGTATTTCACCTATCAGGGGATTCACTCCGTTTTGAAACTTTGTGGCTGGGTTTACGGTATGATGCAAGGGTAGTAGGAATTTATCTATTTCTGCTTTGGCTTCCCGGCCTTTTTTATGCTTTTCGCCCGTTTCAACATAAAGCCGCCAGAATCTATTTACTGGGCTTGAGCTGGTTATTGGGAGTACTGATTATTCTTTTGTACAGTTTTGATTTTGCCCATTTTGCCTATCTCCGCCAAAGATTAAACGCCAGTGTCCTTAGTTATACGGCGGATGCGGGCATCTCATTGACCATGGTATGGGAATCCTATCCAGTTTTTAAAGTACTGCTGGGGTGGGTCCTTGCATTTTTAGGACTCTGGTTCGTTATCCGGCACCTGTACCGTCACTCATCCCGAATAACTGATACTGTTTCCAAAAAGAAAAAGGCGCTTACCTATGTCATCAGCTTTGTCCTGATTGCCCTGATTATATTTGGAAAGATCGGACAGTTCCCGCTCCGATGGAGTGATGCATATCGTTTTGGAAATGATTATCAATCCAACCTCTGCCTGAATCCTTTTCAGAGTTTCGCCAGCAGTTTTAAGTTCCGGCATGCAGGTTACGATCTCAATCGGACGCACCAGTATTACCCGCTGATCGCAAAAGCAATTGGTATTGATCATCCCGATACCGGCCAGCTCTCATTTATGAGGAATATTGTTATTCCTGATTCGGCCATTGCCAGTAAACCCAATATTGTACTGGTGATTTGTGAAAGTTTCAGTGCCTATAAAAGCTCCATGTGGGGAAACCCCCTGAATACCACTCCTTATTTTGATTCACTTTGTCAGCATGGATATTTTTTCAAAAACTGTTTCTCTCCTGCTTACGGAACTGCCAGGGGTGTATGGGCCATCATGACCGGAATACCGGATGTATCTGAAATCAAAACAGCCAGCCGGAACCTGTCGATGGTAGATCAGCGAAATATTGTAAATGATATCAGTAATTATGAGAAGATGTATTTTATAGGCGGCAGTGCCAGCTGGGCCAATATCAGGGGTGTGCTGAAGGGGAATATTGAAGGACTCCGGCTCTATGAACAGCAGGATTATCATTCACCGGTCTTGAATGTGTGGGGGATCAGTGATAAAAACCTTTTCCTGGAAGCCAACCAGGTGATAAAAAAAGAAAAGGGTCCATTTATTGCCGTGATTCAGACCGCCTATAATCATCGTCCATATACGATTCCAAAAGAAGACGAGGCCGCCATTCAGCAACGGAGTTTTCCAAAGGACACATTGGAGAAATATGGGTTCTGGTCCGATGCTGAAATGAATGCCTTTACCTACATGGATTATACGTTTAAAGTATTCATGCAGGCGGCATCCCGGGAAAAGTATTTTAATAATACCATTTTTGTTTTTGTAGGTGATCACGGTATCCGGGGCAATGCCGGGAATATGATGCCGAAAGTATGGACCGACCAGGGACTGACCACCCAGCATGTACCCCTGCTCTTCTATGCGCCCTGGTTCTCCGCCGGGGTCAGCGATAAAAAAGTTTCCCAACTGGATATCATCCCTTCTGTTTGCCACCTGGCAGGAATACCGGTTACCAATTCTTCACTGGGCCGCGATGTTTTTAGCAGCAATAGCGACAGCAGCCTGATAGGGGATCATACTTTTGTAACCGATCCTGACCAGAAACTCATCGGGCTCCTGAGCCACAAGTACTATTATAAGTATGAATTAATGACTGGAAGGGAAAGCATCTTTTCCCTGCTGGATAATCACCTGCTTTCACCCAATGAACCAGGAGACAGTCTGCTGGCAATAATGCGCAACCTGACCATGGGTTATTATGAAACCTCCCGCTATTTATTGTTGAATAACAGGAAATAAATCAGTTTGACAGGCCGCCCGGTGTTTTCTTTTCAAAACCAACATAACGGTTAAACAACCAGGCGGTAAGTGTTCCATAAAAAACACCAAGCAGGGCGCCGCAAATAACATCCGCCGGAAAATGTACCCCAACATATACCTGGGCAAAAGCAATCAGTCCGGCCCAGAGAAAGCCCAGGTATACCCAGCCCTTCAATAAATGCCGGAACGTAAAGAAGAAAAAGCAGGCCATTCCAAAATGATTGGCGGCATGATTCGATGTAAAACCAAAACCTGCCGGACAGGGTACCAGCATTCTGACCGTCCCCAGTAAATCCGGATCATTACAGGGTCTGATTCTCTCAAATCCGTACTTAAAAATATTGGTACCGGTAAGATCGGTAAGGGCGACCGTAAGGATAAAAAAAAGAATCCATCCGATGGCGCGCTGCCTGAATTTTGCCACAACAAATACGAGCAATGCCAGATAAAGCGGATACCAGTGCTGTTGTTTTCTCATAAAAGGCATGATCGCATCAAATACCGGATTGGCACAATGGGTATTGATGGCACGGAACAGACTTTTATCCCAGATGATCAGTCTTTCAAGGAAAGTAATAGACAACCACAGCATACAGGCAAAAATAGGGCTTGCTCATTATTTTAAAGAAAGGAGATGGGACTGACACAAATGCGCATCAAAAACAGCTAAATAGCTTATTTTGCGTGGCACCAGCATCCATTCAATTCTGCAATGCTCAGGAAATATCGCATACCTAAGACCATTTTGTGGGTGATCAATCTCCTGCTCATTTTCCTGCTTATTTTTACCCTGTACCGGCTGGTCACTTTTTTAGCATTCCGTCCAAAGAACATTTCATTCGGGAATGCATTTCCGGCTTTCTGGATGGGACTTCGATATGATCTGCGCTGGATCTCTTTTGTACTGCTCCCGATCGTGTTGTTCAGTTTAACGCCAAGGCTATCTCCTTTTTATTCCTCCCGCAACAAAAAATGGTGGACCTGGTACCTGGCCATCGTCACCTTCATCATCTTTTTCTTTTTTGCGGCAGGCTTTGGCAGTTTCTCATATAATAAGACTCCTTTGGATGCCGGGGCGATGAATTTTGCGGAAGACTTCAAAATTTCCTGGCGAATGATCAGCCAGACCTATCCATTGTTCTGGATGTTGCTGGGATTGATCGTCGCTGTTTTATTTTTCCGCTGGATGTACCACCGCAGTCACTGGCAGGTGATTAACCGCACGGAAGGTTTGGGGATTCCTTACCGCCGTAAACATTTTGTGATCGCAGCACTTGTACTGCTCTTTTTTTCCTGGGGTAATTTTTCCTGGCCCCCCTTATCCCGCAACGATTGTTTCCAGTTCAATAATAGTTTCAAATCTTATCTTTCCCTCAATCCCTTACAGAATTTCTTTGCCACACTCCGATTACGCAAACCTGATTTTAATGAGCGAAAAGCCAGGGATGCTTACCCTGTCATGGCAGAATGGATGCAGTTTAATGATCGGAACAGTTTTACATTCCGAAGAGAAATCGGCCCCCGCAGCAGTTCACTGGAAAGCAAACCCAATATTGTACTGGTGCAATGTGAGTCATACAGTATGTATAAAAGCAGCATGAGCGGGAATCCGCTGAATGCCACTCCTTACTTCGACAGTCTGAGCCGGCAGGGGATCTTCTTTGAACGATGCTTTACCCCGCATTTCTCAACAGCACGTGCCTTATTTGCCATATTATCAGGTATACCGGATGCACAGTTATTTAAATTCTCCAGCCGGAACCCTGAAGCAGTAAAGCAGCATACTATCATTGACAATTTTGCTGACTACAGCAAACATTATTTTCTGGGAGGGGACCCGGAATTTGGCAATTTCCAGGGCGTACTGAATAATATCAATGACCTGCAAGTGCATGCCGGCAAAAGACCCGGCACGCCGGATGTAAATGTGTGGGGGATCAGTGACAAAGCCCTGTTCCTGGAAGCGAATGAAGTATTCCGGAAACAGGCAAAACCTTTTTTTGCATATATACAGACATCCGGTAACCACCGCCCTTTTGATAAAACCATGGCCAGTACTGATACGGATTTTATCAGAGTCAGTGTAGAAACCGAAACATTAAAGAAGTATGGTTTTGAATCGGTAGATGAATTCAATGCCTTCCGCTATTTTGATTATTGTGTACAGCAATTTCTGGCAGCGGCACAAAAAGAAAGTTATTTCTCCAATACCATTTTTGTTTTTGTGGGTGATCATGGTGTTGCCGGTAACGCAGAAGCCATTTATCCGCCGGTATGGACCGAACAGCGATTGACTGATGAACATGTGCCGCTCCTCTTTTATGCCCCGCAATTATTAACGGCCCAGCGCAGAAAGGAAGTGGTTTCCCAGATTGATGTGCTGCCTACCATTGCGGGAATGCTGCATCAGTCCTATGTGAATACCACACTTGGACGTGATCTGCTGGATCCTGTCAAAAAATACAATTTTGCCTTTATCACCAATACGGCAGATGTAGTGGGTATGGTGAGCGATGATTTTTATTATACCCGGAATATTAATTCCAGCGAAGAACAACTGACGCCCATGCACACCGGAGCCTCCAGGTTCAGTAAAATGCAGCAGGACTCCGCCAAAAAGAAATTGTCTGAATTTACCGGTGCCTTTTTTGAAACAGCGAAATACCTGATTATGAAGAATGAGAAAGAGTAGTTGGCAGTCGGCAGTCAGCAGTCTACAGTCAGTCAGTCGACAGTCAGCAGTCTACAGTCAGCAGTCTGTCAGTTTATCAGTCAAACAATATAGAAGTATCTGCGTCGGAAGCGGAGCGGGAATGATGAATCGTAAATCTCGTTTCTTCCCTGTCAACTACTAAACTTGTCAACATTTAAACTTCTCAACCTCTCAACTTCTCAACCTCTCAACTACTCAACTACTCAACTACTCAACTACTCAACTACTCTTCATCTATTTCCTCGCCAGCAGTATCAATCTGGGTGTTTTCCGGATGTCGTAGGCGCCCAGCTGGTAATCACCAAACACTTCCTGCACCTGCATGCCCTGGTAGGCCAGCATATCGGTAAAATCACCGAGGTTAAATTTGGCAACTTTCTCAGTGTATACCAATGGCTTTTTGAGTGCCGGATCCGTTACCGTAATTTTTTTATGAAAATGGGTTTCATCATCCCAGCGGTGAATCTGGTAAAGACTGTCTCCAATCTGTTTTTCTTCCTCATGCACCAGCCTCTCTTCTGCAAAATGAACATTCAGGTAGTCAATTACAAAAACGCCACCAGGTCTTAAGCTCTTGCCGATGGTACGGATGGCATCGTCATGTTCCCGCCTGGTTTTGAAATAGCCAAAACTGGTAAAGAAATTAAAAGCATAATCAAAATAATTTCCCCAGAATGGAAGTCGCATATCATGCACATAAAAATCGAGATGATCAGATGCAGATTGAAGGGCGGTTTCGATACTGGCCGGGGAAATATCAATGCCGGTCACCTGGAAACCAAGCGCTGCCAGAATTTTACTGTGCCGGCCTTTGCCGCAGGCTACATCCAGCATCCGGGAACCGGGAACAGGCCGGAGGTGCCCGATCAGGGTCTGTATAAACGCATCTGCCTCCTTTTCGTCCCGCTCAAAATACAGTTTGTGGTAGTAAATGGAATTGAACCAGTCCTTGTACCATGCTTTTTCGGCCATGCGCAAAAGTAAGCAGCCCATATTAAATGGGTTGCTGGCGAAAACTGTATTTTTGCCGGCACCCATTTTCAACCCTAAATTGACCTATCAGCAGTGGCTTTAATCAAGAGTATTTCAGGAATCAGAGGAACCATTGGCGGAACACCGGGAGATAATCTTACTCCGGTTGATATTGTAAAATTTACCGCCGCTTACGGAACGATCATCGCCGAAGGCAAATCCAATACAACAATCGCAGTAGGCCGGGATGGCCGTATCAGTGGTAATCTGGTACAGGCCCTGGTGGTTAATACACTAGCCGGTCTTGGAATTGATGTAATTGACCTTGGACTATCCACCACACCTACGGTTGAAATGGCCGTCAAAATGGCCGGAGCAGATGGAGGGATTATTCTCACCGCCAGTCATAACCCCAAAGAATGGAATGCACTGAAACTCCTGAACCAGGAGGGTGAGTTTATTGATGCGGAAACCGGTGCCAGGGTTTTGGAACTGGCCGCCGCGGAAAAATTCAATTTTGCTCCGGTTGATAAACTGGGGAAGGTAACCGTGGATGACACTTATATGCAACAGCATATTGATGCCATCCTGCAGTACCCGCTGGTGAATACCCGGCTGATCAAGAAACAGGATTTTAAAATTGTGGTGGATGCGGTGAACTCAACCGGTGCCACATTTGTACCAGCCCTCTTGCATGCGTTGGGCATCAATGAAGTGATTGTATTAAATGGAGAAATAAATGGCCGTTTTGCCCATAACCCGGAACCCTTACCAGAACACCTGTCTGAACTCAGTGCAGAAGTGGTGAAACAACAGGCCCATCTCGGTATTGCCGTTGATCCGGATGTGGACCGGCTTTGTTTTGTTTGTGAGGACGGTACTATGTTTGGCGAAGAGTATACGCTTGTAGCTGTGGCAGATTATATATTGGGAAAGATAAAGGGAAACTCGGTCAGCAATATGAGCAGTACCAAGGCCCTGAAGGAAATCACGCAGAAACACGGGGGTAATTATTATCCTTCTGCCGTAGGGGAAGTGAATGTGGTGAAAAAAATGAAGGAGGTGAATGCAGTCATTGGCGGTGAAGGCAACGGTGGCATCATAGTCCCGGATTTTCATTATGGCCGTGATGCTCTGATCGGTATCGGTCTTTTCCTCAGTCACCTGGCAGCCTTTGGAAAAAGCATTAAATCTCTTCGGAATACTTATCCCGATTATTTTATATCAAAGAATAAAATTGAATTACCGGCTACTGGCGGGAAAGCGATTGATGTACCATCCATATTTGAAAAGATCAGCAAGAAATACAGCAAGCATCCCATCAATTCGGAGGATGGTTTAAAGATTGAGTTTGACAATGACTGGGTGCACCTGCGGACTTCCAATACAGAACCCATCATCCGGATTTATGCGGAAAGCGACCTGGAGACAAAGGCCGGTAATATGGCCATGCAACTGATGCGGGATATCCGGGAATTCAGCAGCCAGTAAAACTGAGCAGGTTCATCTTTCATCAGTTTACAGGAGACTATCTTTGTATCATTCATCACCGATTGCAGCCCTACTATTATGACCCGAATCTACTTTGATAATGCCGCTACTACCGCACTCGATAAAGAAGTGCTGGACGCCATGTTGCCCTATCTGACTGATCATTTTGGGAATCCATCCTCCATTTATTCTTATGGAAGGGAATCCCGGCTGGCAGTGGAAACGGCCCGTAAAACGGTGGCAAAGATCCTGAATGCCAATCCCGGTGAAATCTTTTTCACCAGCGGCGGAACGGAAAGTGATAATATGGCTATTGCATCGGCTATCCATGATCTGGGCTGCCGGCATATCATCACTTCACCCATTGAGCACCATGCGGTACTGCATGCCGTAGAGCATTTTGACCGGGATGATGTGGTGAGCAGCAGTTTTGTGAAAGTGCTGCCTGATGGTCATGTTGACCTGAACGACCTGGAAGAGCAGCTGGCTGCACAAACAAAGCGCTGCCTGGTTTCTCTGATGCATGCCAACAATGAAATCGGAAACCTGCTGGATATCTACAAAGCCGGTGAAATCTGTAAAAAATACAACGCCATTTTCCATTCCGATACGGTGCAAACCGTCGGTCATTACAAAATTGATCTTCGAAACAAACCTGTTCATTTTGCCACCGGTGCCGGACATAAATTTCATGGCCCCAAGGGCGTCGGGATTCTCTATATCAATGATAATATCAAAGTTCGTCCCATGATTCACGGGGGAGGGCAGGAGCGCAATATGCGGGCCGGTACAGAAAATACATATGGTATTGTCGGGTTTGCCAAAGCCCTGCAATTAGCTGATGCATCGCTGGAGAAAGACAGCGCTTATATTCAGTCGCTCAAAACTTATATGATCGAACAGCTGCAGCAGCAGATCAAAGGCGTACAGTTCAATGGTGATTATAAAGGCCAAAGTCTCTATACTGTATTAAATGTTTCCTTCCCCAAAACGGAAAGATCAGAAATGATTCTCTTTAACCTGGATATGCAGGGGATTTGTGTTTCAGGTGGCAGTGCCTGCAGTAGCGGTGCGGATGTGGGTAGTCATGTGATCCGGGCCATCAACAATAACCCCAACCTGGTACCCGTGCGTTTCTCTTTTTGTAAGCACAATACCCGGGAAGAAGTGGATGCGGTTATCGGACTTATCAGAGATTTGCTCTGATCCCCGGGCAGCATTTCCCCTGTCAAAGCAGTCTGACTATCAAAATTGACAATGAAGCTCATTTCTATCACAGCCCTCTTTTTTTTGAGCTTATCTTTTTCCTGCAAAAAGGAAAAGAAAGAAAATTGTGAATCCTATCTCGAGATCACCAAGGTTTCCATTTCTCCGGCTTCTAATGTAACCAATAGTATTATTTTTAATTTGGATGCGTATGGCCCCAATCTTTGCTATAGTTTTAAACAATTGAACATCAGTAAAACTGGTGATAAATCCTACGATATTAAAGTAATTGCCGGTGTTCCCTGCAAGCCGACAGTTTGTGCACAGGCCCTTTATCAAATCAATCCTACAGGTACGATCAGCGCCGTAACAGCCGGCACTTATACCCTCCGTTTTTATAACGGTTCTTCCCTCTTTACCCAACTGACCGTTACTATTTAACAAAATGTTTGAGACTTGACGAAAAAAAATTTTGAAGTCTACGATAATTTCGTAATCTTTACGAAAATTTCGTAGAAATGGAAAAACTCACCCATACAGAAGAAGAAACCATGCAGGCGGTCTGGCGCACCGGTGAAGGCAATGTAAAAGCCTTTATGGAGTACCTGGAAGAGGGGATGCCTTATACCACCGTAGCCTCAATTGTCAAGAACCTGGAAAAGAAAGGGTACCTGCAAAGCCGGTTGATCGGAAATACCTACCTCTACAGTCCTGCTGTTTCCGAAGAAGAATACAAGAAGAAGTTCATGGGAAATGTAGTGAAAGAATATTTTGATAATTCTTACAAGGAGCTGGTTAACTTTTTTGTAGAGCAGAAAAAGCTCTCTGCCAAAGAACTGAAAGAAATCATTCAGCTCATTGAAAAAGGTAAATAATTAACCCCTTAAAAGATCAGCATGGTTGCCATTTTATATTACCTGCTCAAAGTATCAATCAGCCTGGCGCTGGTATTCCTTTTTTATCAGCTGGTATTAAGAAAACTTACTTTTTATAACTGGAACCGCTGGTTCCTGCTGGGATACTCTTTATTATCTTTTATCATTCCATTTTTCAATATTTCTCCGGTACTTGAAAAAAATGACTGGTCAGGCAGCCAGGTGATCAACTGGGTACCGGTTGTCCAGTCCCAGTCAGTAGCGGGTATTGCCACCAAAGAATCATCCATTTCTTTTATCGATGTAGCGGGATTACTGCTTCTCTCCGGGATGGTCCTGATGTTTGTCCGACTCCTGCTGCAATTACTTTCATTCCGGAAAATGGTTAAGAAAGCTTCCTGTCTGTCAGATCAGGGAATGAAATTATATGAAGTCAATGCCCCCATTATTCCTTTTTCTTTTGGGAATTCCATTTTTATTAACCGGGAACTGCATACAGCAGCAGAATTGCAGGAAATCATACGGCATGAGTTTGTCCATATCCGTCAACGGCATAGTATCGACATACTCTGGACAGAATTGCTTTGTTTGCTGAACTGGTTCAATCCCTTTGCCTGGATGCTGAAAAAAGCCATCCGGCAAAATCTGGAATTTATTGCTGATCAGGAAGTGCTGGAACATGGCATTCCTAAAAAAGAATACCAGTACCTGTTGCTGAAAGTAACAGGGAATAATCAATACAGTATAGCAACCCCTTTTAATTTCTCTTCATTAAAAAAACGTATAGCCATGATGAACAAATTACAAAGCGCCCGGGTCCACCTGGTGCGATTCCTCTTTATCCTGCCCCTGCTGGCCGTATTGCTGCTGGCATTCCGCAGTCAATGGGACAGCGAGAAAAAAACAGAAACTAAAGAACAGAAAGTGTACGTAGCCGGATTGGTGGTTGATGCCGGCACCATGAAACCATTGGGAAATGCGTCAATCTATGTAAAGGAAAAAAATATCACGGCTCAAACTGATTCTAAAGGGTATTACTTACTTGAAATTCCATTTGAAAACCGGCCGCTTTCATTTACCATGCTGGTAACTAAACCAGGCTATGGGTCTTTGCTGCAAACTGAAAACTGGGGCAATTTTACAGAAGACCATATCTACCAGCGTTATAGTAAGTCGGTTGAATTTTTTGGACTCTCCCCTGAAGGATCAAAAGACCTTTCATTTTCAAACCTGGTTGGAAACGGGAATATATTGAAAGATATCAGCTTTGAAACGGTGTATCCGCTGTTGAAACAAATTAATAATGCGGCCGGATTGCCTTCATCAAATTTGTCAATCAATGATACGGTCCCTGCACCGGGATCCGTGAATGATCTCAATGAAAAAGGCTACCAAATCTCGATTACAGATACTAAAGGAAATTGTACGGTTGTAGTCAAAGACCGGAATAACAAAGTGGTAAAAAGAATATTGCTGACGGAATGGTCACAAAAAGAAAATTATTATGAAGGGTTGTATGGTGCCTTACCTCCACCGCCGCCCCCTCCGCCACCGCCCGGTAAAGCTGCAATTTATGAGGTAGTTCCCGATGTATCTGCCACACCGGGGAAACTCGTCAAAGGGGTTGTATTGGAAGAGAGACGGATACCTCCGGCACCACCAGCCCCTGCGATCCCTGTTAAATTGCCCGATCATGTGAAAAGTATCAGTATCCAGAACGATAAGGCCGAAGTGAAACTGAAAAACGGAATTACAGAAACCTATCTTTTTAGTGACCCGGCCCAGGAAAAAGCATTTGAAAAAAAATATGGTAAACTGCCCGAACCTCCCCCGCCACCACCAGCTAAAACTGTGAAGGGTACACAGATCTATGAAGAACGCCAGGTGGAAGGCCCTATTACGGAAAAGAGGGTGGAAGTCAGAGGAATGAATTTGGGGAACGATTTACTCTCAGAACATATCATTTACATGGTGGACGGAAAGAAAACAAGTCTTGCGGAAGTAAACCTGATCGCACCATCTGTTATCAGCAAGGTCAATGTAATCAAAGACAAACAGTCGCTGCTATCTTATGGCGAAGCTGGTAAAGATGGCGTAGTTGAAATCACTACAAAACCCACAGAGGAAGCAAGGATAAATGGTATAGTAACAGTCAAGGGACTGGATCTCAACCGGACAGACGCTTCTTTGAATAATCCTGGTTCGGGAGAAAATGTGATGATCAAAACAAAAGAAAAAGAGCCATTGTATATTTTAGATGGTAAAGAAGTCAGCAAAACAGAAATGCAGCAAAAACTGGCTAACAGTATTGAGTCAGTAAGGGTATTAAAAGATAAAGAAGCAACGGATCTTTACGGTGATAAGGGAAAGAATGGAGTAGTGATTGTTACATCCAAAAAGAAATAAAAGAAGTTGAGCCGTTTTTTATCAATTCGGCAGAGAAGAATTTTCAGCATGTTGCCCGGCTCGTCCGGGCAATTTTTTTTACAGGTAATACCAGGGATTTCTTTTCGCAGCCCAGATATAGCGGCGCATATTTCTCCAGAATGCAAGCACCATATAAATGATAATGGGGGAGCCCATCGTGAGAATTGATGTATACATGAAATATTGACGGATCCGGCTGGTTGCAATGCCCATCCGGTTGCCAATGGCCGAACAAACACCAAAGGCATTCCATTCTACAAAGCTTTTCAGTTTGTTCATAGTCCTAATATATAAAATTTGAACAATACCGCCAAGATGGAGTTATAGAGACAGGCGATTTTTGTACTTTTGCCATGATTTTTTAACAACCTTAAAGCTCCCCACATGGTATTTGACCTGGATCTGATTAAAAAGACATACGCTGAAATGCCAGCCAAAGTGGATGCCGCCCGTAAAGCACTGGGCCGCCCCCTGACCCTGGCTGAAAAAATTCTCTATGCTCACCTCTGGAAAGGTATTGATATCAAGGATTTTAAGCGAGGAAAAGATTATGTTGATTTTGCCCCGGACCGGGTAGCGATGCAGGATGCCACCGCCCAGATGGCCCTTTTGCAATTCGATACCACCGGCCGGAAAAAGGTAGCTGTCCCTTCCACCGTGCACTGCGATCACCTGATCGTGGCCAAAACGGAGGGGAAGGCCGATTTAAGTAAAGCCGTTTCTGATAATGAGGAAGTCTACAATTTCCTGGCTTCCATTTCAAATAAATACGGAATCGGTTTCTGGAAACCCGGCGCCGGTATCATCCACCAGGTAGTTTTAGAAAATTATGCCTTCCCCGGGGG
>Ga0075158_10001150_pt1 | contig 20288 bp, 15 predicted proteins | sample JI91814BDNA_FD_70968 | JGI IMG/M metagenome (GOLD analysis project Ga0075158, IMG submission 70968) | Wastewater effluent complex algal communities from Wisconsin, to seasonally profile nutrient transformation and Carbon sequestration -... | ecosystem: Engineered > WWTP > Effluent > Algae... | reverse complement strand
CGCCGCCACTCCTTTGCCTCTCGTTTGTGAATGCGTTGCACGGCACGAAGCGCGCTCGGGCTTGCGCCCGAGCCTCTGATTGGAGTTGTGATGATCGTCGCGAAGATTGGCGGGTCGCAGGGTGTGGACTTACATGCCGTGTGCAGGGATGCGGCGGAGATTGTCGCGCGCGGGGAGCGGCTGGTGATCGTGCATGGCGGGTCTGAGGCGACCAACGCATTGTCGGAGCAACTTGGGCATCCGGCGAAGTTCATCATGTCGCCCTCGGGGCACACGAGTCGGCGGACGGATCGGCGGACGCTCGAGATTTTTCAGATGGCGTGCCGCGGCGTCATGAATCAGCGGCTGGTGGAAGGCCTCCAGAAGTTGGGCGTGAACGCGGTGGGTTTGTCGGGGATGGATGGACGGACGTGGGAAGGGACGCGAAAGCCCGCGATTCGTGCGGTGGAGGATGGGCGGACGGTGATCATCCGCGATGATTTCACGGGGACGGTGGAGACGGTGAATGTGGGATTGCTGAGGTCCTTGATTGCGGGTGGGTTTGTGCCGGTGGTTTCGCCGCCCGCGATCAGCGTGGATTCTGAGCCGATCAATGTGGATGCGGACCGGGCGGCGGCGCAGACGGCGGCGGCGCTTGGCGCGGAGTCGCTTCTCTTGCTGTCGAATGTCGCGGGGTTGCTGCGGGCGTATCCGGATGAGACGAGTCTGGTCGCGAGCGTGTCTCGCCAGGGAATCGCGGAGGCGGCGGAGATTGCGCAGGGGCGCATGAAGAAGAAGGTGATGGGTGCGGAAGAGGCGCTCAATGGCGGCGTGAAGCGCGTGGTGATCGGAGATGCGCGGGTGGAGCGGCCCCTGAGCCGAGCGCTTGCGGGAGTTGGGACGGTGTTCTCGTGAGTGAAGGACGAGTGTTTCGGGTGCCGGGTTCGGCGGGAGCGCCGACGGAAGAGAAGAACCTTCCCCGCCGCTCGGAAGCGGCACCCCCTCCAGACTCCTGGAGGGGAATCGAAGAGAACTCGCCCGTGAGCGCGCGTGTGTTACTGCGCGAGATGGTGGAGACGCCGAGTCTGTCGGGTGATGAGGGGCGGCTTGCGGCGTATCTCGTCGGGCGGGCGCGGGAGATGGGGCTTTCGGCTGGGATTGATGGGGCAGGGAACTTCGTGGCAGCGACGAGTGGTGAACCGCTGCGGACGGCTGAAGGCGTGAAGGACATCGTGTTGCTGGGGCACATGGATGTCGTGCCGGGCGTGGTGGAGGTTCGGCAGGTTGGCGACCTCCTTTACGGGCGTGGCACTGTGGATGCGAAAGGGCCCCTCGCGACGTTCCTTGTGGTGGCGGCGGCGGTGAGGGAGCAGTTGCCCGCGGGCGTGCGTGTGGTGGTGATCGGCGCGGTAGAAGAGGAGATTGCGACGAGCAAGGGAGTGCGGGCGGTGGTGTCGCGGTATACGCCGGAGGCTTGCGTGATTGGCGAGCCAAGTCGCTGGGACAGCGTGACGATCGGATACAAGGGGCGGCTGGTCGTTCGGTACGCTGTTGAGCGATCGATGTCGCATACGGCTGGGCCTGCGTTGTCTGCGGCGGATTCGTTCCATCGATGGTGGCAGGACGTGCTGGACTTTGTGCTCGCAACGAACGCGGGGCGAGTCGGGCCTTTCCAACAGGTGCAGGCGACGATTCGCGGGATGACGACGGTGAGTGATGGGTTGGTCGAGCGGTGCGAGGGCGTGGTTGCGTTTCGCCTGCCGTCGGATGTGCATCCTGAGGCGGTTGAGGAACGATGTCGGCGTCACTGCGGCGAGGCGGTGTTGGAGTTTTCCGGAGCCGAGGAAGCGATCGTGGCGAGCCGAACAAGTGCGTTGGCGCGGGCGCTCACGATGGGCATCCGTGCTCAAGGAGGCAGGCCGGGGTTTGTCTTGAAGACTGGCACCAGCGACATGAACGTGGTGGGCGCGACCAAGACGGGCTGGAAGTGCCCGGTCGTGGCGTATGGCCCGGGGGATTCGTCGCTGGACCACACCCCCGACGAGCACATCGATCTGGGGGAGTTTGAAAAGGCAATTGAGGTGTTGCGAGGGGCGATTGTGGGGTTTGCGGGGGCGATTGTTGGGTGAGGAGTTGTGTTGTGGGATGGGCGAGAGTCTGATAGGATGAGAGCGGGAAAGGAAGACACGTCGCGGAGCGTCGTGCCACCCAGATTGCCACCCCGGAGAACTTGTCATGAAGCGTGCGTCCACTGTTGTTGTTGCGGCGTTGTGCCTGTTCCTCGCCGCGTGCGAGCAGGGGACGTCCACGAAGTTCTCCGACAAGTTCGACAAGATCAACACGGGCATGTCCCAGGTCGAAGTCGAGAAGATCATGGGCAAGGGGAAGAAGCAGGACGTCGGCGGCGTCGGCATTTCCGCGTCTGGCATCGCGGGTGGGGCGAGCCAGAACAGCCAGGTCACTTATGTGTGGACGGACGGGACCAAAGAGATCACGGCGACATTCGCGGACGGAAAGATGGTCGCGAAGGGCAAGGCCGGGTTCTGACGGTTGAAGCACGCGCGGGCGGCCGGCGATACCATCGCCCCGAGTGCAACGGATTGCCCACACCGCCCACGCGCCTTCGCGCCCCGTCATGGTTGACGTCTCGATCGAGAGCGCGATCGCAGGTGTCCTGCGCCGCTACTGGGGATTTGAGGCGCTGCGACCGTTGCAGGCGGACTCGATCCGCGCGACGCTTGCCAAGCGGGATTCGTTGACGGTGTTGGCGACGGGTGGCGGAAAGTCGTTGTGCTATCAGGTGCCTCCGCTTGTGACGGGAACGCTCACGCTGGTGGTGTCGCCGCTGATCTCGCTGATGCAGGACCAGGTGGCGGGGCTAAAGATGGCGGGCGTGCCGGCGGCGGCGGCGCACGGGAATCTCTCCACCAAGGAATCCGCGGAACTGCGGGACGGAATGGCGTCGGGGGAGTTGCGAGTGCTGCTCGTCGCGCCCGAACGGCTGCTCACGCCGGGGTTCATGGCGTGGGTCGTGAAGCAGCGCATCGGCGCGATCGCGATTGATGAGGCCCACTGCATCAGCCAGTGGGGACATGACTTTCGCCCCGAGTATCGACGATTGGCGGAGTTGCGTGAAGCGCTGCCCGGCGTGCCCATGGGGGCGTACACCGCGACGGCGACGCCACGCGTGCGCGAGGACATCGTGCGCCAGTTGCATCTGCGCGATCCCGTCATCACGGTCGGTTCGGCGGATCGGCCCAACCTGACGTACAGGATCCTGCCGCGGGTGGATGAGATCGGGCAGATTGTGGAGGCGCTGGCGCGGCATGAGGACCGGGCGGCGATTGTGTATTGCATCAGCCGCAAAGACACGGAGAAGATCGCGGGGGCTTTGCAAGCCAAGCGGGTCAATGCTGCGGCGTACCACGCCGGGATGGATGCGCGGGATCGGTCGAAGATCAGTCGTGATTTCAAGAATGAGACGCTGCGTGTCGTGTGCGCGACGGTGGCGTTCGGGATGGGGATTGATCGGTCGGACGTGCGCTGCGTGATCCATGCGGCGATGCCCAAGAGCATCGAGCACTACCAACAGGAAACGGGGCGCGCGGGGCGGGATGGATTGCCCAGCGAGTGCGTGATGCTGTATACGGCTGGCGATGTCTCGCGCTGGAAGCGCGTGCTCGAGGGGTCGGATGCGAGCGATGCGAACCTGAAGGCCCAGTTCGCGATGCTCAACGACATGCACCGCTTGGTGTCGACGAAGGAATGTCGGCACGGGGCGCTGTGCAGGCACTTTGGGGAGGTGTACACGCCGCCGCCGGGGCCGAACGGTTGTGCGGCATGCGACGCGTGTCTGGGCGAGTTGCGCGAAGTGGCGGATTCGCACGATACCGCGCGGAAGATCATCTCGTGCGTGGCGCGGTGCCAGCAAGCGTTTGGAGCGGGGCACGTCGCAGAGGTCCTGCGTGGAAGCGACACCGCAAAGATCAGAGAGAAGGGGCACGATCAGTTGTCGACGTTTGGGCTCTTGCGCGGGATTGAGAAGAACAGGATTGTCGGATACATCGATCAGTTGGTGGACCTTGGGCACTTGGTGCGGGCCGAGGGCGAGTATCCGGTGTTGATGATGGGCACGACGGCGATGGCGGTGCTGAAGAATCAGATTCCCGTGTCCCTGTTTGAAGCGAACGTGCACGACGAGCGACGGCGGACGCGCGGGGCGGATGGGAAGGAGTCGCTCACACTGTCGGCGGCGGAGAAGCGCGTGTTTGAAGCGCTGCGGGCTTTTCGCAAGGCATTGGCGGCGGAGCGTGGCGTGCCGCCCTTCACGATTCTGCACGACACGACGCTGGAAGAACTGGCGGCGCGAAGGCCGACGACGATGGAAGCGCTGTCACGTGTGAAGGGGATCGCGGCGAAGAAAGCAGAGCAGTTCGGCGAGCGGCTGCTTGCGGTGCTCAACGAGGCGGTGCGTGGCGAGCGATTCGGGAGTGACGCGGTGAAGAGATCGGCGGGGTCACACATCGCAGAAGGGCACTTTGCGGCGGGCGCGAGCGTGGAGCAGGTGATGGCGGAGATGGGACGCGCGCGAAGCACGGTGTACGGCTACCTCGCGGAGTATGTGCAGGACGTGCGGCCCGAGTCGATCGCGGCGTGGGTGGATGACGAGACGTACGCCAAGGTTGCAGCGGCGATGGACGTGTGCGAGAAGGAACTGGCGCCCGAAGAGCGGGGCAGGCTCGGGCCTGTCTACGCGAAGTTGGATTCGAAGGTGGGCTTTGAGGTGATTCGGCTGGTGGCGGCGCATCGGGCGGGGCGCGGATAAGAAGACTCTCACCGCCCTCGAAGACTCGGGCACCTCTCCCAGCAGACTGGGAGAAGAGGGAAAGAAGGAAGACATGCTGACCGACACGATCCTCCCAGTTCTCCAGTCACTCTCCGCGGTGGCGATTGCGGGGACTTTCATTTTTTCCGCGATCCAGTTCCGCAACTATCGGCGTGCGGTGCATGTGACCAACTTCACGAAGATGGTTGAGTTGCAGATGCACCTGCGCGAGATGCGCGTCATCGACCCCGCGCTCGCGGGGGTGTACCGCCACGACGTGAAGGAACTGATGACGGACAAGGAGGTGAAGGAGTACTTCTTCAACCTCATGCAGTTGTCGGTGTATGAAATCGTGTGGTTCAGTTACCACGCCGGGCAGTTGCCCGAGGACTATTACAAGAGTTGGGAAGCACGCATGCGCGACATCGCGAGCGAGCCGAGCTTCCGCAAGATGCTCGCGAACCCGGGCATGAAGATCATGCACGATGGGTTCCAGACGTACATCAAGGAACTCGTAAAGCAGGTGCCGGAGAGGGTGTAGCGACTCGTTACTTCCATTCCCAGCGGATCTTCGTGGGATCGATGCGCTTGGTCAGGTCGCTCTCAAGGGCCTTCTTCGCCTCGGCATCGCCCTTGATCCATGCGTCGAGGAATGCGAGGGTGGCGGACGCCGTCGCATCGGTGATGGTCTTGATGGGCGTCTCGGTCTTCTCGTTGAGGAAGTCGGTGAGGCCTTTGCCCTGGTAACTGCCGTGCGTGGCGCCTTCGAGGAAGAGGAGGTACGCACCCGGACCGCCCTCTGAGCGCGACTTCGCATAGTCGTACGGATGGCAGCGGCTTTCGGGCGTTTCCGCCGTGAGTTGCGTCGTGTCCTTGGAGCCCGAGAGCACGAGGATCGGGCGCGTGAGGTCCTTCCACGAGTCCTTGGTGAACGCGGCGGAGGTCGTGCCTTGGCCTGAGATGATGAGAGCCGCCTTCAGTCGCGGGTCCCCCACTTCGTTCAACCCAAGGCCTCGCTTGCCCGTCACGCGATAGCCACGGACCCTGACGCCGATCGCGAGTTGTGCGGTGTACGCGCCCGCCGAGTGGCCCGCGATCGCGAGGCGGTCGGTGTCGATGTGATGGCGGAGTTCGGCCTTTGGAGCCTTCGCGTCGTCGCCCTTCGACGGGGCATCGCGCTTCGGTGCGGGGAGGACGCTCCACTCCGGAATGCTCGTCTCGATCGTGGAAATCGAATCGAGGATGCACTTCACGTCGGCGACGCGATCGCGTAGATCGACGGTAGCAAGGGCCTGGGCCTTGGCCGAGGGCTTGCGCGGGTCGATGACTTCCTTACCCTGTTCGCGGCGGAGGGCGATCGAGTCGGCGTGCGTGGGAAGGACGACGACGTACCCGTGCGAGGTCCAGTGGTTGGCGAGGTCGACGAAGGTGGACTTGCCTGCGCCGCCAAGGCCATGCGAGAAGATGACCATGGGGAGTTTGTCGCCGACCGACGCCGCGGCGTCCTTTGACGCGGCCCGCGCGATCGGGTAGCGCACGGTGACGATGAGGTCCTTGTCGCGCGCTACGTCCTTGAGGACGAGCCGTTCAACGACGCCGGTGGACCATGGGCCTGCTTCGAGGTGATAGCCGACGGCGGGCTGCGCTGTCGAAGGTGCTGCGGAGGCATCAGACTGTGCCCAGGCCGACGGCACGAAAACACTCAGCGTGAGCAGTGACGCGGCGAGGAGTTGGCATGGAAGCGTGGATCGATTCACCATGGAATCCCCCTTTGGATGCGTTCATCAGAACGTACAGGCTGCAAGATCATTGCGTTAGTGCGTGCACTCCGAGTTCGGGAACATCGGGAATACCGGCAACGGAGTGAAGGGCCACCCCAGACGCCACCCCGACCTCGGTTATCCGGCCTTGGCGAGCACTTCGACCACCCACGCTGGCGTGCGTTCACGGAAGATGCGGACGGTCTTGGCCTTGGAGGCGTAGTAGGCCGCCGTGAGCAAACATGTGAGCAGGCCAACGACCGCGACGCTGCCCCAGATGATGGGCGAGATCGAGTCGGTGATGTCGATGAGCATGGCATCAACCTCGGCGCTGCCGGTGGTGCCGCCGTAGGGGGCGAGGGGAGAGCTGCGTGATTGCTCGTACCACTTCCAGCCGGCATAGCCCGCGATGGCGACTCCCAAGATGAGTTGCCCGAGGGCAAGGCGCCTGGGGACGCGCTGGTCGAAAGCGCGGAGTTGATCGGCGCCCTTCAGTTCATTGAACGCGACGGCGGCAAGGGCAATGCCCACGGCGAGGTCGGGCCAGTTGCCAAAGACGCCGCTCGCGAGCGTGGCGAGCGCGAAGACGGCGAGGGACCAACCACTGATGCTCGCCATGGTGGCAGCCCGGCGGACCTTTCGCGCGTGCCGCCGACCCAGTTCGATCTCCGCGATCTGGTCCTGCGACAGCGGCGTGGGTGCGGGGATGGCTCGCGGTGTTGCAGGCGTGGTGTTCATGTGCGTGAGGCCTCGGCGGTCGCGGCCGCGAGGACGCGCTGCATGGTGCCGGGAAGATCGCGGATGATGGCGGGCGTCCAGATTCGCTCCAACCGCCACCCTTGTGCTTCGAGGATTCCCGTGCGGAAGAGGTCCCATTCGATGGGGTCCTGCCCTGGCGCGTAGCGGGCGAAGTCGCAGAGCAGGCCACAGGTAACGTCGTGGACTTTCGTCGGATGGCGGAGCGCAACATCGACGCAGAACCCATCGTTGCCCCAATGCACGATCGAGCCCGTGGCGTGGTCGTGCTCGAGCACGCCCGCGAGACCCATCGCGACCGGCGACGGCGCGTTCGACGGCTGCACGATCGCTTCCGTCGCGGCGATCGACGCTTGCGTCTCGACCTCTTCGGGAAGGTCTGCAAGATACTGGGCCCCCACGTCCTCGGCGTACTTGAGATACGCGAGCAGCAGCCAGCCGCCGGTGGGCGTGACGCCCTGCGGCACTTCGGGAAGCGCGAGACACTCTTGGCGTGGGATGCTCGTCACGAGATGGATCTCGTGGCGAGCGCGCGTGACGAGTACGTTCAACCGTCGCCCGCCGCCGGGCTGGAGCAGAGGCCCGAATCGGCGGTAGAACTTGCCGTGCTTGTCCGGGCCATACGTCGTCGAGATGATGATGTGGTCGCGTTCGTCGCCCTGGACGTTCTCGAGGTTCTTGACGAACAGGCCTTCGTTAGAGCCCTTCTCGCGACGAGAGCGGGCGGCGGCGAGTTTGGCCGCAAAGGCCGCGTCCTCTTCCGCGGCGACGTCGAGCGTCTCGACGATGAGGTCACGCTGGGCGAGATTGAAGCAGGCGATGCCGATGCTGGGAGGATCGGCTCGTTTCAAGAGGTCCTTCACGATTCGGACGACTTCGTCGGCCTCTCGCTGGTTGGTGCGATCCTCATAAACGCCATCCACGCGCCGCAATGACAAGGGCGGGGCCACGGTGCGATTGCGCGGATGCCCGGGAATCGCCTGCAGGCGTTTGGAATAGAAGTGCTGGTTGCTGAACTCGATGAGGTCGCTGTTGCGCGAGCGATAGTGGACGTCGAGGTAACTCTCTTCGATGTCAAGGTTGAGGGCGGCGGAGAGAAGGTCCTCGACGCTCGTCTGCTGCGCTTCGAACAACTGTTCGTCGGTCTCGATCGTGTCGTCATCGGACGCGGCGGCCCCGGACTCGAAAAACCTCGTCGGCGGGAGTTGCTTTGGGTCCCCTGCAATGACGACGCGCTTGGCGCGGGTGAGGACCGGGAGAGCATCCTCCAGACGACACTGGCTTGCCTCATCGAACACGATCACGTCGAAGATGGCGTCTCGCGGGAAGCACTGCGCGACGGTCTCCGGGCTTGCCATCCATACCGGGCGCAGGTCGAGGATCGGATCGCCCCCCTCGATGCTCGCGCCCAGTTGCAGAACCTGCCTCAGGCGCAGCGCCTTGCTCCCACGCGTGAGCAAGCGCTGACGGACCTTCGCTCCTTCGCTGTTCAAACGCGAGCCCGTCGCGGCCATCAGTCGCGTGCGCTGCAGAGCACGCCAGTGCGCCAGCACCTTCTCGACCGAAGCCTCCCGGCGCTTCTCAGCGAGCGACTCCCATCTCGCGAACATGCTGCGGACTCGTTCCGCATCAAACGCGTGAAGCCCCGGCGTTGACTCCTGGATCTCTTGTGCGCGGGCGCTGACGACTGAGAGGCGCATGGCTGCCACGCCGAGTTCTGGATCTGCCCCGGCCGCGAGCAGTTCACGCACGCGCGAGGCGGCCTGCGCGCCGAGCGAGAAGTCGAGGCGCGATAGAGAGTCCTTGAGGCGCAGGACGCTTTCCAGCGTCGGCAGTCGATCGCGCAGCGCGTCAACCGTCGGCCTTGCAACGCCACCCTCGCGCCAGGCCTTCTTCTGCTCCGCTCGCCACACAGGCGCGAACCACGACTCGTTGGAGGCCGCGGAAGCGTCGATCTGTGATTCGATCGCTTCGAGCGCCCTCGCACGTGGCCCGGACGCATCAAGTCCATGCAGCCACTCTGCCACGCCCTCGCCCGTTCGCAGGACGGCGAGTCCCCGTTGTGCGCAGGGAGCAAGGGTTGGCTCACTGTGAAGCCGCGAGAGGATGTCGAGCACGTCGCGCGTGGCCGCTGCATCGGAAAGGGTTGCCTGTGCATCTGGGAACGTCGCTGGTGCAAGCGCCACGGCAGGCGATCCGGCGAGCGAGTCGAGTGTCGTGCGAATGACCAGCAGTGCTCGCACGCCCGCGAGGAACTGGCTCACGCGCTGGGCATTCTCCGGCGTGAGCGCGAGGCCCAACGGCTGCAACACCTGCAACGCGGCCTTCTTTTTGCCGAACGCCAGGAAGTGCAGGAACGACTTGCTGCTCGCGATGTATGCCTCGAGCGCACCGATCGACGACGCGAGTTCTGCCATGCCCATCATGCGCGACCGCAGCGTGAGCGACAGTTCCACGTCCAGCGTCTCGCGCTTGGCCTGCTCAACCAACGAAGAGATCTCGGCGAGCGACTTTGCAGCGCGGGCGATCTCTTCCTTCGTTCGAGGCGTCCAGAACGACCTCGCACTCGCGTGCGACGCCTGCATCACGACATCCCACTGCGTGCGCAACGTCGCGCGGGCCACGGCCTGCTCCGCGAGCGGCGATGTTGTGGCAAATGGCGGGATCGCGTCGTGACGCGTCTCGTCGGCGTGCATGGCCGCAGACACGAGCGCGTCGATCCTCTGCCGCACCGACTCGCCTGAGGTCGACAGGTAGATCGCCAGAGGGACCGCCGCCGCGGGCACCCACGGGTTGCTCGCGTACCCCACGCCCTCGCCACGCTTGAGCGCCTCGACGATATCGAGTTCCGCGGCCTCGATCTTGGCAAGGGGCACGCCCCGCAGCGGTGAGACAGGAACTGGGCCACCCTTCCCCACGCGCACCATCAGCGCGAGCATTTCTCCCACGAGTTCATGGAGCGAGTGCGAGCCTTCGCGGTCCTCGCTGAGCAACTTGCGGAACGCCGACAGATCCGCGTGGATCTGCTTGATCTCCGCATCGATCCTCTCGATGGCGCGATCGGCATTCTTCGGCGTCTTGTCCCCCAACCCATCGAGTTGCTCGCGGATGGACATATATAGATTCTTCTGGTCGCGCTGCGGATCGTGGACGAGTGCGCAGAGTTCAGCGAGGCCCGAGGCGTTGAGACGATTGGCGACGACGTCGAGAGCCGTGCGCTTGTCGCAGACGAAAAGGACGCGCTCCCCCCGGGCGAGGTGGTCGCCGATGATGTTCGTGATCGTCTGGCTCTTGCCTGTGCCGGGCGGGCCATGGATGACGAGGCAATCGTGCGATCGCGCCCGCGTGACGGCGTGGGCCTGGCAGGGGTCGGCATTCGCAATCAAGAACGCAGGATTCGGGCCGGTGGCCGACGCCACCGCGGCTTCGCTTGACGCGCCCACTGCTGTTGCCGCTGCCTGCTGCGTCGCGAGCGACTCGAGCGCCTTCGCCGAAGTGACGAATCGCTGGATCGGGCCACGCGATGTGGTTGCCTGCGGCTCGGCGACCATCTCCTTCGTGTCGCGGATCAGCCCCTGCTTCGATGCAGGGAAGAGCCCCAGCACCGCCGCGACGAACACTTGCGCCCGATCGCCCGCATCCTCGGCCTTGGGCGCGTCGACAAGCGAAACTGACTCGGGCATCTGCTCGCCAGCAAACTCGGGGGGCACGGCGATCTCAAGGACCTTCGCAGCGTGGCGCACGATCTCCGCGATCTCTCGCCAGGGGTTCGTGCCTTCTTCATCATTGAACTTTGACTCAAACGCCTTGCCTGTCTGCTGCTCGAGCCACGAGAGCAATGCCTCATTGGGCACGACGCGATCAACCTCATCGCTCTGGCACTCGATCTCGATCGAGGGTGATGTGCCGCCCTGCACGCGCAGCGCGACAGGAATGAACGCGAGTGGCGCGAGGATGCGTCGTCCGCCGAAACCTCGGCCCACGCCCGACGCGGGCAGGCTCAAGAGCGGAAAGCCGATGTTGAGGACGTGCACGCCCGTGTCTTCTTCGTAGGTTCGAGCCTCATCGATGATGACGCGGAGTTTGCTGATGAGATTCTGCTGAGCGGCGAACGCGACGCGTGCTGCGCGATCTTCTGGAGATTCTGGCACTGCGCTCTTCGCGGCACTCGCCGATTCGATCGTGGTGTCGTCGAGGCTCAGGGGCGAAGCAGCAGTCCTCGCTCCACTCCCCCACTTCACCTGCACTCCACCTTTGGGCATGGGCACCTTCGCGAGGATCTTGGTCGACGCCTCCGATGACAACAGCGAGCGCAATGCCGCCCCGGGCGCGAGATCGCGCAACCCCGCGAGCGACGCCACATCAATGCGCTGGCGGCTGCTGTGCGGGCGGCAGTTCAGGCTCGGGCCATTCGCGATCCCCGCAAAGAGCCGCTCCAGCATCACAGTCAGAATCTTCGAGGACGTCGCGTCGGACATGGCTGCTCCAGTGGATGCAGCAAGTGTACACGATGCCAGCGGCAGGCCCGCTGCACGCCCGCGGGACGGACTCAGCGCACGAAAAACGCCCCCGAAGGCGGGGGCGTTCGCATCACGTTCTGGATTCCACCCCCACGATGAGTCTTCGATTCGCGGCGCTCTTGGGGACCCTCACTCTCCGAGTGAGGTCTTCCCTTGCGACCGGGCGACATCACACCATCGCCGGCTTCCTGCTCTCGTTCAGCAGCCGCCGCAGCACGGTCTGCAGCACGCCGCCGTTCTTGTAGTACTCGGCCTCGACGGGCGTATCAATCCGGCAGCGGGCGTTGAAGGTGGTCTTCTTCCCGTCCGCGGCGGTCGCCGTCACCTTCACCTCGCAGCGCGGCTCGACCAATCCCTCGCCGCTCACCGGCACATCAATGTCGAACGTCTCTTCACCCGTGAGGCCCAGCGACTTGGCGCTCTGCCCATCGGGGAAGCACAAGGGCAGCACACCCATGCCCACAAGATTGCTCCGGTGGATGCGCTCGAAACTCTCGCTGATGACGGCCTTCACGCCTAGCAGCAGCGTCCCCTTCGCCGCCCAGTCGCGCGAGGAGCCCATGCCGTAGTCCTTGCCCGCAAGCACCACCAGCGGCGTGCCTTCTTTCTTGTAGTTCATCGCGGCGCTGTAGATGTAATCGACCTTGCCGCCGCCGGCCTTGCTCATGTCCTTGGTCCAACCACCTTCCCGCACCTTCCCATCCGGGCTCTTGGCGAGGTTGTTCTTGACGCGGACGTTGGCGAAGGTGCCGCGGGTCATGACGCGGTCATTGCCGCGGCGGGAGCCGTAACTGTTGAAGTCACGCTTGGGTACGTTGAGCGTCTTGAGATAGTCACCCGCGGGGCTGGCCTCGGCGATATCGCCCGCGGGAGAGATGTGGTCCGTCGTCACGCTGTCGGCGACGAACACCAGGCACTTCGCCCCCTTCACGGGCTTCGGGGCCGTGGGCTTCTCGGTGAGACCCTCAAAGTATGGCGGGTTCTGGATGTACGTGCTCGACGCGTCCCACTTGTAGAGATCGCTCTTGGAGACGGGGACCTTGTTCCACGTCGGGTTGCCCGTGAAGACGTTGGCGTACTGCTGCTTGAATTGCTCGGGCGTTACGGCCATCGCCTTGACGCTCTGCACCTCGGCGTGCGTGGGCCAGATGTCCTTGAGGTACACCGGCTTGCCGTCCTTGCTCGTGCCGATGGGGTCCTTGGAGAGATCGATATCAACCGTGCCAGCGATCGCATATGCGACGACGAGTGGCGGGCTCGCGAGGTAGTTGGCTTTCACCACCGGGTGCACGCGCCCCTCGAAGTTGCGGTTGCCCGAAAGGACGCTTGCGACGACAACGTCGCCCGACTTGATGGCGGCCTCGATCGCGTCGGGCAAAGGCCCGGAGTTACCGATGCACGTCGTGCAGCCATAACCAACTGTTTGGAAGCCCATCGCGTCAAGGTCCGCAGTAAGGCCGCCCTTGTTGTAGTACTCGGTGACGACCTTGGAGCCGGGGGCGAGGCTGGTCTTCACCCAGGGCTTGCGCGTCAGGCCGAACGCGCGAGCCTTCTTCGCGACCAGGCCCGCCGCGATCATGACGTCGGGGTTGCTGGTGTTGGTGCAACTGGTAATGGCCGCGATGACGACCGCACCGTGGTGCAACTTGAAGTTCTGCCCATCGAGCGAGACGGGCGTCCCTTCGCCCGCGTCGGGCTTGGCGAATGACTCGTTGCGTTCCTTCGTCCACGTGGACTTCATGTCCTTGAGAAGGACGCGATCCTGCGGCCGCTTGGGGCCAGCGAGGCTGGGCTGCACCGTCGAGAGGTCGAGTTCCATCACGTCGGTGCACTCGGGCTCGGGCGTGCCCTTGGTCCAGAAGAGGCCCTGCGACTTGCAGTACGCCTCGACCAGCGCAACGGTCGCCTCATCGCGGCCGGTGAAGCGGAGGTAATCGAGCGTGACCTGATCGACGGGGAAGAAGCCCATCGTCGCGCCGTATTCGGGGGCCATGTTGGCGATGGTGGCGCGGTCGGGGATGGACATGGACGCCATGCCGTCGCCAAAGAACTCGACGAACTTATCCACGACGCCCTTCTTGCGGAGCATCTGGGTGACAGTGAGAACGAGGTCGGTCGCCGTGGAACCTTCGGGGAGTTTGCCCTTGAGGCGGAAGCCGATGACTTCGGGCGCGAGCATGTAGATCGGCTGCCCGAGCATGACGGCCTCGGCCTCGATGCCGCCCACGCCCCAACCCACAACGCCCAAGCCATTCTCCATGGTCGTATGGCTGTCGGTGCCCACACACGAGTCGGGGAACGCGATCGTCTCGCCCGTCTTCTTGCACTTCTTAGTCAAGACGCCCTTCGCGAGGTACTCGAGGTTGACCTGGTGCACGATCCCCGTTGCGGGCGGGACCACGCTGAAGTTCGAGAGGCTCTGCTGCCCCCACTTGAGGAACTGGTACCGCTCGATGTTCCGCTCGAACTCACGCTCCGAGTTGATGGTGAGAGCGGTTGACGAGCCGAACGCGTCCACCTGGACCGAGTGGTCGATGACGAGGTCACATGCGACGAGGGGGTTGATGGCGTTGGCATCGCCGCCGAGCTTCTTCATGGCATCCCGCATCGCGGCGAGGTCCACGACGCAGGGGACGCCCGTGAAGTCCTGCAGGACCACGCGCCCGGGCATGAAAGGGATTTCTTCTTTGGCGGGGGCCTTCGCGTTCCAGTTGGCCAGTCCCGCGACGTCGTCCTGCGTAACGACAAAGCCATCCACGTTTCGGAGCATGGATTCGAGGAGCACCTTCACGGAGAATGGCAGGCGATCCACGTGACCAATGCCCGCATCCTTCAGAGCCCCAAGGGCGAAGTAGGTGTAGGTGCCAAACTTGGTGGCAAGCGACTTGCGGCTGTTGAACGGGTTCTTCATGTCAGGCTCCTCGGAAATGGTGCGGCTCACGACTCGGCATTGCTGGATCAAGTATCGCAAGGCCAAATCAATGAAACCAATCAATCAATATGCTCATTTACATCAGCGTGATTTATGAAACAGCGCGTCAGGTCGAGAACAAACACCCTATTTGAGGAACACTACCCTAAATCGGACCCCGACGGCTGGATTTTGCCCTATGCTCGCGTACATCAGAATAGTTGTTTCCACAGAGAACACTTCGCATAAGGACCCGTGTCATGCCCAATAGCACCGAAATGGACTTCGCCCAGTGCATTGGTTCGAGCCAACTTTGGAGCGCGCTGGAAGCCGATCCCCTCGTCGGGGTCATGGTCGTGTGCTCCAAGGGACGGATCATGCACGCGAACCAGCGCGTGGCGGAAGTGATCCTCGGCGTCGATGGCGAAGCGGGCACCATGGTCAACCTGCCGATCACCGAAGTGTTGCCACCCGTCGCTGGTGAGTTGCACCTGCACATGGGCCGACAGGCGAAGGAATCGGGTCAGCCCACCATGCTCCGTGAGATCTGGCGCGGAAGGCAGGTGCTGACGCGCTTTACCCACATCAAAGGGGAGAACTGCGAAGGAGCGGAGTTTGAGGATGGCGGCTTCCTCGCGGTGTCACGCCACGTCGATGGCAGCCTTGCCGACGCGCTCGGAGCGGATGTTGCGCAGAAAGTCACGATCGCGAACTATGTGAACTTGGGCTCTCTCGATGTCTTGAGCGATCGTGAGATCGAGGTCCTGTCGTTCCTGTGCACTGGACTGACGGCGAAGGAGATCGCCGCGAAACTGGACCGGTCGTTCAAAACGGTCGAGAACCATCGTTACGTGATCGGCCGAAAACTCGACGCGATGGACCGGCACGCGCTGGCGGCGATGGCGATCCGGGCTGGCCTGACGTCGATGGATGCACTGCGCGATCGGGTCTAATCGAGCACACGCCCCACGCCAAGCGTGGATCGCAACGCCTTCTCGAACGCCCCCACCGCCATGCTGGGTTCGCGATCGCTCCGGCGGACGATCGCCAGTTGGCGTGACAGGCGCTCATCGCGGCAGGGCAAGCCTTCGTTGTCCTTGAGAGCGAACTGGCTGACGAAGCCCACGCCGATGCCGGCCGCCACCATGCTTTTGATCGACTCGATCGAGCGCAGTTCCATGACGAGGTTGAGGCGGACGCCCTGAGCAGCGGCGGCGCGGTCGATCATCTCTCGCACCGCGGCCCCTGCTTCAAAGCCCACAACCGGCTCGCCCACCAGGTCGCGCCAGACGAAGGGCTTGTTCAAGCGGTGTTTCGGCGGCGTGATCAGGCGCAGTTCATCCTCGACCAGAGGAATCGCGGTCAGTTCGGCTTCGCGCGCGGCTTCGATGGGGAGCGTCACGATGCCAAGGTCCAGTTCGCCGGTCGCCACCGCGTTGGCCACGGCGGCGGAACCTGCTTCTCGCACATAGAACGTCAGTCCCGGGTGCTGCCTGCGCACGCTCGAGACCACGCGTGGCAGGAGATACGTCGTCGCGGTCGCGCCGCCACCCACGCGGATGCTGCCCCGTTCCAGCCCGGCTAACTGGCGCACGGCCTGAACTCCCGCTTCGGACGCGCGGATGGCCTCCTCGGCGTGGCTGAGGAAGAGGCGTCCGGCTTCGGAGAGTTCGATGCGCCTGCCCACGCGGAGGACCAGTTCCGCCCCGACCTCCGCCTCGAGTTTCTTGAGCATGGCGGAGAGGGCCGGCTGAGTGACGCCCAGGACCCGGGCGGCCTGGGTCATGTGCCCGGTCTTCGCCAGGACGCGGAAATAGCGCAGCGGGGTGAGTTCCACGGGGTCAGGATATGGGAATTTGCGACGGGAGGCGTTGGGGCGGGCATCTCGGGGTGGGCATTGCGGTATGCTGCGAGGCGGTCTGACGCTGCCGCCGCAACCGACCCATCCCCTTCCTGCTTGTGGAGAACTGACATGTCCCTTCGCCGACGCGTGTTCTTGCAGTCTGCCCTGGCCGCCGGTGCTGGGCTTGCCCTGGGTCGTCGCGCGTTTGCGGATACACCTGACACCAAGGCAGACACGAAGGGGTCGGGCAAGGCGAACACGCCACTGAAGATTCTCATCCTGGGCGGGACTGGGTTCCTGGGGCCGGCGTGCATGGAAGCGGCTCTGGCGCGTGGGCACACGCTCACGCTCTTCAATCGCGGTCGGCTCGAGACGATCCGCAAGGACAGCGGGCGTGCGGGCGTGGTGCCCGAGGGTGTCGAGGTCCTGTATGGCAACCGCGACCCGGAGAAGTTCGCCGAGGATTGGAAGGATGACGCACGGCAGAACCCCAAGGGGTTGGAGAAGCGTCCTGACAACCCGAAGGGCCTGACGCAGTTGCAGGGGCGTCAGTGGGACGCAGTGATAGACACGTCCGCATATTTCCCTCGCATCGCCAAGGCGTCGGCGGAGTTGCTCGCGTCCAACGTGAAACAGTACGTGTTTGTGTCGACGCTGTCGGTGTATGCGGACACGAGCAAGGCGATCACGGAGGGAACGCCGACCGCGAAACTCGCCAATCCCTTGATTGAGGACTTTGGCGCACAGTTCGAGAACTACGGACCAGGGAAAGCGGCGTGCGAAGATTTGATCGAGAAGGTGATGCCCGGGCGCGTGACGAATATCCGCCCCGGCTTCATCGTGGGCCCACGCGATTCTTCCAACCGATTCCTGTTTTATCCGATCCGCGTGCGTCGTGGCGGGGAAATGGTCCTGCCCGGCTCACCCGACGACCCGATCCAGATCATCGACGTGCGCGACTTGGGCGCGTGGATTGTCAAGACGATCGAGGACAAGACAGTGGGCGTGTTCAACGCGACTGGCCCGGCGGAGACGCTGACGATGAAGGCGATGGTCGAGGGGTGTCGCGCGGGTGCGAGCACCAGCACGACCTTTGCGTGGGAAACTGAAGAGGCTCTCAAGGCGCTGGGCAACGGCGCAGATGGCGAACCTCTGTATCAGGAAGGGTCGTATCCGCTGTACGTGCCGCCCGCGGGCGAGGGGGCGGGGTTCCACAAGTGCGATTGCACCAAGGCGATTGCAAAGGGGCTGGCGTTCCGCTCGGTGGAAGAGACGGCTCGCACGACGTTGGCGTGGTACGACTCGATCCCGGCCGAGGTTCAAAAGGGGATCACTCGCTTCCCGATGAGCGAGGAGAAGCAGGACGCGCTGCTCGCCGCGTGGAAGGCGTCGAAAAAGAAGTAGCCATCCCGTTGAATCCTCCACGCGCCCGCTTCACACGCCCACGATGAGTCCTCGAATCGTGGCGCTTCTTCGCGCCCCAAAGAACCTTCCCCCAACCCCTTCCTGGAAGGAAGGGGAGTGAAGAAAAGACCGGGTGCTTTGGCACCTCGGCTCTGATCGAAACCCGGATGATGTTTGGGCGGTACGCTTGTCGTGCAACGACACGCCATGACATCGCCGCCGACACATGCTGAGGACTCACACGCTGGAAGCGCCGGTGCGCCGAAGTCGTGCGCGAAGTGTGGCGTTGATTGCACGTCGATCGCACGCGTGAAAGACGAGCGCGGTCGTTACTTCTGCAAGGCGTGCTACGACAAAGCGATCGCGGCGATGGCGTCCAAGATCATCGAGACGGCTCCGCCAACGCGGAGTGAGTCCGCGACGAAAAGAGCGGTGCCCGTCGCGAACCAATCGCCAGCAACCCCCGACGCGATGGACGAGCCGGCGGATCTGTTGAGCGAGACGGCGGCGCCAGATCCAGCATCGCGCGACGTCGAGATCTACGCGCTCGCTGAACCAGAGAAGCCCAAGCACATTGAGACGATGCGGGATTGTCCGTCGTGTGCCCGCGAGATGCGAGAGCGTGATTCGCTGTGCCCGCACTGCGGGTTCAACACGGTGCTAAACGTCGAAGCCGAGGACGATTTGCCGACGGTGACGGCGGTCTTCAAATCGGGCAAGGCGTGCTGCGGAAAGTGCGGCTATTGCATCGAGAAACTCGGCTCGCTCAAATGCCCGGAGTGTGGATCGCCCAATCGCATTCCGCGGCGCAGCGCGTGGGAGCAGGAGGATTCGGAGAAGATCGCGCGGATGCAGTTCATTCGCCCGGGCATCTACCTCGCTGTGGGAATCGTGGGCTATGGCGTGATTGCGATCCTCGAGAAGAGCATCGGCGCGTTCCTGGGGATGCTCATTATCTACGCCGTGTCGCTGCCCGCGGTGATCGGGGCGTTTCTTGCGTGCTCATTCCTGTGGCTGGGGTTCAACGATCGCCTGCGAAACGTGGTGTGGAAGTTGGCGGGGATTACGGCCCTCACGTTCCTCCCGCTTTTCTTCTTTGAGGGGACGTGGTTCATCCCGATGGTGCTCGCAGGGCTCACGTTTTCCACGCTGATCCGCATCGAGTTGGACGTGGACCAGGGCGATGCGTGGCTGGTGGGCCTTGCGGTGCTTATCGCGCAGTTCGCGATGTTCGCCGCAATGGTGTGGTTCCTGAGGTGGATCGGGCAATGGTGAAGCGGTGCGCAGCACAACACCCACCTCGGGCGAGGTGGGCGTTGTGCGCGAACCCCGGAAGGGTCACTCAGGCGAAGAACGGCCGGTCTTGATGTCTCTTACTTCTTCAGGTCGGCGAGCGCCGCCCCGAAGTTGATGTGATACGTCTTGCCATCCAGGACGAGCGCGGGGACGGACTTGACGCCGAGCCGCTCGGCCTCGCCCACACGCTGCTTTGCCTGACCGAGATGCACGATCTCGACCTGCACCCGAGCCGGGTCCAGGAACCCCGCCAACTGCTTCTCGGCATCGACGCAAACCGGGCAACCCGCATGGAAGAACTGGGCCTTGACCTTCATAGCATGTCTCCTGATGATGGCGTATCGTCGACGTGACGATCACGACCGATCTGCATGAAGGTACCTCGTCCGACGGCGTTGACAATCCTCCACCGTTGCGTGGGGTACCCACCAAACACACCCAAATGCGACGATCCTCGACTCAGAAAAACTTGGAAAACACTCGCCCGGAAGCGGCGAGCGTCGGTGCCATGCTCGAGAGCATCGTGGGCTGCAAGTGGTCCATGCATGTCCTGCTCCAGATTCGCAAGGGCGTTTCCAGACCCGGAGCGCTCACGAGGACCGCTCGCGGACTCTCGGGCAAAGTTCTCGCGGAGCGGCTCGACAAACTCACACGCTTTGGAATCGTCGAGCGTACGGCGTACCCAGAGGTTCCGCCGCGCGTTGAGTACACACTGACGGAGTTTGGGAAACGGTTCGTGCGTGTGCTCGATGCCGTCGAGGAACTGGAGAACGAACTCACGAGCCAATAGCCGCGCTTCATTGCGCAACGGTGCGATGAGGATTTCGTGGCCGAGTGAGCCCTCGATCGGGTTCCCGGGCGGGCCCTCTCTCCAAAAGAAAAGCCCACCCCTTGCGAGGTGGGCCATCAGCGTCCCTGCTGATCTTGTGAACGCCAGCGCCTCCGCTGGCAACGATCAGGGATCAGTGATTGGAGTGCTCGTCCGCGTGCGCGT
>Ga0075158_10001148_pt1 | contig 20303 bp, 19 predicted proteins | sample JI91814BDNA_FD_70968 | JGI IMG/M metagenome (GOLD analysis project Ga0075158, IMG submission 70968) | Wastewater effluent complex algal communities from Wisconsin, to seasonally profile nutrient transformation and Carbon sequestration -... | ecosystem: Engineered > WWTP > Effluent > Algae... | reverse complement strand
CTGAATCACTGAAAACTGAACCACTGAAAACTAAATCAAGCTCTCTCTATAGGGAAAGGGAGAACCCCATCCAGAGAAGTCACTTGGCAAGCTAACATCACCAAGCGATCGAAGCCTAAGGCACAGCCTACAGACGATGGCATTCCAGAATCCATCGCCTCCAATAATCGACTTTCTTCGGGCAACATGATTTTGCCATCGCGCATGCGCTGCTGATTGATGTCGCGATTACGCCGTCGAAGCTCAGCCGAATCTAATAACTCGTGATAGCCGTTCGCTAACTCGACCCCACGATAGAAAATCTCAAAGCGTTCAGCGACACGCGAGTCGCGTTTCGAAATCTGCGCGAGCGCCGACTGGCTCGCAGGAAAATCACAAACGATGCTAGGCGCATTCATTCCCAACCGCGACTGCACCAACTCGGTAAACAGTAGATTGCACCAATCGTCCCAGTCATCGCTCCAATCCATGCCACTGACCAACTTACGATCGCAAGCCAGTTCAGCTAACTGTTGCAGTGTCGCGTCCAAGATATCGAGCCCCACATGTTCGCGGAAAGCTTCTTGGTATGTATGGATCGAAGACGGCTTTGCGTTTGCGCTCGCAGCATCAGGCAACAACGTCGTCACGAGATCGATCAGGAATTGCATACCTCCCTGATAATTGTCACCGACACGATACCATTCGAGCATCGTGAACTCGGGGTTATGCAATGGACCGCGCTCACCACCGCGAAAGACCGGCCCGATCTGATATATCTCAGTCAGCCCACTTGCCAACAACCGCTTCATGGCGAATTCGGGCGAAGTTTGCAGATAGGCGCGCGGCTCACCAAACCCCCAATGCACTAGTTCGCCACGTTCCACAATCCATGGCTCAAGATGCCGATCAATCACCGTGTCGCGGGAGAGAACAGGCGTTTGCACCTCCACAAAACCACGGTCATCAAAAAAACGTCGAGCCGCTCTCAACAGTTCGGCTCGACGTTTCAAATTTTCTATCGGTGCACTGGATAAATACATGGGGCCAAAGTTGGGTTAAGCGGCCCGCCTTCGCTCGATAACAGCCGGAAAACGGTCCGAATCTTCTTCATCCATATCTGCGTTATGCCGCACAGTGCGCTCGAATCCGTTGAGCACTCGCCTTACCGTGAAAGGACGACGGCTATCACGGCTATAGTATAGTCGCGTTGTCGCTTCACCCAACAACCCAACACTCAGCATTTGCACCGCCACTATACACAGCATGACGCCGAGCAAGAGTAGCGGGTTGCCGGTCATGTCCATACCAGCCATCAATTTGGCCAGTACCGTGCCCGCCAACGCGGCAGTACCCGCTGCCATAAACCCAAACGCAATGCGACCGAACAGCTTCATCGGACTGCTGTAGTAATCCAACATGTATTTCACGGTGATCAAATCTAACACCACGCGAATGGTGCGAGATAAACCGTATTTGGTTTTCCCGAATAGACGTGGATGGTGAGTTGTCACAACCTCCACACATCGGGCTCCGCGCCAGTGCGCCAGAATCGGAATGAACCGATGCATCTCGCCGTACAATTCTAATTCGTCCGCCACTTCGCGTCGCATCGCCTTGAGCGTACAACCTAAATCGTGAATCGGAAAACGTGTTACTTTAGAAATCAACCAATTCGCCATCCACGATGGTACCTTGCGACTGAGCAATTGGTCTTTGCGATTCTTGCGCCAACCATGCACCAAATCGTAACCTTCATCCAACTTGGCCAACATCATCGGAATATCGCTCGGATCATTTTGCAAATCACCATCCAAGGTGACTAAATAATCGCCACGAGCATATTCCAAGCCTGCTTGCATCGCCGCTGTTTGCCCGTAGTTACGTCGGAACTCTACCACGACCATACGCGGATCTTCTTTGGCCAATTGCTCCAACGCTTCGCGACTCCCATCGCGCGAACCATCGTTCACCAAAACAACTTCCACTTCGGTATTGAGCTGGTCCATAATCGGAAGCAACCGCTCGTACAAACGTGGAATGTTTTCTACTTCGTTATAGATGGGAACAATAATCGATACCGACATGCTCAGCCTCCCTGCTGACTTTCAATCCCGGCAGTAATCTTCTATGAACTTTATCCCAAACGATGGATGGCGAACAATGACGCAACCATGATCAGGGCTTTTGTGGCGTTTAACACCTTTTCCCCAAGTAAACCGAACTCGCGCAGCGCTCTGGAGATAGGTCAGCGAAGTTTAGAACTTCAGCCCCTCCATGGCAACATCATTCGCTTCCCCGCACTCGCTCCATCTCGCCGCAAACCGTTGTCTGCTAGCAATTGTGTGTGCTAGCAATTGGCAGGGGAGGGGATTAGGGTACACTGTCTCGGTAACTTGCGTTTCATTGATTCATCTACGGGATCCCAACCCTTGTCGGTACCTGACTTCGGAAGCAATGCTAGCAACCGCTATCGTCGCCAGACGCAATTCGCGCCGCTGGGGGCAGCCGGCCAGGAGCGATTGGCCCAGGCTTCGGTCGCCATTTGTGGCTGCGGTGCCCTAGGATCCGCGCTGGCAGAACGGCTCACCCGGGCCGGTATTGGGCGAATTCGTTTGATCGATCGCGATTGGGTCGAATGGGATAATCTCCCCAGGCAAACTTTATTCACCGAAGCGGATGCCGAACAGCGACTCCCTAAAGCCGTCGCGGCCAGCGAGAAATTGCGAGCGATTGATTCTCGCATCGTCCTCGAAGTTGCCGTCGAAGATATCACCTTCCGAAATGTTCACCAACTGTTGGGCGATGTTGATGTGATTTTGGATGGTACCGACAATTTTGAAACTCGCTATCTTATCAACGACTTTGCGATAGCTCACGCCAAGCCGTGGGTGCACGCTGGTTGTATCGGCGCACAAGGACAAGTACTTCCGTTATGGCCAGGCAAGACGGCCTGCTTCCGATGCTTACTCCCTGAATTACCACCTGCAGATAGCGTGGGTACATGCGATACGGTGGGGGTCCTAGGGCCTGCGGTTTCGATGATCGCGTCGTGCCAAGCTCTGGAAGCGATCAAGTTACTGACGCATATGACCAATGAAACCTTGGGTAAGCTGCAAGTGTTCGACATGTGGCAGGGAACACATCGCTCGATTTCGCTTGGTGCGTTATACGCCGATGGACAATGCCCAGCCTGCCAAAAAGGCGACCTAGAATTTTTGGAAGGAAGACGGAGCGCAGCGACTTCCATTTTATGCGGCAAAAACGCAGTGCAAGTGCAAGCTCCCGCGACACAACGTATCAACTTGAAAGAGATGAGCGAACGCTTGGCGGTACATGGCAATGTCCAAGTGAATGCGTTTCTATTGCGAGTGCAAGTTGACGCATTTCATATCACACTCTTCTCCGATGGCCGCGCGATCATTGCGGGAACAGAAGATCCAGCAATAGCTCGCTCGGTTTATTCCAAAGTCATCGGCAACTGAACCTATACTACGATTCCAATAGCAACGATTATGAATTGTCGTCGTCGGGGAATTCAAACTTCCGTTGATTGGCCGAATAGAATTTAGTGATATCGATGCCTTGTCTTTGTTCTTCTTCCATCAACTTGAGTCGTGTCTCAAGACGTTCAACACGGCGCATCAATTGTGGCACAAGTTCTGGCAGAGGATCACGAGCTTCGATTCTCGGCACCATGGGATAGCCGAGGTGACGTTGCATCGCGGCAAACAAAAAGAGAGGATCTTTCCGACGATTGGCTACAGCGATCTTTCCTTCTTTAGCGCCGAATAATATGGGAGCTTCGGGTGGTCCCGCATCTCCCCCCATTTGCCGTTGTCTGCGAGTTTCATATTCTTCGCTGCGAACATAAATCAAATCAGCCAACTCTACTAAACCGATTTGGCGGCGCACCACCAAGATCCAGTCGGCCCAATCTTTATCGTAGGCGTTATCTTCACTCATCGCTTTGAGGCCGCGATCATAGCTGAGTCGATTGCGACAAATGGTTTCAAATTGATAGAAAAAATAACCTTGTCGCGATTGTGAATTCGCGCGATGTTCGGCTTCGAATTGCAGAATCTTAAGCGCCGTCTTGAAATCAAACCGTCCCGAATCGCGTTCCGCTTCAGCTACTAAGTAGATTTGAAAAGGTGAGAAATAATGCTTGAGAATTTCCATGCCCTTGGCCAATACACCTCGATGCTTCAATTCGGCTGAGAGCATCTCGATGGCCATTGGCAGTTTGGCGGTGGCCAACAATTCATGACGAGTTTGATCGAGCAAATCTTGCAGCGTAATTTCTCGATTTAAGCGTTCCAACAGCGTGCGAAAAAAGTACGCTTGCTCTACATATTCTTCGCGCGGCAACATGCTGTAAGATCCTACGCTGGTAACGTTAAAGATGCTTCTTAAGAAACTCGACCGCTTTGGTGCGAGCCTCGCGATTCAAGAAGGTCATCAAGTGTCCTTGCCCATCCACTTGCATGAATTCTGAAGTGATACCACATTTCTGCAACTCATCGTGCAAGCATCGACTGTTATCGAGAGGGACGAGCCCATCTTCATCACCGTGAAAAAAGAAAAAGGGTGGATCTTCGGGAGATGCAAACAAACGTGGTGAAGCAGCTTTATAAACCTCTGGTTTCTCTGCGCGTGACCCACCTAGCCAGTAAGCGAGAGTACGATTCTTCAAACCCAACTTACTGAAGTCACACGGAGCACCGCCGGCAACAACAGCTTTTATCTTAGGTTGATCTTGAGTGGGATTGCAGGCGATTAAAGCCGCCAAATGAGCGCCTGCCGAATAACCATATACGCCAATCCGATTGGTATCGATGTGATATGGAGTTGCCTTTTCAACAATCCATTTAAGGGCGATTCGACAATCATCCACTTGGGCGGGAAACAAATGTTTGGGGGCAAGCCGATAGTTGATATTGAAAACGACGAAACCAGCTCGAGCCAATTCACGCGCATGGTCAGCCATGTTCCACTTGTCGCCTGTTGCCCAACCGCCGCCATGAATCAGCACGACCAAGGGCCTCAACTCGTCATCGGCAATTCGATAGAGATCGCCCTGAAGTTTTTCACCCTCGACTTCGTGGAACACCAGATTGCGTTGGACGTCGAGTTTCGGATCCGCAGCCACAACTTGCGTGGTGCCCGCAATGATCGAGAACGGAAAGTAGATTGCGAACACAAAGACGATCGCCATTCTCGCCATAGTACATCTCCAGAATAGACACGATTTCATGGTCCAGTTGCGATCGGGCATTTCATCATATTCGTCTACCGCTTGTTCCCAAAACAGAATTCCCCCCTTGAGATTGTCGTTTTTGGAGAGAATCTGTGTGGGTTCCGGGTCGGTACCCTGTTTATCCTACACATCTTCTTTGAGAGAGTATTGAAGGATTGGAGACTTTCTCCAGTCCACCTAGCCTCCGCTGCGCTCCAGCTACGGGTTAAACGAACCGCAGCTAACGAGTGATTCTCTAAGTTGATTTCGATACGGCAGAAGATGTGTAGGATAAACAGGGCGGTACCTAGGTTCTAAACCTGGGTAAAGCTTGCTCGATCCGTTACAATAATAGAGACCGGGGGAGCCTACAGAGCTTTTTGACTTGAAGTTCATGTTGCGTTTGCTCGGTTTTTCGCTCCCCATAAACCATTGTGTTTCCTTCAATCGAATTGTGTTTTAACGATGCCGACGCGAAATTCTGCCCGAGGGGTGCCTGATCCCTCATTAGACCCCACATCAGATTCCGCCTTGGCTGCATCAGGTCAATTCAGCACGATTGGGGCGGCCGTCGATGCCATTCGCCGAGGTGAAGTGGTCATTGTGGTCGACGCGGAAGATCGCGAAAACGAAGGGGATTACATTTGCGCCGCCCAATTGGCGACTTCGGAAACCATCAATTTTATGTTGGGTGGGCACGGCCAACTTTGTGCTCCTATCCTTCCGTCAGCTTGCCAACGCCTACAGCTTTCCCCGATCGTAGACCGCAACACGGCGCCATTGCAGACCGCCTTTATGACCCCCGTCGATCATGCGGGCTGCAAAACGGGGATCACCGCCGGCGAACGAGCTGAAACGATTCGGCGGCTCGCGTCCCCCACCAGTGCGCCTGAAGATTTTGTTCGACCAGGACACGTCTATCCATTGCTAGCCATGGAAGGTGGCGTGCTTCGTCGGGCTGGTCACACGGAAACGGCAGTCGACTTGGCTCGAATGGCGGGGCTGACACCAGCAGGCGTTTTGTGTGAGATTTTGAACGAAAAGGGAGAACGAGCGACTCGAGATGACCTCCGCCGCCTCGCCGATAAACATAAGCTCGAGATGATTTCGGTCGAGCAATTGATCGCTCACCGCCGCTTGAATGAAAAGCTGGTACAACGAAGTGCCCAGGCGAAATTACCCACCAAATTTGGTGAGTTTGAGATCATTGTGTACCAGATCCAGTATGAGGATCATGAACCGATCGCTTTGGTATTTGGTGACATCGCCGCGGAGGGCCCCCCTCCTTTAGTGAGAATGCATAGCAGTTGCTTTACGGGCGATTTGATAGATTCGCTCCGTTGCGATTGTGGCGACCAATTGCGTTTGGCCCTCGAAGCGATTTCGCGTGAAGGCCGTGGCGTATTGGTTTATTTGCTGCAAGAAGGCCGTGGCATTGGACTTACGCAAAAAATCAAGGCTTACGCACTACAAGATCAAGGTCTCGATACCGTACAGGCCAATCATGCTTTGGGATTCCGGGCAGATATGCGTGATTACGGGGTTGGAATCCAGATTTTGAAGGATTTGGGCCTTAAAGAGATACGGTTGTTGACCAACAATCCGAAGAAAACCGAAGCCTTTAATTTGCGAGGTTTCGACCTAAAAGTCGTGGATCAGGTCCCCATCATCCCGCCCATTCACGAATTCAACGCATCTTATCTAGCCACTAAAAAGGAGAAGATGGGTCACAAGTTGCCTCTCGACTAGACCCCTTGCTAACTTTTAATGGGGACTTTTTTTCCAGAAAAGGCACCCTAAAGTCGGATAGATTGAGATAGCGTAGTTTCGATTAGCAGTTACGATAATTATAGCACTTGCGCGGATTTTGCGGGCACCATAGGTCGCACCTAGCAATCATGATGGTATCCGGAGAACTGTACTGGGCGAACCACAAACTGAAGTTGTGTTGGTAAATGGGGACAAGAGCCGATGACTAGATCGCCGACACTCCGATAAGGGTGTTAACTTTGGCAATCTATGCCGTTGGCCGCCAAGAATCCTCTAGACCTCAATCCGGAGATGTCGTACTCTCAGGACTGCGTTCGCGATTTATTTTTGATCTTTCCCAAATGGTCTTTCACGATGACTACCTACAGTCTCGATTACATCGACGACCTGTACGTTCAATATATCAAGGATCCTTCAAGCGTTTCGCCAGGCTGGCGCCGCTACTTTGAAGAGTTTTCCTTAGCCGCACAACACAACGGTACCAATGCGACTGCGGTCCCAGCGGTAGAGCCCGGTGCTGATGGCTATTCTTCCTCCGCTCGCGATGAAGCGTTGTGGCTTGCCCGTATGCAAGACCGCATCGACCAACTCGTGCGCGAGTATCGAGTGCGCGGGCATCTGATGGCCAAACTCGATCCTTTGGGAATCGACCGCCAGAAGCTCCCTGAGCTCGACCCTCAAATGTATGGTTTGAGCGAAGAAGATTTGAGCCGTCCGTTTTCCTGCGCGTCGCTCGACTATGTCAACGCGCGAACACTGGGCGACATCGTTGAGAAATTGCGCAATACCTATTGCCGCAACATCGGGGCTCAATTTACCCATATTGATAATCGCAATATCCGCGACTGGCTTCAGCGTCGAATGGAAAGCTGCGAGAATCGAATCGAGTTGTCGCGCGATGTTCAAACGCGTATTTACACTCGCTTAGCTGACGCGTCGGTGTTTGAAGAGTTTGTCCGTCGCAAGTTCGTCGGGCACAAGACCTTCTCCTTGGAAGGTGCCGAAAGTTTGATTCCATTATTGGACTTGGCTTTGGAGAAGGCCGGCCAACATGGAATTGAAGGAGTGATTTTCGGAATGGCCCACCGCGGTCGTCTTAATGTTCTTGCGAACATTATGGGCAAACGCGCTCAGAACATTTTCTGGGGCTTTGACGATCCACGTCCTGACTTGCATCGGGGCGCTGGCGACGTGAAATATCATCTCGGTTACAGCAGCGATTGGACCACCAGCAACGGTGCTAAGGTTCATTTGTCATTGTGTTTCAATCCAAGCCATCTCGAGTTTGTGAACCCTGTGGCTTTGGGGCGTGTTCGTTGTAAGCAAGACCTTTCGCAGGATTTTGATCGCGAACGGCAATTGACGTTGCTCATTCACGGCGATGCCTCGTTTGCTGGCGAAGGTATCATCCAAGAAACCTTCAATATCTCGCAGCTTTCTGCCTACAACACCGGCGGTACGTTGCATGTGATTATCAATAACCAAGTTGGATTCACGACCGAACCAACGCAGAGCCGCAGCACGACCTATTGCACCGACGTAGCTAAGATGCTGCAGATTCCGATCTTCCATGTGAATGGTGAGGATCCCGAAGCAGTAGCTCAAGTCGTGAATTTGGCGATGGATTTCCGTCGTGAATTCCGACGCGACGTCGTCATCGATATGTATGCTTATCGCCGCTGGGGCCATAACGAATCGGATGAACCGCGTTTCACTCAGCCGACGATGTACAAAGCAATCGATCAACGCAAGAGTGTGCGTGAAAGTTATCTCGAACGCTTATTGCAGATGGGTGAAATCACTCGGGCTGAAGCGGACGAAATCTCCAAGGTTCGTCAGGACAAATTGGAAGCCGAATTTGCGTTGGCTCAACGCAAAGAAGATTACTACTCGGACTTGCAAACTTTAGGTGGGTTGTGGCAAGGTTATTTCGGTGGTCCAGAACCTGCGACCGACGAAACCGTGACCGCGATTCCAGAAGAAGTGGTCAACGACGTGTTGCTCAAGTTGTGTGAAGTCCCCGAAGGCTTCCAATTGAACAACAAACTCGCGAAGATTTTCGAACAGCGCCAATTGATGGCAACCAGCAATAAGCCACTGGATTGGGCTGCGGGTGAGTTGTTGGCTTTTGGTACGGTATCGCTCGATGGCCATCCGATCCGAATAACGGGCCAGGATAGCGAACGCGGAACGTTTAGCCATCGTCATGCCAACTTGCATGATATGGAAACCAATGCCACCTACATGCCTTTGCAGCACTTGAATCCTTCGCAAGCTCGCATCGAGATTTCGAACAGTCCATTGAGCGAAGCAGCTGTGCTCGGTTTTGAATATGGCTACAGTTTGGATTGCCCTCATGGCTTAGTGGCCTGGGAAGCGCAGTTCGGTGATTTCTGGAACGTAGCCCAGGTGATTGTCGACCAGTTTATTTCGAGCGCGGAAGACAAATGGGGCCGCCTCAGCCGATTGGTGATGTTGTTGCCACACGGATTTGAAGGTGCAGGTCCAGAACATTGCAGTGCACGCTTAGAGCGTCTGCTGCAGTTGTGCGCCGAAGACAACATGATTGTGGCTCAACCGACGACGCCAGCCCAATACTTCCATCTCCTTCGCCGTCAAGTGAAGCGCAAGTGGAGTAAGCCATTGATCGTGATGACACCGAAGTGGTTGTTGCGTCATCCGATGGTGTTGTCAGCAAAAGAAGAATTCACCTCGGGTCGTTTCCTGAAGATTTTGAAGGACGAACGACCAGCACCGACCAGTACCAAACGCGTACTGATGTGCACTGGTAAGGTTTACTATGAACTCTTCGAACGCCGCCAGAACACCAAGGCAGACAACGTCGCAATTCTTCGAGTTGAACAGTTGTATCCTCTCTCAGAAGCCGAAGTGCTGACCGCTTTGGAACCATACCAAGCGGGTACGGAAGTTGTTTGGGTGCAAGACGAACCGACCAATATGGGTGCTTGGACCCATATGAAGATGCGGTTTGGCGACGCGATCCAGAAGAAATTCCCATTCTCCCTAGTCAGCCGTACCGAATCGGCCAGCCCTGCGACCGGTTCGCCCAATACCCACAAGCTCGAGCAACAAGAATTGCTCGACGCAGCTTTTGCGAATCTGTAAAAATCACCTGGACGAGATGGCCGGAAAATGCGTTTCTTAACGCCTCTGCCGGTCATTCTCGGGGTGACAACCGGATTCATAAAAGATACAGTCTAGGTATTGCAGGAAGGCTGGCATAAGGACGGGCTATTTGCCGAAGTAGAGCATAGCCAACTCACATACGCATTCAGCTAACAAAGCACACAGAGAAACGCACGTAATAAGTGCCCACTAGAGCAAAACCATGGTTGAAGTTAAGGTTCCGTCGGTCGGTGATTCGATCAGTGAAGTTCAAATCAGCAAGTGGTTGAAAAAAGAGGGAGATTGGGTCAACATCAACGAAGATCTCGTTGAATTGGAAACGGAAAAAGCTTCCGTCCAAGTACCTTCTCCAGTCGCCGGTATTCTGACCAAGATCGTGAAGAAAGCCGAAGAGTTCGCTGCCATTGGCGATCTATTGGCGGAGATTGCTCCCAGCGATAAACCTGCTGCCGGAAGCGCCCCTGCTGCTGCTCCTCCTCCTCCTGCCGCCGCTCAAAAACCAACTTCCGAAGCGAGCGATGCTCGCGTCATGCCAGCCGCCCAACGTATGCTCGACGAGAACAAACTTAAGGCCAGCGATGTGACAGCTACAGGCCCCGGTGGTCGTGTCTTGAAGGAAGATGTTGCTCGTCATATCGAAGCGGCTAGCAGTGCTCCCCCAGTTACGGCTCAAGTTCTTCCCGCAGCTCCACCTGCAGCGAAAACTCCTGTGCCAACCTCCACACAGATCAGCGTCGGTGGCCCAGATCGCATGGAAGAAGTGAAACCACTTAGCATGATCCGTCGCACGATTGCCGCGCGATTGGTTCAAGCACAACATACGGCCGCACTTCTCACCACGTTTAATGAAGTCGACATGCAACCCGTTATGGCGTTGCGAGCTAAGTACAAGGACATGTTCCAAGAGAAGCATGGCATCAAGTTGGGCTTGATGTCGTTCTTTGCGAAGGCCAGCGTTGAAGCCCTGCGACGTTATCCAGCGGTGAACGCTGAGATTCGTGGCAACAACATCGTGTATCGCCATTATTACGATATCGGTATCGCGATCGGCGGTGGCAAGGGCTTGGTTGTGCCCGTGTTGCGCAACGTTGAGAAAATGAGCTTCGCGGACATCGAGCGAACCATCGGCGAATACTCACGCAAGGCGATGGAAAATCGTTTATTGCCGGAAGACTTAGAAGGTGGCACCTTCACGATTAGCAACGGTGGTATCTATGGATCGTTGTTGTCGACTCCGATTGTGAATCCGCCACAAAGCGGTATTCTCGGTTTGCACAGCATTCAAGATCGGCCTGTCGCTCGCGACGGCCAAGTGGTTATTCGTCCGATGATGTATATCGCTTTGACTTACGATCATCGCATCATCGATGGCCGCGAAGCGGTGAGCGCACTACGCACCATCAAAGAAGTTCTCGAAGATCCAGCTCGCTTGTTCTTGGAAGTATAATCGCTCACTTCCCAAGTTCTCTAGCGGAATAAAATTCCTATCAACCGCAGGCATAATCTTTCGATTGTGCCTGCGGTTTTTCTTTGTTACATGGGAAATTGTCACCTTTTCTAAAATCGAATGTCAAAGGCGTGGTCAGATGGCTGATTACAGACCTAAACCAAATTCCACTGACACTGGAATTTTGACTTCGACAGATTTCGAAAAATAGGTCACTTCAAAGTTAAGCTCCTGGCTTTCCGATGCCACTTGATACGATTGCGAATAGGTAACATCATCTCCGAATCCAAAACTTCCAGAGCCGCCGCTCGAGGATTCGATTTCTTTACCGGCATCGGTAAAAGTGATTTTGGAAATCTTATTGAAGGCCGATTTCGCGGAGAGCTCAAACATCTTTTTATAGGGTTCGCTGAACGCTTCGGAGACCTGTTTGATTTCCGTATCAATACCAGCGATTTTGATTTTCGTACCTTGTTCGATGGTCAACACGCCTTTTTCCGTCTTTGGTGCTTCGCCGATAACAAAGACCAATTCGCCCGTAACTTTGAGCGATGTGGTTCCTTGAGGTGGCAATTCCGTGGCGCGAATTTGAGCTATGGCTCGCGAAGGATCGTTAGCGATTTGCGAATTCACTTTGCCATCGAAGTATTCATCGAGCGGCAGCTCAACACCTTTGGCCGTCGTCAATTTTAGCGATGATTTCTTGCCATCAAGCATCAGTATGTGCGATTTAGGAATCGCCACAGCCATATCCACTTCCAGTCCTGGTGGACGCCCCATCGCGAAAGAACCACCGAACTCGGAGTTCGGATCTTTTTTGGCGATCGCTAGACCTCCAACCTCGACAGTTCCCTTTTCCTGCGCCTTCGCGACCTCACTCCCACTTGCCAGAAGAGTTGCCACAAGCATGGCTGCAACTATGGCGCGAGCCCCGATGATCGGTCGTGCGATAACTGTGAGTTCATTGATTGGCCAGACGCGTTTCATAATTTCTTCCTCGATGGTCACCATCATTGTTTAAATGCCGAACCTACGCAGGCTCTCAGTATACGAAATCGAAGACTGCGATGTACTTCCGCAATGTCTGCAAGAAACGCGCGATACGAGCTTCAGAAAATGGAGAAAGAGCATCCGATCGCAGCAATTTCGGGCTGCAATCGAAGCCATTTCACAGAATTCCAGTTGATCCCTTGGCCGAAGAGACGAATAATTAACTTGGAAGAATTTAGGAGTTAAGCATGGGTACAGAAACCAAGAAGGCCGGAATCGCGACTTCGCGAAAAACAAAAAAACCTCCTTCGAAAAAGACACCTAAGAGGGCCCTAACATCGAATTCTCGCGCTAATTCTAAGCTCGCTATTTCCTCTAAACCCAAGACAGCTTTCATCAAGTCGTCGGCTAAGAGTTCTTTGCCATCTCGTGAAGAAGAAATTTTGAATTCGAAGTTGGTTAGCAAGAATGTTGCAAAGCTCTTAGAACTCGCAAAAGACGTTTTTGGCAACAAGACCAAAATGCAGCGTTGGATGCGAACCGCTAACCAAGCGTTAGCTGGCTCACGACCGGTGAGTCTTTTGAATACTCCCAAAGGAGTTAAGCAAGTTGAGGAAGTGCTATTGCGAATTGAGTACGGAATTTACAGCTAGCCATGGAATTCTGGCGAATTTGCAAACGAAAATATCAAGACGCTGCTTTCACGGGCATTGGTGGTATACATGTTGACGGCCGATGGCATCGAAGGGGCTGTCGTATCGTCTATACAGCATCAAGCCTATCATTGGCGACTCTTGAGGCTTTCGTACACCACAACTCGGAAAATTCGCCGTCAGACCTTTGCCGAATTTTGGGCTATCTGCCCGATTCTGTATCACAAGAAATCGTAAATGTATTGGATTTGCCAACGAATTGGGCTGATATCCCATCACCGAACAGTTTGCGCGACATCGGCACTGAATGGATCAATTCTCGGCGATCGCTTTGCTTAATAGTACCATCTGCAGTCGTTTCGGGAGTTGAACGCAACATTTTAATAAATCCTCAGCACAAAGATTTCCACCTTCTTAAAGTCGTGGGGGTCTGGAAGCATGTTTTCGACCCTAGAATGTTCGGAAAGTGAGAATAGCCTTCTCATGGCAACCACGAAATGGTGCTGAAGCTATGCGACAAACATCGGATTTTTAACCGCCAGAAAGCCCATTACACTGGGCGAAGGTGAGGCATGCGAAATTAGCGAGGCTTTAGAAGGTAGTGCCAGAGGGACTCGAACCCCCGACCGACGGATTAGAAATCCGTTGCTCTATCCAACTGAGCTATGGCACCCCATGCGGAAAAACCAATGTTTTACCGCGTTTTCTTGCAATCCCTAAGGACTTAGCGTCGATAGCCTTTTACGCTTGACGCCTGTTTTGACGCCACCGCTATACCGTGGTATGTTGGGAGGCGTCAAAGATGACGCCTGTCCGCAGCGAACGGACAGACGTCGGATGCTACCTAAACCGCTAAGCCTGAGGTAACAACGATGGATCATTCTATCGCGTTCAGCGATTCCCGCAAACCGCCAAAACCATACGACGAATTCCCACTATACGCACACAAGACAAAGCGTTGGGCGAAAAAGATCAAAGGTAGGACCATTTTTTTTGGTCCGTGGCGTACCGACCCGCAGCACTACGAAAGCGACTGGCAAACCGCCTACGCCAAGTATTGCCATGAAGTCCCCTATCTAATCGCGGGTAAGACTCCACCCCCGATGGAAACCACGTCTCTAACCGTGGGGACGTTAGTCAACGCGATGTTGGAAGCCAAGGAACATTCGGTTCGTACTGGCGAACTATCGCAGCGTAGTTGGAACGACTACAAGCGAGTAGGGAAGATTGTCATCGATGAACTAGGTCGATACACGACCGTTGAAAGCCTAATGCCAGCGGACTTTGCAGCACTCCGCGCCAAGCTAGCCAAGACCCGCAGCATGGTTGCGTTGTGGTCCGAGATCGGACGAATCAGCGTATTCTTCAATTGGGCTGAGAAGCAAGGAATGATCGATCGACCCGTCAGGATGGGAGATTCATTCAAGAAGCCAAGCAAGAAATCGTTGCGACGAGAACGCCAAGCAAAACCCAAAAAGATGTTCAGCGTCGACGAGCTGCGTTCAATCTATCACGCAGCAAACCAGACCATGAAAACATTCATGCTACTGGCACTCAATGGTGGACTTGGCAACAGCGACATAGCACGACTCGAACCGAGACATATCGTCAACGGTTGGATTGTCTACCCTCGACCTAAGACATCGGTCGAACGTCGCTTTCCATTGTGGCCAGAGACATTGGCGGCGCTCGAGCAATACGGAATCGACACCGAGTCCGAGTTTGTGTTTCTCACGAAGTATGGCAAGACGTGGCATAAGGACGTGGCAGACGATCCGATCACCAAGGAGTTTCGGAAGATATGCGACACCGCGAAGTGTCACCAGCCAAACCGTGGATTCTACGCGTTAAGACACCAGTTTCGGACCGTGGCGGACAGTTGCAGAGATCGGACCGCAGTCGACTACATCATGGGTCACGATGACGCCAGCATGTCCAAGCATTACACCGAGGACATCGAAAACGATCGATTGCAAGCAGTGGTCGACCATGTTCGCCAGTGGGTATTGCCAATGTTCAGCGAGGTGAAGCAATGAACCACCCCAACCAAGAATTGATTTTTCGCGTTAAGTGTATATCGACTGCACTTCCATTTTTAGAGGGTAAGTTTAACGATGCAGTTGAAGCAGAAATAAACCGCAAGAAATCCCCTGGCGAGAAGGGCGATCCGCTAGATAAATACCTCAAAGCGATCGAACCAGCGTTCAATGAACTGGCGGAATACAAGAATAGCTTGGCGGCGGAACTTGCGAATAGGGGTCCAGCATGTACTAAGCTGGCGGTTGCCTTGCGTGGCGGATTCGATGTTCCCAAGCCATACGCTTTTATCTTCGATGCAATTTGCGAACTCGAACAAAACCAGACCCCTGAAAGCGATCCGTTTGTGTTGCACCACGATAAGATGGAAAGCCAAGGACATAGTCGAAAAGCGATTGCGGAAGCATGGTACGACCAGCTACCAGTAAGTGAACGTCGTAGGCTATCCGATGACCAGTTAGGTAAAGGCGGCGCGATCAGGAAGCTAGTTAAGGATATCGACAACTTGCGTTACAAGCGAAGTCGAAATAAGCGTTCCTAGCCTACCTCTCGAAACACTAAAAAGACACTAAACGCGTAGTGGTTGCAAAAAACTTCTACGCGTTTTTTCGTTGGGTATCGCACAGAGAAAAGCAGTGTTGCACTAAATGGTTAGTGTATCCCAACAACAGCCAAAATCCTCAATACCATTGCACCCAACATTCGCGTTCTTTCTATGGGAGGTGTAAGCGATGGTAGTAGATACTCGGTACTTCACGCCACAAGAGGCGGCAGACGTTCTAGGGTGCGATCCCGAACAGGTGTTGCACTGGATTCATTCGGGACAGTTGCCAGCGACGAACGTCGCAAAGAGTCCAAACGGACAACGACCACGTTGGCGTATTCCCGAAAGCGACTTAGGCAAGTTTCTCATTTCGCGGCGCAACACGCCACCAGCACCGCCAGCGAAAAAACAGATTCAACGCATCCCCAAAAACTACGTTTAACAAAAAGGATATCAAGATGTCATCAACAAAAAGTTACAGCGTCGATGCAGTCGCGACAGTGACAAAATCCAGCAAAGCAGAAATTCTACGTGCGATTCACGACAAGCAGTTGAAAGCCAAAAACCATGGCACCCGCGAAGAACCGCAATGGCGGGTAACACCGAAAGCTGTCGCGAATTGGATTCTTGAACACAACCCCACCAATCCCCTCGACGAAATTCGCAAATAACAATAAGGAGTCAAGGACGATGGCAGACCAACCACCAAATGAAAAGGGGTCCGACCGCATCGACGATCGAACCCCAAGCATGGACCAACCACCCAAGATTGTACAGGCGCCGGCGCCGACAATCAAAGTGTTGTTGCGTGTATATCCCGATGGCTACTGCGAGATATTCGCAGATGGTCAGATACACGCCTACATCCAGAAAATACTACAGGCACCAGGCGTAGCGGGTGAACGTCTCGCTATCGAATACGCAGACGCCACTATTCCCCTGTCTCACAAGAACCTCGACGATGCACGAAAGCTAGTTCAGACGTTTGACACTCGACCCGTCAGCGTATCGCAGTTTGTGACGATGCGGGAATCGCTGGCGGCGCTCCGAATCATCGATGCCTATCAACGGAGGGTATCGGCATGAACCCAGGCGATATGATCGAACGAGCTTTTCGCGATGGCGTTGGAGTTGTTTTGGATGGCGGCAAGATTCGCCTGGATGGACCACCGCCAGCGGTTGAACAATGGCAACCACGATTCGACCAGTACCAAAAAGCGGTTGTCAGATATTTGCAAGACCTCGACCGCCAGCAAGACAAAGAGATCGGTTCAGAATCTTGGTTGGTCGATGAGATGAACCACCAAGAGAACCATCTATCTAAACGGTTCGTCGATGCCTACCAGGACCAATTGCGATTCGTCCCTAAATGGGGTCGATGGTTGCGATGGGATGGCAAGCGATGGTTGGTCGATGACAACGGAATCAAAGTCCTTGAAGCGTCCAGGCAATACAGCCAAAGCCTATGGCGTGAAATTGGCGGCGCCATGAAATCACTAGACGAAAAAGCGATTTTTCGTTTATTGAAGTTTGTCAAACGTGCGAACAATTCCAGCGTGTTGGGAAGTGTGATTCATCTCTCCCGCAGCGATGCGAGAATCGTTGTTTCCCATGAGGACTTGAACAAAGAGTCTGGAATCCTCAACGTCCAAAACGGAATCTTGAATCTATCCACAGGCGAACTGTCACCACACGACCCGTCAAGGAATATCACGCAGCTGGCTAGCGTTGAATATCACGCAAGCGCCGACTGTCCGCAATTCAACGCGGCGCTCGAGTTGATTTTTGACAACGATAGCGAGGTGATTCGCTACGTTCAACAATTGCTTGGTTATGCGATCAGCGGAACGTGTTCCGAGCATATCCTACCGATTGCCTACGGTTCGGGATGCAATGGCAAGTCCACGTTGACCAATGTCATTTTGGGATTGCTTGGCGACTATGCAGGACTGGCGAACGAATCTTTGCTACTTGGTACGGGTCAAGGACACCCTACCGAAAAACTCTTTCTCTACCAAAAGCGGTTCGTTCCGATCAGTGAACCCGATTCAGGCGCACAGATGAAGGAATCGCGGGTCAAGGAACTGACGGGAGATTCGACGATCACCGCGCGAGGCATGAAGCAGGATTTTTGGAGTTTCCAGCGGTCCCACACGTTTTGGATGTCTACGAATCATCTTCCAACCATCAGCGGTTCGGATGAGGGAATCTGGCGGCGAATCAAATTGATACCGTTCAGGGTCGACTTGCGAAGCAAAACGACACCAGAAGCAGACCTCGACAAGCGATTGTTACGGGATGAGGGTCCAGGCATCTTGCGATGGTTGGTCGATGGATATCGCGACTACCTAGCCAATGGATTCATTGAACCTACGTCCGTAATGACTGCGACCGAGTCCTATCGCTGCGAGGAAGATGAGATCGGACGATTCATTCAAGAACGATGCTACATATCCTCAAACGGAATCACGACCGCAGAGGACTTGTGGCAGACCTACCAGGCGTGGCGTGGCAAGATGAACCGAACGAACTTCGGTAGAGAGATGGCGAATCGATTCCCCAAAGAGACCCCGAATAGTGGTTCGTATCGTCGCAAGACCATCTATCGTGGCGTGGCAATCATCTCCGCGAATGAGATGGAACCAGAACAACAAGAAGCGTTCTAGGCGACTTGGCACCAGTTGGCACCAGTTTTTTGGGAGACCGTCTGAAATGTAGGTTTCCATATGGTTAACCATAAGACCCCTGTCAACTGGTGCCAACTACTGACAATCCCCGTTCTGTCACCAGTTTGGCACCAGTTTGGCACCAGTTGGCACCAGTTGGCACCACTATTTTCATTACCGCACAGAAAGAAAGTTTCAGGTGCGTTGTTGGAAAAACTGGTGCCAACTACTGCCAAAACAAAGGGACGAATCATCGATGAGCGCCGGCGCTAACTACTCAACGTGTTGTCTCGACCCTCTCCACCGCGTTTATCGGACGCGTCGAACGTCGCGATGGGTGGTCCGTTATCGTCGATGCCAGCATTGCGGAAGAACGTCCAAGACCATTGCTACCGACTTCATCGACCAGCGGAACTGGATTGAACGGAAGGACATCCGAAACCCGTTACCAGATGGTCCCGAACTTGAACCGATGGATGCCACAATGTCCGCAGACGATTCAGGCATGGATAACGAAAACGAGGGTGAACAATGTCAGTGATTAGTAATTTACTAGGTGCGATCCGTTCAAAGCGTCAAGCGAAGTTTGCGAGTGTATCCGAGAAGTACGATTCGTTCATTGGTCAGTTGGCGAAAGGCGAACAAGTCAACGTCGATGAGTTGGCGGACATCCTCGACGAACTCGACAAGTCCGATGCGGACTTGGAAAAAGACATCGCCAACAAACAACGCAGGATGGCGGCGGCGGTTGAACTTGAACGCCTGCGAAAAATCGCGAGAGAAATACCAACACTCGAAGCAAATATGCGGCAACTGGACGATGAACTGTCCGCAATCATCGCAGCGAAAAAGCCAGCGATTGCACAGGCGGTAGAACGACTGGCGCAGGCGCAACTCGAAGTAGGTCGACTTGGGTCGATAGAAAGCGAACTCCTTGAGCATGGTGTGCCTATGCACGTTGCAAAACGCAAGGAAGCCTTACACCCCAAACGTAAAGAGTTTGCGGACAAGCTGCGAGAATACGAATCCCGCGTATCGACTCCCCAACAGCATGTTAGGCAATTGCGGAACCGAATCGAAGTCGTTGACCAGCGAATTGCGCGTGCGAAAGGTGGAGATGTCAGCGACTTGAAAGCAGAACGAAAAAGCCTACTGGAAACACTCCAACAGTACCAAAACCAAATCGATGCGCTGAACCCCGTCAAGGCGGCGCTCGACCAGGAACGCAGAACAATAGAGGCTGAGGAGCAAGCAATTCACAAGCTACTGATGCAACCATAGAACAATGCTGGCATGGTGGTCTAATGCGTGGCTCTCGTGCAATATCGCGCAACAGATGATCGGCATCGAGCCTGCCAGTGAGCCAGGGGACAGCCTGCCTGTCCCCTGGTTTTTCCCATTTAGGAAGTAAATCAATGTTCAAACCAATTCGACGCGAAGCAATGCCAATACGGAAGCGATCGTCTACCGTGATACTTGCCACTGAAGAACTAACAGCGAGGTATGACAAGCTGGACCGTCAAGCCTATGGCGAAGTCCTCTCGCTGCCTGGATTCGTCAACAGTCCAAACCGTCGCGTTCCATTGGTTGATGTGGACCGCAGCACCGTAAAAAATGTCGTTGGCAGCGTCACCAATATTCGTGTTGACCGAGGTCGATTGCTTGGTGAGTTGAGTTGGGCGCGTGGTCAACGAGCGCGTGATACGGAAGCAAAATATCTCGATGGTCACATTGATTCCGTTGAAGTCGAAGTAAAACCAATTGAACTGCAACTTGATTTGAGTGGCAAGCGATTCGATGGTGAGGTGCGAATCATCAAGAGATGGTCTAT
>Ga0075158_10001147_pt1 | contig 20322 bp, 18 predicted proteins | sample JI91814BDNA_FD_70968 | JGI IMG/M metagenome (GOLD analysis project Ga0075158, IMG submission 70968) | Wastewater effluent complex algal communities from Wisconsin, to seasonally profile nutrient transformation and Carbon sequestration -... | ecosystem: Engineered > WWTP > Effluent > Algae... | reverse complement strand
CCACGGCTAGGGTTGTACCGGCCTTTCAGGCCTAAACACGCATCACCACATGCCTCCGCGACGAACGAAAGATCCTGAGCTGCAAAGCTAGACGGGTGGAAACACTAGATGGCAGCAGATTCTCCCGGACATGGCGAACGGATGGATAATTCGCATTGAACGTATTGAGCGAGCTGGATTATCTAATCCACGGCGAAATCCAATTTTGCTTTGTGCCACTTAATGCGATTTATTTCGATGTAGTCATCTTGCCGAAGCAAGGGCAAATGGGAACGATATGGAATACAGATTTGCTAGTCTCCACGGACCCAAACTCCTTAAGGCCCAAAGCTCACTAAGGCACAGGCTGTGGAATCTTACTGCTCTTCATGAAGGAACGCACATTGAGCCCGTATTCAAACTTACCGCCGATCCGGGATTCATACAGCTATCAAAGTGTTCAGCGTCAACGTCAGCTGACACTGGGCGACCTGCTGCTTGAAAACCGAATCGTATTTTTGCAAGGTGAGATTTACACCGGCAATGCTAACGAAGTGGTGATGAAGCTTTTGTATCTACAAAGCGAAAACCGCCGCAAGGACATTCATTTCTATATCAATTCTCCCGGTGGTGACGTGATTGCCACCTTGGCTATCTACGACACCATGCAGATGATTTCTTGCCCTGTCGCAACTTACTGCGTGGGACAAGCGGCAAGTGGTGGTGCGATTTTGTTGGCGGGCGGAACCAAAGGCAAACGCTATGTCCTGCCTCACAGCCGTGTGATGGTTCACCAACCTGCCGGTGGTGTTAGCGGACAGGTTACTGACATTGAAATTCAAGCCGCTGAAATCCTGAAGTATCGTGAAACCTTGAACGGCATCCTAGCGAGCCATACCGGCAAGACGGCAGATCAAATCGCTAAAGACACCGATCGCGATTTCTTCCTCTCAGCACAAGAAGCTATCGATTACGGCCTGGTTGACCAAATGTTGACCAAGCAACAAGTCGCGTCCGATGACGACGACAAATAGTTCGCTGACCGTACCAACACAACTCAACTAGGATTTCAATACGATGCCTTTAATTCCATACGTGATCGAAAAGAGTGGTCGCGAAGAGCGGATGTACGATATCTACAGCCGACTTCTTAAAGACCGCATCATCTTCTTGGGTACCCAAGTGGATGATCAAGTTGCCAATGCATTGGTCGCCCAAATGCTCTTCTTGCAATCGGACGATCCCAAAGCAGACATTCATCTTTACATCAACTCACCTGGCGGTAGCGTCAGCGCTGGTATGGCGATTTACGATACCATGCAATTTGTTTCGTGTGATGTCGCCACCTATTGCATTGGTCAAGCGGCTTCGATGGGCGCTGTACTTTTGGCAGCAGGTGCTAAGAACAAACGCTTTGCTCTCCCCAATGCACGCATCATGATTCACCAGCCCTTGGCAGGTATGCAAGGTACTGCAGAAGAAATCGCCATCCATGTTCGCGAATTCCAACGCATCAAGCAAAAGCTCAACGGCATTCTGCTCAAACACACCGGCCAAACTTTGCAGAAAATCGAACAAGACACCGAACGCGACCGCTTTATGTCGGCTGAAGAAGCTGTCGGCTACGGTTTGATCGATCGGGTTGTCGAATCGATGCCACGCGTTGAAACAGAAGCCAAGAAAGAGTAAGCCAAAATTTTGGCGAGGGTGAGATTCGCCAAAATCTGGAACAATCAACAGGCGCGACCCTCGAGTGCAAACTCGAGGGTTTTTTCATGCGCATTTCAATATCCGTGATTGGAAAGTGAGAGATAGAGCTCGACGTACTTCTGCAACTGGTGCTCGATTTGAAAATCGGCTTCGATCTTCTGTCGATTGCGTTTGCCCAACATTTCGCGTGTCACCTCGTCGCGGGCGATACGTAAAATCGCGTTGCTCCAAGCCCCCCGCTCTTGAACACCAACGACTTGCCCTTCACCGGGTTCACCTAGCAGCTCTCGAATTCCTTCCACATCAAAAGCCACAACAGGCTTCCCTTCGGCCATGGCCTCCAAACAAACGTTGGGCATACCTTCATACTGGGCGGGCAACACTAACATTTCGGCCTTCTGCATCCAGGCCCGTGGCTGATCCAACCAGCCTACCAAGTGAATTCTATTTCGCAGCTCAGGCTGCTCTTTCCCTAACGCTTCAATCTGTTGTTCAAGGAGTCTTTGTTGATTTCCTTTGCCCGCTATTACCAAATGATGCTCAGGCAGTAACTGCAGCCAATCAACCGCCGAATCGACGAGCCACGTGACACCCTTTTGTGCATCCAGTCGCCCGACAAACAAAACGACCTTGGCGGATGAAGGGATCCCCCGGGTCTCCCAATTCTTTGAATCGACATAAGCCGCCGTCAATTCGATGCCATTGGGAATCACGAGCCATTGCTTGGAATCAATCGGACAAAATCTTCGATAGGCCAAACGTGAACCTTCGCTTACCGCCACAACTCGCTCAGCTTGCCGAAAGGCTAAGCTCTCCATAGTTAAACGTTGTGGTCGCGGATCGGCCACACGTACCCCCGCAATCCAGCGAACGCGGTGTGGAACCCCCGCTCGTGTCCGCCCACGAAACCCAACCAGAGCGGCAGACGCAATCATGTTGGCATGGAACAAAAACGACTGGAGAACATCAGGAGGCGAATCGTGCAGATATTTTCGCAATTTCAGAATGGCGGACGGCGCATTCCAAACCCGCGCGGCCCCTAGTCCATACACTTCGATCGCCGCGTTGCGTAGCTTATCCACCAAAATGCCATCTGAACCTGCTGGGAGTGACGCTAAAGAGAGCACACGCACCGCCGCCTCTTGTTTTTTGAGGTACAGAGCAAGCTCCGTCAAACACTTTTCTGCCCCACCGACATACAATTCGGTGATGAACAAATCGATCCTGCGCCCGGCCAGCGTTAGCGGGGGACTTATCGCTTGATTATTGCCGTTGTGCATGCTCGTTTGAATCCATTACCTCGTCTCGTCGAAACATCGGTTGGGCGTTATGCTGACACAATCTTGAGGAGAAGGCTAGACGATGTCTGAATCTGCTGACGAACTATCATTATACGACTACGATTTGCCCCGCGAACTCATCGCCCAACACCCGCTCAATCGACGCAGCGATGCTCGATTGCTTCACCTTGAGCGACGCAGTGGAGTCATGAATCATTATCATGTTCGCGACTTGGTCGACCTGCTTCGGCCCGGCGATCTTCTTATCGTCAATGATACCAAAGTTGTTCCAGCTCGTTTGATCGGCTTGCGAACTTCTACTGGCGGACGCTGGGAAGGCCTGTATCTCCAATCCGACGCGAGCGGCATCCTGGAGCTGCTAAGCAAAACGCGCGGCACGCTCAAACCCGAGGAGACGCTCACACTCCGCGATCGCGAAGGACGTGAAGCCGAGGAGCTTGTTGTTGTCTCTTCGACCGAAGATGGCAAACTCCTCGTTCGCTCGCGCAGCAATTCGCCTGTCATTGAAATGCTCGAACGCTTCGGCCGTGTTCCATTGCCTCCCTACATCCGCGATGGGCAAATGGTCGACTCAGATGAAACATCGTATCAAACCGTCTACGCTCGCAACCCGGGCTCCGTCGCAGCCCCAACGGCCGGCCTGCACTTCACCCCTGAGTTGCTCCATGCTCTACGCGGTAAAGGCATTGCCATTGCTGCAGTCACCCTACATGTCGGTATGGGAACCTTTCAACCGGTTAAGGCAACCCAACTCAGCGAACATAAAATGCACAGCGAATGGTATGAAGTGAGTGACGCAGTGGCCAAAAAAATCAACGCCACCAAAGCGGCGAATGGCCGTATCATCGGAGTAGGTACCACTACCGTTCGCACGCTTGAAACCGCCGCCATTCAAGGAAATGGAAAACTGGTCGCATGCTCAGGTGATACGAGTTTATTCATTCGCCCACCATTTAAGTTCCAAGTGATTGATGGCATGTTAACTAACTTTCACTTACCCAAAAGCACACTCCTCATGTTGATCAGCGCCTTCGCCGGCCGCGAACACATTATGGCCGCCTACCAAGAAGCCATCGACCAACGTTATCGTTTTTATAGCTACGGCGATTGCATGCTGCTCTTGTAATCTGTTTCACTCATTAACCCCAACCAGGATATGCAATGAATAAGGAAGAAGAAGTACTGGTCATTACCGAAAAACTCTTCGAGCACTTGGGGCGATTTTCGGGCTTTCAAAAAGATGTCACGCCTTACCTCACAGAGCTACTCAATCCTGCCAACATGCAGTTTCGAGCCCGAGGACAAGTGGAAGATGACCCAACCTTCAAGCAGTTGATTCCTTACTGCATTCTGGTTCACACCGATGCCAATGGAGGAACGCACGTCTTTCAATACACGCGGGGCAAAGGCCAAGGCGAACAACGCTTGCATGCGAAACTAAGCATCGGCATCGGTGGCCATATCTCACGCGAAGATGCGGCCGGCAGCAACGAACCCTATCGAACCGGTATGCGGCGTGAACTCGATGAAGAAGTGATCATCGAAAGCCCTTATGAAGAAACCTTAGCCGGTATGATCTTTGACGACACGACCGAAGTGGGGCGAGTTCATTTGGGCCTAGTCCATTTTCTCAAATTGCAATCGCCCGCAGTTCGCGGTCGCGAAGCCGATTTGCTCGAAAGTGGCTTCGTTCCCTTGGCTCAACTCAAAGAGAATTTTCAACGTCTTGAAACTTGGTCGCAACTCTGCGTTCAAAACTTATTCTAGGCCATAATGTATGAACGGTTTATGATCCGTTGCTCGCTGAGGTCCGCACCATGATCTACCTGGATCATCATGCCACTACTCCCATGGATCCCATCGTTCGCGATGCGATGCTGCCATACTTTTGTGAGCACTTCGCCAATCCAGGAAGTTCTTCGCATGAAGCGGGCCGACTGGTGGCCCAACACGTGGATGAAGCCACTCACACCGTCGCTCGCGCGATCGGTGCCTCAGCCGATGAAATTGTTTTTACCAGCGGCGCTACAGAGAGCATCAACCTCGCTCTGTTCGGAACCGTTTTGCATCCGCGCGAAAAACGCCGACAAATCATCAGCGTAGTGACCGAACATCGCGCTACACTCGATCCGCTTCAACGCTTGCAAAAGCAAGATCGTGAAGTGGTTCTAATTCCTGTTGCACCCCAATCGAGCACAACTCCTGGAGAGATTGATCTCAATCAACTTCAAGAGCAACTGAGCGAGCAGACAGCACTTGTTAGCGTGATGCTGGCCAATAATGAAATCGGCACGCTGCAACCACTAGTGCAAATTGCCGAGCTCTGTGCGCGATATGGAGTACCACTGCACTGCGACGCCGCTCAAGCTGTGGGGCGAATTCCCGTTGACGTAAATGCGCTCAATGTCGATCTGCTCAGCTTTTCGGCGCATAAGTTTTACGGGCCTAAAGGTATGGGCGGTTTGTATGTGCGTCGCCGACCTCGTTCGACTCGACTTTATGCACAGATTGTCGGCGGAGGCCAACAACATAACTTGCGGAGCGGCACACTTAACGCGCCTGGTATCATCGGCATGGCCGCCGCTTTAAGTTTGAGCTTATCACGTATGGAAGACGATCTACGCCACTCGCAATCATTGCGCGATCGATTGTGGAATGGCTTGCAGAAAGCGATACCGGGAATCCTGTTCAATGGCCCCGACTTGGCGCGATCCGATCAACGCTTGGTGGGAAATTTGAATTGTGCTTTTCCTGGTGTGGAAGGTCAAAGCTTGATGCTGGCTGTACCCGAACTGTGCGTCAGTAGCGGCAGTGCGTGCACCTCGGCCGAACCTCACCCCAGTCATGTGCTCACGTCGCTGGGCCTGGATGAAAGCCGAGTGCGGTCCAGTCTGCGATTCGGGGTAGGGCGATTCAACCGAGAAGCCGAAATAGACCTCGCCATCCAATTACTCTCCGAGGGGTACCACAAATTGGTGAAAATGGGCTAAAAACAGCCTAACGGGGAAAAAACAACCGGTGTTGTGAAAAATCAGCCCGGAACCGCGTCGGTTTCCCTTGTCGTTTCCCTACCATCGCGCATACATTTATAGATAGGCAGTGTGATGCATTTTGATGCTCACCTCGAAAAGACATTTACGGCAATGTGCCTGGAATAATGGATTCCATTTTCAATAGAGTTTTGGTTCGAGGAAAGGTATAAGCCCATGGCAGTGATTCTGACGGAAAAGGCTGCAGAACAGATCAAGAAGTTTCGTGTAGAAAACAATTGCAGTGACGAATCCTTCTTGCGAATCGGTGTAACTGGCGGTGGTTGCAGTGGCTTAGGCTACGCGATTGCATTCGATGAAAATTTCGACGATGCCAAAGACAGCCGCTACGAACAACACGGTGTCGCCGTGGTTGTTGACAAGAAGAGCGCATTGTATTTGGATGGTTTGAAGATCGATTGGTATCAAAGCTTTGAAAAACAAGGGTTTACCTTCGACAATCCAAACGCTGTGAAGACCTGCGGTTGCGGTAGCTCCTTCCAGGCGTAAGTTGCAGTGGGCGAATAAGCCCAGCCCTGCTCAGCATGTGGCCTAGGATTTGGTAAACGACCGAGAACGTTTATCGAACCTTACGCCCATCAAATTAGCCAAGCCCGACCCACAAGGTCGGGCTTTTTTTGTAAATTGATCATTCAGAGATCGGGTGATCCCATCCCAAGCAACGCGACAAAAGGCAGGCGATTCGAGTATGGACGAGCGAATTTATATCATGGGTGTGGGCGATGATGGCTATGAAGGCCTAAGTCGTCATGCGCAAAGCCTGTTGAATGAAGCGGGACTTATTCTCGGGCCACCCGGATTGATTGATCGATTAAAGATGGTGGCGCAACCGAAAGAAGTCGCCCCAGCGAATCTCGATCGCCTGGTCGAGCGTCTCGAAGAAGCGATGGGAAACAAAAAGATTGTGCTTCTCACGCACGGCGACCCTCTCTTCTTTGGTACCGCTCGCTACTTGTGCGATCGATTAGGCAAAGATCAATTTGAAGTGGTCCCACATGTCAGCAGCATGCAGCTCGCGTTTGCCCGGGTGAAAGAAAATTGGGACGACGCTTACCTTACCAATATGGCGACGCAACCTCTAGCTCGCGTCATCGAGAAGATTCGTATCGCTGAGAAAATTGGCATCTTTACGACTGCGGAATTCTCCCCCTCGGTGATCGCGAAAGCTCTGTTGCAAAGTGGCATCGATTATTTCCACGTCTACGTTTGCGAAAACTTAGGTGCCAAAGACGAACGTGTAACACGCGGTTCGCTTGAGCAGATTTTATCCGAGTCGTTTGCACCGTTGAATATTTTGCTGTTGATTCGCAAGGCCAATGCGCCAGACCGCCCCGTCTCTATGCAAGGGAAGCGGCTCTTTGGTAACCCTGACGAATTGTTTTTGCATTCACAACCTCGCCGCGGGTTGATCACACCGATGGAAGTTCGAGCCATCGCCTTAGCCCAATTAGATCTTGGCCCATCGAGTACGGTTTGGGATGTTGGAGCGGGAACTGGATCGGTCTCGATTGAGGCTGCACAACTTGCCACGTCCGGCCGAGTTTATGCCATCGAAATGGAAGCTGCCGACTATAACTTGCTCATTGAAAACACTCGACGTTTCAACGTGAGTAATGTTTATCCCGTTTTGGGTGAAGCCCCGAGAGCATGGCAAGATCTTCCACAGCCAGACGCCGTTTTCTTGGGTGGTACCGGCCGAGCCGTCTCCGATTTGGCGGCCGCTGCCTGGGAACGACTGCGGCCCGGTGGACGCTTGGTCGCCAGTATGATGAGCCTAGAAAATGTAGCCACTCTGCAACGTCAATTGCTGGAACAAGGCATTGAACCGCAAACTTTGATGGTTCAACTTTCGCGCAGCACCTACCAATTGGAACAACTGCGTTTAGAAACGGCCAACCCAAGCTTCTTAGTCATTGCAACGAAAGAACTGAGCTAAAGACATGTCGGAGATTATTTCTCGTTACGTCGGCGAATTTGCACCGTTGGATGTCTTAGCTGTCGGTGCACATCCCGACGATTGCGAGATCGCCTGCGGTGGAACCTTAGCCAAGCTGGTTCGGCAAGGCTATCGCGTCGGCATTGTAGACTTAACCAACGGTGAACCGACTCCCAATTGTCCAAGCCCTGAGATACGTGTCGCCGAAGCTTTAGCGGCGGCTGAAGCGTTGGGAATCCAAGTCCGAGAAATACTACCGCTTCCCAATCGACGACTCTTTGATTCGTTTGAAAATCGTGTCGCTTTAGCCAAACGTATTCGCTTTCATCGCCCCAAAATTGTCATCGGCTTTGGTGATAGAACTCCGATGGCCTCACCCGACCATTATCAAGCGACACTTATTACCGATGCGGCCATATTCTATTCTCGACTTACCAAGTGGGATGAGTATTTTGATGGGCTCCCTGTGCATCCGGTACAACGACAACTTTACTTTCGACTTCCATTCGAGAACCCTGCCTTGCCAGGGTTCGATTCGCAAATCACCGTCGACATCAGCGAAACTCTAGAACAAAAACTGCAGTCGATCGCCTGCTACAAAACTCAATTTCCGCCGGAAAAAGCCTACATTTTCGACCGAGTACGAGGAGCAGCCTGGGCAGCAGGTGGGCAAGTTGGCAGCGGCGCAGGTGAAGTCTTCGTGTGCGCCAAGCCACTATGGGTTAAAGACCTCGTCCAAACTGTTTTAGGCTAAACGCTCCCCGCTGAACTCACTCGCAGAACTTGCTATGAAACCCTTCAATACCTTCAATGTCATTAGCAACCCCAGCCGTGGTGACTCGCACTGGTTGTTGCAGCTACGTTGGGTGGCAGTCGTCGGACAACTCTTAACCATCGCCATTTCACACTGGGTCTTTCGAGTTGAGTTGAATGTTGGCACATTAATTGGATTGGTTGGTATCACTGCGATTACCAACACCATCTTTTGGTTCTATCTGCGTCAGTTCGATAACCTAGAACCTCCAACACCTCCACCGTTTGTCAACGCTTGGGTCCTGCCGGCGATTCTGTTGCTCGACATGAACGTACTAACGGCCATGCTCTACTTCTCAGGCGGCCCCACTAACCCCTTTTTCTTTTTCTATTTCGTCAACGTCGCTATCGGCAGCGTACTACTTCATTCAACTGCCACTTGGCTCTTGGTTTGCAATGCGGTGATCGGCTTTCTGTTCTTGCTGAATTTCCATCATCCCATTCCCTTGCTAAGCGAATCGCTCGACTCCCCCCAGAGCACGCCCTTACATCGCTTCAGCTTCTTTATTGCCTTCTTCACCTGCTGCTTGGTTGTCACACATTTTATTCGCTTGCTCTATCAACAACTTTTAGTGCGCGAGCAGCAACTACGGCGAGCCGAGCAGCAAGATGCCAAAGTGCAACGCTTAGAAGCGCTTGCAACCTTGGCGGCTGGTGCAGCTCATGAACTAGCCACACCGTTATCGACAATCGCTGTCGTCGCCAAAGAACTTTCACGCAACGTCCCCAAATGGAATGCACCCGAGGCAGTTAAAAGCGATTTGATCTTGATCCAAGATGAATTGAAACATTGCCGAACGATTCTGGATCGAATGCGAGCTGGGGCAGGGGAGGCCGCAGGCGAACATATCGCCAACATCCCCGCCTCCACCATCATCGACGAGATCTTGGTGGGCATTCGCGACAAAAATCGAATCGCCGTCGATCGAAATCAGCTCCCCACCACCATGTTGCAATTGCCTCTACAAGCCGTGGCTCTGGCCATTCGGAATGTTGTTCAAAACGCCTTGGACGCGAGCCCCAGCGATCGCCAAGTAACCCTGGCAATCGGAAGTACACCCGATCAAGGTTGGGAAATCCTCGTGATCGATCAAGGCTGCGGCATGCCCGAAAGTGTCCTCCAAAGACTCGGCGAACCTTTCTTTACCACCAAAGAACCTGGCAAGGGAATGGGATTGGGTGTCTACCTTACCCACAACGTAATCTATGGACTCGGCGGCAGCATCCGCTACGAAAGCCAAGCGGGCGAAGGAACGACTGCACATATTTTGTTGCCGGCTAATGGGAAGTAAGGGGGGAAGTGAGGAAGTGGTTCAGTGATTCAGTGATTCAGTGATTCAGTGATTCAGTGAGGCAGTGAGGCAGTGAGGCAGTCATTCAGTGGTTCAGTAATTCTGGGTGACGCGACAATTTGGCGCAGTGGAATTCCACACGGAGCATGCGGTTTGCGTACAATAAGAGATAGAGTGGTAGAGTTTCATGCGGCCTCCGTAGGAACCGCTACCCCCCCAAGTTCTTGCTCTTTCACAAGCGAACTCCCCCATTCCGGTTTATTAAACCATGATCACTCGCATTGGTTTTCCCATGACTGAAGCTAAAGCACAGCAAGCGGCCCAAAGCATCATGCTCGTCGACGACAGCATCGTTCTGCGAGATCGACTAGCACAGGCTTTTCAAGAACGAGGCTATCGTGTCGAAGTTGCCAGTAACTACGACGAAGCCTTAACCGTCTTCCGACAACATCCGACGGACCTCGCGGTAGTCGACCTCCGCATGCCCGGCAAGACGGGGTTAGCTCTGGTCCCCCAACTCAAGAAAATATCTCCCGAAACTCGTGTGCTGATCCTCTCGGGGTTCGGAAGCATATCGACGGCAATCGATGCGGTTCGATTGGGAGCCACCAATTTTTTGCCCAAACCGGCTGATGCCGATGACATCTTAGCGGCTTTCGCTCGCGGCGATTCGGACGTGGAAATCCCACAAGCAGAAGAAGAGATCCCAGTCCCCACATTGGCTCAAGCAGAATGGGAACATATCCATCGAGTGTTAGCCGATTGCAGTGGCAATATCTCCGAAGCGGCTCGACGCCTGGGAATCCACCGACGCTCTTTACAACGCAAATTGCGCAAGCGAGCCCCTTGATACAAATTCTTTAGACCGATTCAGGACGCTGAAATGGGCTGGCCCGAAAGAGATCAGCGGCTTGACCAATGGGCCCGCCGAATGGATGTAGACTCTTCATCATAAAGATCTCATCTTGGAACCCTGTGTGCAACGGCGGGCATTCCCCCCGCTGAACCTTTACCAATTGCTCTAAGAAATTCGCTCCGGCCAGCTGCGATACAGGATACCCTCCACCAAATCGCATATTGAACTCGATCAGATAGAGCTCTCCATTGAGGTCCATGAGGTCGACATCGCAAGGCCCAATGATTCTCGCTTTTTCACCTAGCTCTATTGCCTTATCAATCAAGTCCTGCCTACGCATTGTTACCGCTAACTGAGTTTCTCCATTGCGAGAAATCAACTTCCTCCAGGCGCTCACACTCATGACACGCCCACTCAGGTCACCGCACAACTCGACATTCACTTCTTGTCCAGCAATGCGTTCCTGATAAATGTATTCGGTAGTATCACCCTCTGCTGGCAGCAGATCTTTGGGCTCAACGATCACACTGACTCCCACACTGGCAGAACCAAAACGTGGCTTGCGAATGAGTGGGAATGGAATTTTGCTGCGGGCTTCGTCTGGATCGATTGTTGTAAATGGAACGGTAACCCCATTCTTCTGCGCCCAATGAAAGGTCTTCAATTTGTCGAAGCCGAACTGCGCTGTTTCTTTATCCGGAAAGAAACACGACACGCCGAGCGACGATAGCTCTTCACGGATTCCTGAGAGAGTGGCCACATCCGGGTCGGAGAAACTCAATATCGCATTCACATTGTGGCTCTTCACCACATCCAGAACACGCGGCAAATACTCAGGATCATGAATGGCTGGCAAAAGAACCGATTCATTGCAGCTCATGAACCCAGGCGTAAGTACATTATTGCCACTTCCAATGATACGCACATTGGGATCTGCTTGACGCAGATAGTCAGCAATGTAGCCGCGTTTGCCGATCGTAGAAAACAACCAAGTTACTGTCATTGCCCAGCTCCAAGAAGATCCCCAAGTTCGGCGCGCTGCCTTACGATCTCATTCGCCCCCAAGGAATAAACCGGGACAGATGGAACAATGAAATGGGGAGCCAAACATGCAGAATAAGCCCCCACATTAGTCACAACCACTAAATCACCTACCACCGGAAGTCGGCCGACAGGCAAAATACCAATCTGATCAATCTCCATACAAGTACCACCATACAGTCGAGTGGGCTCGTCTGAACTAGGTGCCGAACCTGCTGAAGCTGCTACTAAATGACAGGGAGGGAAGATACTAGACCGCAGCGGATTCACATCGAACAATGAGCCATCGCATACGGCAACCTGACCAGTACCGCGACTTTTCACACTTACTATTGTGCTGACATAATTCATGGCCGGAGCCAACACGGCAATACCTGGCTCCATGATGACCCGGGGGCCTGATTTCCCAAACCTTTCCAAGGCATGCTTGCCAATCGTAGTAGCTAACTCACTGGGATCATCGATGGGATAGGGAAGTTGAGCCAAAATCTCAGGCGGTGGAACACTCCCTACACCTCCTCCGATATCAAGATAGGTTGGCTTTATGCCAAGCTGCTCTGATACCTTGTGTAGATGATCGAGTCGATCGCAATAAGACTGAGCATCGCGCCGCGACGAATGGTGAATGTGCAACCCGACAACTTCTACATGCTGATGCCGTAACAGTCCGCAAACCTTATGAACAGCCGCACTATCTTCGAAGTGAATCCCAAAACGACTGAGGTTACCGTTCTTGAGCGTAGCGGCCACTCGTAGACCAAGTCGAAATGGTTTGTCAGCGCTCCCTATACCGCAAGCTGTTTCGAGCTCCTCCAACGAATCTAAGTTGATGTCGATCGAATGCTCGTAGCAATACTGAAGGTCGTCGCGAGACTTCACTGGGCCGTTGAACAAGAGCTTATCGGGAGTCGCTCCATTCTTTTCTGCAAGTCGCATCTCGTGGCGAGATACAACCTCGAGACGATACCCAGCGCTGAGAACGTGTCGCAGAATGTGAGACAGATAATTTGTTTTGACAGAGTAAGTAAGTTCCGAATTGGGATAATGAAGAGCGAGCCCATCGCGCAATGTCTTCATCGATTCCAAGATTTTTTGAACGTCAAGCAAATAGAGCGGTGTTCCGTACCGGCTTGCAAGTTCCTTTAGCTCAACTGCAGAGGTAAGCATAACGGCCAACGATTGTTGTTTAAGAAAAGTGTGTAATGAACTATAGCCCTAGCGCCATTCAGAAGTGGACTCAATCCGTTGAACGCAAAGCCTTTTACTTTGCGCCGCACGGAAACACCCCACTTAACGGTATAAACCGAACCTCTGTGCGGAATCGATAAGTGGAACCCCAGCTGAACATTTCATATGTCTAGCAACATGAATTCTGTTTCCCAAATGCAACAAATTGTTGTCTGCCAACAGAAATGCGATGCACTGCGGTGTTATAGGGCAACATCCCCTTCTTTCAGATTGTGCGTTACTTCGCACAATACCTCAGAAAATGTGATTCACCCCCCTATTTCCTAAGCCAAAAGCAGGGCTAGTGGGGGGGCCTGACCTCTCCTAATGAAATTTTTTGTCCCCATGGACCATGATTGGAACGATTAATGCATTGAGATCGAGATGGCTGTCAAAACACAGCGTTGCTTTTCAAATTGAACTATTCACCATCAGCAATATCTCCCAATACGGTCTCGATCTGGAGTCGTTCATGAGTTCTTCGCAAACTCTCACATTGTGGGATTACTACTGGGTCTTGTATCGTTACAAGCTCAGAGTGCTTGCTGTCATGATCTTGGCTGTAATCCTGGGTTATTTGTGGACACTTACTACCCCTAAAGTGTTCGAGTCCGAGGCCAAGCTATTCGTTCGCGTTGGCTGGGAAAATGCAGGGTTGGATCCTACTGTCAACAAATCGGATGCGGTCGCGGTGAACATCACCCGCGAAACTGAAATCACCAATATGCTCGAACATCTTCGATGTCGACCAATCTTGGAAAGAGCCATGGCTATTGCTATGCCTGAAGCGTCCACAATGACTCCCGAAAGCCGTGAACTCGCCTTCGAGAGCTTCAAACGTCGACTCTCGATCACTTCGCCCAAACAGTCCATGATCATTCGAATCGGCTCCAAGGGCGACACTCCCGACCAAGCCTTCAAAGCTGCCAACGCTTTGACAACCATCTTTATGGAAGACCACCTTTTATTGAGCCGGCCTGCGGGTTCATTTGAGTTTCTGAGTCAACAAACCGATCGCTTGCGTGAGGAATTAGAGGCTGCCCAGAAGGAATTGCGCGACGCGAAAAATCGTGGCGATTTGGCCTCGATCCAAGGTAGACGAAACGCATTGGAAAGCCAAATCAATTCGTTGGAAACTCGCATCAATGAAGTAACCGCATTACTCTCCGCTGCAGATGCAAAGATGCTTGCCCTCAAGTCGTCCATAGAATCACTTCCAGAGCCATTGCTGAAACAGATGATGATAGGCTCACCCAACGACGGGCTCGCTGCAATGCGAGATAAATTGTTCCAGCTTCAAACCCATCAAGCAGAACTGAAGGCTAAGTACCAACCGAGCCACCCGCTTTACATTGCGGGGCAAGCTCAAGTCGATGAAATGAGTGCTGTCTTAAAGGATGAAGATCCAGACCGTGAAAAGATCATGGAGGCGATTTGTGCGGCAGAGAACTCCAATCAAGCCGGCTTGAAGGCGCAAAAGCAAAGCCTACAAAGCCAATTAGCGGAGTTGCGAAAGGAATTGGCCACACTGAACGATTACGAAGTACAGGTTTCCAAATCCGAGCTCAAGGTTCGGCACCTGGAAGCCCAATATGTAAACTATGCTAAGAAATCAGAAGATGCCCGAATCGATAACGCTTTGCTTAAGGACAAGATCTCCAATGTCCATGTCATCCAACCCGCTTCGCTACCAGTGCTACCATTAAGTTCCCAAAGAGCTATGACCCTATTACTTTTTCTGGCTTGCGGTGTTGTAGGTGGCGTGGCCGTTGCTTTGATTTCCGATCAATGTAATCGTCATCTAAAAAATAATAGACCTGCTGTGGGCTCAGTACCGATGACACCAGCGAGCCCGCCGCGAAGACTCGAAGATATCGTAAACGCAACCGGACTCCGGGATTGTTAGCTTACCCCAACGCGTTTACTTCCCCCGCGAACCTGAATCACGCTTGATTTTTCACTTTTGTATCTGCAACGCAGCTGAAAGGGTGCGACGATTGTGAGTTGCCAAAACGGTGCGGTCCATACAGACGAAAAATCGCTGGCAATTCGCTTTGTCTCAGGCGCTTATTGGTCGCTTGTGGGCGCTGTTGTATCTCGTGGAGTAACGTTAATCGCCACCGTCCTCGCAGCTCGCACCTTGGGTGCTGAGGGGTTCGGTGAAATTGGCATGATACAAAACACGCAAGGCCTGTTCGGCGTGCTCGCAGGCGCCGGGCTCGGACTGGCTGCCACCAAATTCGTCGCAGAGTATCGTTCTGTCGATGTAATGAAAGCGAAACGCTGCATCTTAATGACGCTGTTAGTCAGTTTGATCGCTGGCCTCTTGGGAACGATCATCTTGTTTATCTTTGCCGGCTTATTGGCCGAATTTGTCATGTCCGCTCCACACCTCGTAGCCGAGTTGCAGGTAGCCACAGGCTTGATCCTCTTCGGTGCAATCAATGGCGTGCAAGCCGGTGCACTCGCAGGCCTTGGTAACTTTCGCGCTATTGCACGCGTCAATATTGTACGTGGCTTTTTTCTCTTTATCGCACTCTTGATCGGCGTGCACTGGGCAGGCGTTATGGGTGGTGTCATCGCTTTAGTTGCCACCGAACTAGTCGCCGTCTGCGTCAGTCAAGTGGCACTTGCTGAAACGCTCCCCAGACCCTGGCGGGACGCCTTCAAAGGCGCTTCCGTGCTAACAGAAATGGCCGACATGCTCCGCTTCAGCGGCTTTGCTATTTCAGCCAGCCTCGCGACAACGCTCGCCTTCTGGTTCGCTAATGTATTGTTGGTCAATGAAGAGAATGGTTATGTCGCGTTAGGGGTGTTCAATGCGGCCGATCGCTGGCGCCAGTTACTTCTTTTCCTGCCTGCTACATTCTCTCAACTTCTGCTGTCGATGCTGAGCAATATGCATGGCAATAAAGAATCCGACGGGTTTCGCAAACTCTTTGCCGTGAGCCTATGGATCAACATTGCCGTAGTGGCATTACCTACAGTTTGCCTGTCTCTGTTTGCCGCCCAGGCCATGAATCTCTTTGGTGCCGAATATAAAGAAGGCGTAAATACATTGATCTTGCTTTCGGCTTCCACTTTAGCCGTTGTCCTGAATAACATCCTGGGCCAAGTCTTGATCAGCAAAGGTGCGATGGGTTGGCGTTTCGCGATGGACGTTTTGCTCAGTTGCGTTCTGTGCTTGGTAGCTTGGTTCTTTGTGCCAAGTTGGCGTGAACAAGGTTTAGCATTCGCCTACTTGATTGCCTACGGCGTTACCGCGATCGCTTTAATCCCTCTCGCCATCCGTTATTCAAAGCACACGGAAGGGATGTAAGACGCCATGGAATTAACCAGCGAAAAACTGCGACTTACTCCCCAGATCGCTGTGGCGTGCTCCAACGTTTTGGCTCTTTTCGCTTTTCTATTGTCGCCAAATGCCCACTTATATCCCATGGCTATTGTGGGCATCATAGCCTTCACGCTGATCCATCTCTTTCTACCTGCCTGCTGGGTCAATTTGGATTCACCCATTTGTCCAGGAAACTTCGCCCAGTTCTTCTTCTGGATTCAAGTCGTCTTGGTACCCGTTTTGATGGGCTACTATGGACCGACACTCGGAACTCTTTCGCACGTACCACCTGACAGCCTCATCAATTTTTCCATCGGCCTGCGCGTTTTGGGCTATATTTTTTTCTCATTCGGTTTTCAATTTCTCTCCTGGCCAAGTAACATCTCCGCGAAAACCAGCAACGCGAATCGCGTAGAACCAATTTCAGACATAACGTTGGCGCTGCTTGCAGCATTTGCCCTTATAGGTCTGATCGGTTGGTGGTTTAACTATGGTGGGATTGGCGGCTTTATCGCATACGCGACCTCACCAGAGGAACAGCGATTGCGAGATGAGGAAGCAACCTCGATCACGGGCGCATTGGGAAACCTGTTGCGTCACTTCTTAGGTTTCGCAATCGTATGGGCCTGGAGCGAGTGGATTCAACGTCGTGATCGAGTCCAGAATCTCATGCCCATGTTGATTGCCACGGCCGCAGTCGTATGCATGCTGATCTTGGCCAATTTCAGTTACAACCGTGGAAGTATGGCCGTTCCGATTCTCGCAACGGCTGCTGCTTTTTCGCAACATGTTCGCCGCATCTCGTTTACGATCGCGGCCACGGGCGGCACTCTCCTGCTCGCGTTTGCATTCATCTTCGGGGAATACCGCGCCTCATCTAAGGAAGTATCAGAGCTTTCGGTGGACGAGGTTTCATCGCTCAGCGATCAACAAGGGATCGTTGATGAAATCCAAATCTACGGGGCTGGGCCCCAATTGGCTGCTACCGTGCTGGAAGGTCTTGAAACAGAGTCGCATACACAAAAAAGTGGAACTCTACTTTCTTCATTACTCTACCCGTTACCAATCTTTGGTAAGCCCTATCGAGACACCAGCGGTGTTGTCCGCTTTAATCATATGATTTACGGGGATGTAGATAACTATGACCAAAACATTCCGTACGATGCAGAGCTCTATCTCAATTTCCAGGGCTTCGGAGTTGCGGTAGGTTATCTTCTGATAGGCGGCTTGGTGGCATTTGTACATCGCAAATTTCTTTTTGCCCAACAACCAATTACGAGCTATGCTTGGCTGACTCTAGGAATCTGGTTGGTTTTTCCAGCGAGTTTCCCTGTCTTGGCCCAGATTTGCATCTATTCTCTTTGGCCGATTTACGCATATGCGGTCTATAAGTCCGCTTTCTTAACAGTCAATGTCGAGTCTGATCCGGAAGAAAAAGAGCCTATATTACCATGAAGATTGCATTAGTGGGTGGTATTTTCGGTCGGGATGCAGCTCTGCGTTCCAAACATGTCGTCACACCAGAAACCGTTTTGCTAGATGGGTTTCAGAAAGCGGGAGTGGATGTCCACGCTATTGGGCATGCACAGTTCGAGCCTTCTGATGATTACGACATCGTACACGTGCACCATTTCGGCAAGGCTGCTGTCAAAATGGCCGCATCGAATACCCGCTCCCGCTTCGTCTTCACCGGACATAATGGACTGATTGTAACCGGATATGAGAAAAGCTGGGCCCGCCGCAGCTCCTTCAGATACGTCGTCGACAAGTCGGATGCATTTGTTGCCCTATCACAAGCGGAAGCTCGCTTCTTTGAAAACCACGGAGCTGCGGGCAAAGTCCACTGCATTCCCAACGGCATTCCTCCAGAGATGTTTCGCGTCAACGCGAATGAAGGAGGTGAAATCGTTAAACGAGCCGATAAAGATCGCTTCGATATCCTGTATGTCGGGCAATTGATTGATTGGAAGGGTGTCAACTTCCTGCTCGAGGCGATGCAAAAAGTCCGCCAACGTCACAACGTACATTTGCGACTGGTCTATCACAACGCAGAACGAGAACGAGAATACAAACAAATGGTACAGGAACTTGGTATCGCCCAAGCTGTAGAATTTGTTGGCATCCTTGGCCCCTCCGAATTAGCACGCGAGTATTATTTGGCCGATCTATTGGTCTTGCCGAGTTTCGCGGATTGCCTGCCAAGTGTTGTTACCGAGTCCTTGCTGTCCGGCACACCGGTTGTCGCCGGAGGTGTATGCGGTGTACCTGAGCAATTAGACAAGTATGGCCTTGCGATTCCACCCGGTAATGTTCCCGCCTTGGTCGATGCCATCGAGTCCATCATTCGCGATCAAGCGAAATACCAAAGTCTCGCTTCAGAAATGCGAGACTATGCTGAAAACAAATACAAACCCGCTACCATGGTCGAAGGGCATCTTACCCTCTATAGACAACTCATTGCAGACTCGACTTCCAAGTCGCTTCGAAAATCCTACTGGATGGACCCCATCGTTCGCATGGGCATCTCAGCTTACTGGGGACGCAGTAACCGCAGTCCTGGAGCGGTCAAAAAATGATCATCAATCACATTAGCGTAAGCACACTACCTGTTCTCTATCGCTTTGGCGGTGCTATCGAACGACGCATCATGGAAACTGCCAATGAACAAGCCAGACGTGGTCACGAAGTTCATGTTTACTCAGTGGGTGATGAGTCAGAAACACGTTTGGTCAATGGCGTAACCTACCACTTCATCAAGTGTCGTACGAAATTGCCGTTGAAACATATTGAGTTTCAATATCGGATCGCCCGAGCCTTAAAACGTGGTCCCAAAGGTGGCGTTCTCCACTTCCATAGCCAACCCGAAGGCGCCCTTATGAGCACTTTCGTTTCGGCCAAGAAAATCCTGCAATACGATTTCTATTATTTTCGCGGTGGCCCTAATTCGCCGCTCTACCCATTCTACAAACACATTCTCCGACGCTTTGATTTATTGCTACCTTGTTCCGATTTCTGCCTCGGAGAATCACAAAGCTTTTGGAAATTGCCAAGCGAAAAACTCAAAGTCCTCCACAACGGAGTTAACACGACACAGTTCCAACCTAACCCAGCAGCCGCTAGTCGCGAACGACAATTACTAGGCATCGATAAACGAGTCATCCTTTATGTGGGACGTGTCTGCGAACAAAAGGGAAGTGATGTCCTACTCGAAGCCATGAAAAAGCTCAACGAGCGACGACAGGACTGCCAACTGGTTATCGCTGGACCGATCGGACAATTCGGCCTGAAAGACGATCCAGAACGCTGGCAAGAACGCATCGAACATGTAGGTGGCCTGTATCTAGGTGCCGTTGCTGAAGATCGACTTGCCGATATCTACAACCTCGCCGATGTCTTCGTCATGCCCACTCGTATCTACGAAATGTTTGGCATGGCTGCCGTCGAGGCACAAGCTTGCGGAAAACCTGTCATTGCCAGCGATTGCGGCGGCTTACAAGAAGTCGTTCCCAATGACTGCGGAGCAAGATTCCCCGTCGGCGATTCTACGCAACTCGCCAATGAAATTGAAAAACTCGTCGACGACCCCCATCGCTACGCCCTCTGCGCAGACAACGCTCTTAAGAATGCTGCGAAATATGATTGGAAGAAGATCTGCGATACGCTTGAGGGGATGTATCAAGAGTGATTCAGTGATTCAGTGATTCAGTGATTCAGTGATTCAGTGAGGCAGTGAGGCAGTGAGGCAGTGAGGCAGTGAGGCAGTGAGGCAGTGAGGCAGTGAGG
>Ga0075158_10001144_pt1 | contig 20338 bp, 16 predicted proteins | sample JI91814BDNA_FD_70968 | JGI IMG/M metagenome (GOLD analysis project Ga0075158, IMG submission 70968) | Wastewater effluent complex algal communities from Wisconsin, to seasonally profile nutrient transformation and Carbon sequestration -... | ecosystem: Engineered > WWTP > Effluent > Algae... | reverse complement strand
TTTTTTCTTTTATTCTATTAGTATCAATATCAAAAATTAAATACATTCTTTGTCCTATCCATCCAGGAGCCCGTTCAATAGTAGCTGAGGTAAATATAGGGTCTATAAGACTTGCTACTCCTATATTATCTCCTGTAGCTGAATTTGTTTGTCCGTGTAAGAATATATCATTTTTATATATTCTTTGAAATAATATTACGTTTGTTTGTGTCAATTTATTAGCTTTACTGCCTATTCTAGCGGCAATAGATACAAACATTCTATTTATAGTACTTCCTGCAATTAAAGCAATAGAGCCAGATGGGAACAAACTATTAATTATAGTTTCTTGAGAGGTATCATTATTTAATAGTTTTATAAAATCTGTTCCTACAAACAGTTTAAAGTTAGCTGTCCCTAATAAAAAGCTTATATCTAAGGTAGTCTTTCTATCCATATCATAAACTAATAATTGATTAAACTGTTTTATAAAACTTAGTAATAAATTATTTGATATACTTTGGTGTAAGCCTATTGGAATACCATATTGATGGAATGACCAAGATTCTACCTGATTTACTCCCATACCAGTTCTATCTAAAGCTACAGAGTAGTATTGCTTCATATCTCTAGCAATTAAGGGCTTATCATAAGATCCGCCATGATTTTGTAGCAGCGATATAGACCCGTAACTATCTGTTTCTAGTGGAGTTACTGCTCCTTCTATTAAATAAAAATTCTTATTCTCTTTAATATTAGAAAAAATAGGAGGAGAGATTAGGGCATAAGTATCTATAGAATTTGCTCCATTATAATTAGGATTATATCTTTTGGTTGTACCTCTATCTGTAATTAAATAATCTTCATTTACTATTAAACCATCTAGTAAAGTCTTATTTCTTAACCAAGAAATGTCATATATACCATCAATAGATGTTCTCCAAGAACGAATTAAATTTCCTTTGTTGGCGACATCTAGAGTGTGCGTTATGCCCTCGGCTTGTGTTATTTCATAAGTTCTAGTAGAAAATTGACTTAGGTCTTCAGATCCCAAATAATAGGTGTACCCTTCAGATCTTACAGTTTGGCCGTTTAATTTTACTATTTCTCCGCTATATGGAGTATTGGGAGTTATGGGGAATAGTAAAACATAATCAGTAAATTGATAGAAGGATGGAGAAGTTAGTCCACTTAGATTTATAGTTCGTAATAGTAAAGTTCTGTGGTAATAAAATAAATCTTGTTCTCCTGGTTCTGTTCCTGGTTCACCGCCGCCCTCCCCACCTGGTAGTTCAGGAGGCAGTTCTTTGCCTATATAGATATAAGTAAATATTCTATTATTAATAGTTACGCTGGAGGTATATATAAAAGACGGCTCAGATGGATATAGAACTACAGAACTACCGCCTAAAGAAGTAGTCATACTTGTTTTGGCAGTACTACTTGAAACAGATATGTCAGAATATGGTGCGAGCACTGTACTTGAAATACTAGTTGTACTATAGACAACAGGAGGAGTAGAGGATAGCATAATTGTAGAGCTATCAGCGACTACTGTAGTATTTACTGTCTGGTTTGTTATTTGTGTAGTAACAGCAGGGGCAATACATTGACTGGTACAAGTCAAAACATTTACTTGTATAGTACCTGTATCAATTATTTCTTGAGCAATATAACCTATATAAGAGAGTAAGGTTTCTTCGTAGTCTCCATTATCTTGATTGAATTCAGAATTATAGTAATAATTTAATAGATCATTTGCTTTATTTAATACTGTATTATTATCAGAATAAAATCCCTGTTTTGCGGCCTCTCTAGCAATCATTAGGGCTGCTGATTGTATATATCCATATAAGTAATACCATCTAGTATACTTTGATCCTCCAAATGGGAATCTTGGTGATCCATTATCTGATACTGGATATTGCGGCTCAGCACCTGGTGAAGTTTGTTCTAATAACTCATTATCAGACAGGGCTCTTAGGTACCCATTATCTATGGATAATGTAGAGTAAGATTTTGCTCCTCCGTCAAAAGTCCATGTACGACCTATTACTGCTGTATGCCCAGTACGTAATCTAACAGTTTCTCCAATCTGAAATAGTCCTGTAGCATTTTTAAGCTCTATTCTCATAGATCTATCTGGCGGAGCACCTACGTCTGATTCACTATGTGCTAAGTATATAACACCAGTCCCGCCATTAGTAAGGCCTAGTATAGATACATTATTACTTAATGATCCTATGGCATTATAAAAATCTGTTGTATCGGAAGGATTGTTAAAAAATAGTGTAAAAAATCTTCTAGTAGAGGTAGTTCTTCCGTCTTTGTATCCATATAAAGTAACAGACCCAGCAATATCTTTTGATATTTCTATCATTCTAGATGCTCTAGTATTAGTAGGATCTTCTTTTAAGAGACACGACCCTAAAAGATAATAACCAAAAGATGCCTGTGACTCTTCCCAAGGTCTCCAATGTTCTAGAGGGCCTAAACAAGCTCCTTGGTTACAGGCCCCTAATCTAAACAATGGTCTAAGTACTTCTATACCACCAGGATACGCAGTTTTATTTAATGCCTGGTGATCATATTTATTTAAGTTATCATCTTGTCTTCTATGTATCCAATATTTAAGCTCTGGATCTGCATAAAATTCATACAAAAATGCAGCTACTTCAGAAGCTCTACCTGCTGCTCTAGGAGCATCTAAAGAAGCTACAAACAAGTTACCGTCCGTACGATTAGCATGTATCCAATATTTACTATACATTTTAGCAAATTCTAAACTGAACCAATCCATGGTGACAAGACCTTGAATTATGTTCATTTTATTTGTATAGTGTTGCTTATCTGGGCCTGAAATATTTTGTGAAACTGGGGTTGCTTTATGATAATCAGTTGACTGTACTGTTCTTGTATAGCCCCTAGTAGTAGTAAAAAAAGTACCATTAAACATTATAGTACCTATACTAGATAGCTGTGTTGGGGATACCGGCTCGCCTAGATCATCATAAAACCAATTGCATCTTACTGCTTGTTGCCTCGTAGCAAATTCAAGCATGGGTATCCAATTATAATTACAAGTAGACAGGAAAGGCCAGCCTCTTAAGCCGAAGGCATAATCCCTTGCTCCGTGGCTTCCAGTGCTTGTTGTATCAGGATTTGGACATACAGTAGGCCAATTATAAGGATCTCTTATGGACAGCATAGGATCCTGTAAAACACTTAACAAAGTCTGACTTCTATTCCAAGCGTCGCTATCAGAAGTAATATAAGACGGTCTAGGCGGCATAATACCAGTTATTGGATAAAATGTCTTCCAATTTTCTGACATGGCAAGTATTTGACCATCTTCTTCTGCTAGTGAAGTAGGAAGGCTATCGTATGTCAGCACTCCTTTATAGCAATTACTTGTACCTATAGGAAAATTTGCTTTACCTGAAACAAATGGATTAATTAATGTATAAAGTCTATTAGTACTAGATATATTTTGAATTGCTGGTATTTTTTGATCTTCCCATCTAATTTTTGATTTTGCATTTTGTATTCTAAGAGTAACTGGGCTTGTAAATAGTAAGTTGGGATCTACGCCAGATCCAGCTGGTACAGAAGGATCAAATCTATAATAACCAAACCTAAAATAAAATTGAACATAATTTAAATCAGAAAAAGCCTCTGCTACAAGTTCTACCCATATGTGTCTTATTTTTGGGTCTAGGGCTGGGGGTAAATAAGTAAAATACCTAAATCTAGCATAGTGATCTTCCGCACCCGCACCCTCTATTAATCTAGATGCCACCTCTACCATTGGTAGTATGTAGACTTGATTTTGTATAGTAAACTCAAATACAGTACTTAAAAAGGAAGCTGTTATATTAGGATGTATACTAAAAGGGACTGGAGTTGAGGTTGTAGATTTATCTATTGTAACTGTCTTTTCTTCGTTTCCTAATAAATCTGTTCTAAAAGATGCTCTAGCATATTTTACAGCGCCGTTATCCCATCTTACGCCTTGAGGGTACCATTGAATTTTTTGATTTGTATTTCCAGTCAATGCACCTGAAACAACTAAAGTATTTCCTACTTGTAAGTTTTCTGCACGAGTAAAAGGTATACCTAAGGTTACTACCCCTGTTCTTGCATTAGATGACGTGTTTTTTATTTTAGCAGTTGACATGGGAAATAGAAAAAAAGAAGGCCAGCCACCCTAATGAGTAACTGGCCTATTTAAGAATTGTTAACTAAGGTATCAGAGGCTGACTATGCCCTGGAAGTTTTCGTCACCAGTTAACTGGGAACCAATACTACCAGTCGTGTACTGCACCGACACTCTATTAGCAAAATCGTAATTCTTACCGATCTTGATGTTCTTCAACAGACCAACAGCGCGGCCGTCATTCTTGATAGCCAAGCCGTAGCGCTCGCGGAACTTCATTTTCATGATGTCCTTCGACGGATCGTTCCACTCTTCGCTAGTAACTTCCTCATCTACAACCAATATTCCTAACTCATTAACGTCGCACAGAACAATGTCTGTAGAGCTGTTGCTGGAGTTAAACGTCATGTACGGGGATACAATGACATTAAACGAAGTCGGGAATAGAGACGGGAGACGAGTAAACGTAGTCGCTAGGTTTTCCGGGTTAGATACGTAAGTATTCTGATTCAAGGCTGTTTGAGCCCAGCCAGGAGCATTACCAGGAGAACCCTGAGGAAGCTGCCATAGCATACCTGGAACGTTGTTCTGGAAGCCAAACAACTTCGACATACCGTCTTCAGCAAAGATCTTCCAAGCAAAGGGGTGCATGATCAACGTATTCATTACAAATCCGTTATTAATCATGGTAGACCAAGCCTTGAAGATATCGTCCATCGTAAGGGTGCCGTTGTAAGTACCAGCAGCATTACGACCTGTAGCGCTAGGATAGGCGGTATCGCTGTTATCAATTAGGACTGTTCCATTGTTGACAATCAACTCCGCAATCTTACGCTCCTTGTGACGAGCAAGGGCTCGGCCACAAGCACGAATGTTCATGGAAATGATATCGAACTGACTGTAGCGCTTTTGCTCTTCGGTTACCTTCAAAGCAATACCGGCCTTGCCGATTGTACACTCAGTCTGCCCGCCCATCTCCATGGTACCTTCTGGATACTCTTCGCCCTCTGCTAGGTCAGCAGCAGCATTAGAAAGAGCGCCATAGGTTGGGAACGAGATTCTTGTTCCCGCACTATAGTTCACCCGCGTTAACAGAGGAGTTAACACTAGGTTAGGCTCTATAGCCTCGCGAACCATTGTGCTAAGAGTACGCGGAACTAGCAGCGGAAGGTCCGTGCTAAAATTATCGCGCATCTTACGTGTTACCTTGACGTCACGGTCAAGTAATTGATCAATAGTGATCTGCTCAGACTTACGGTCTAAGTAGCCATTCTTTAACCAGACTTCACGAATCTTGCTTAAATTAGCACGATCTGTGATTTCTGCTGGTGTGGCCTCAAAACCAAGCATATCCTCGGCTTCCGCCTTAGTATTCTTGATAGCTTTGGCCATATCCATGAGGACTTTCTTCTGCTCGCCCTCGAAAACATCAAAATTAAGATCTTCCATTTTTGGTTATCTCCTATTACAGGCGAATCAGGATTGTTAGGCCCCAATAGTTCTTGTTGGTATCAGCGCGAGCGCCCAGGTAGAAACCAGGAATGCCCTTCGTGCCAGTACCAGCTAGTCCGGTTAGACCCGGAACAGTTTGGATCTTCGACAGGTAATCAAACTCTCTATTAGCCGTCGAGTTAATTGTAAAGTCAGAAATCTTATCAGCCAGTACATCACCAGCAGACGTGCTGGATCCGCCCGCGCCAAGAAGAATCTTTCTTAAACAACGACCAACCACGCGATCATGGATATCGTTATAAGTAGCTGAGTAAGTCTTGACTGGCGCATAGCGACCGGCCAAGTGCGTACCCGCGGCATGTGTAGCAAAAGTTGGCGTAGGAGCCATGAAGGCCACACCGTGACGCTTACCAGAACCTAACATAACCGCATCGCCTGGTTCAATTAGCCACTCATCAGAGTTGACCGCTGGAACCTGGATGACATAGTCAGTTAAGAGCCCTACAGCCGTGTTACGGGTGTAGTTAGTAAACGCAGCTTGGAGATTAAAGCTATAGATAGGCTGATAACACACACCTAAAGGCTTTACTCGACCTACGTTAGCATCGCCAGAAGCCGAGGGAAGTCCCCAGACGTTAGAAGCTCCATACTGAATTAGGTTACCAGCATCTGAATAGCCTGTACCTAAAACAGCCGGAACTACCTTACCTTCTGCTGTAGTATTACCACCAGTTACAATACCAATCAAAGTACCTGGTTCAATCACGATTGGATCGTGCTTATCTTCATCTACTCTTGTGTGAGCTAGGCCCGTCCAAGCTTCCTTGGCAAAGCCACCGTTTACCGGCCGCTGACCTTCGCAAAGCTCATTATAGTAGGGACGGTTAACTGCATAACCGCGCGGAATTCTAATAGCCATTGTTATTTATCCTCAAGCCCAAGTCCTAGGCTTAGCTTATCTACACTACGCATTGTGCCATTTTTGGCGACTTTGTCATTAGGTTTAACTACAGGCTTTCCGTCCGTGCTCTTAGCAGGGACCGTGCCAGTGACTTTATCGCCAGCAACTAACTCGGTCGTTGACGTTGTTATTTGCTTAGTTGGAATCTCTATAGACTCTAATTCTAACATCAGGTCCTGTAGAGAGTCCTGTAAAGAATCAATTGAACGAGTAGAAAGTTTTTCTACATACGCATCAAATTTTTCTTTACTGTCTACACTATCATTACCTGTTTTCTTAAGACGAGCACGAATAGAGGCAAGAGATACAGCAAGAGTTTTTGACATCTTGTTCTGAATCGCCGCCGCATCCGTTGTTAGCCGTTGGATCTGACTATCCTTTGCTTCGTTCTGCTTCTTAAGTGTTTCCACTTCAGTTTTAGCAGTGGTTAATCCATCTTTAAGGCTAGCTATCTCATTCTTAAGAACTTCTAGTTCTTTTTCCATATTACTATCCTCATTAGATTGTTTATCTAAATCGTTCGCCTTATCAAGATTTTGCTCCACATTTGAAGCCTTCGAATCAGAACCAGTCGTGGCTAAACGGACCTCAATAGTCTCGTCAGACGAACTTGGTTTTTCGGAAGACATAACATGCTTGAGCTTGTCTGCGATTACAGGGCTTACTGCAATCACTGTCTTTTTAGTAGAAGACTTGTGGTCCCCACTTAAAAGACTTAAATCACCATCATCGTCCCTGAGAATGAAATTTCGAACCGCTTCTTTCTTCCCAGAAACTTGACTGGCAATAATTGTATCTTTCTTCCAGCTACCTTTATTATCCGCCCAATTGAAGTTAACCAATTTAGCAGAGGGTGAGGCAGGGTGGTTAACAAAGCTAACTTCGTTATATACCATTCCGGCTGTAATACCGTAGCACTGAGAGCCTTGCTCATCAGCGCCTACTACTTCTTCTTGTTCATTATATTTTTGACCAGGAAGATGAGGACATTCAAATAAACTATCCCCACATACCGAACAAAGAAGCATCTGGCTAGAATGCCCGGCAGAAACACTAAGAAATCTAGAATCTACTATTTTTCTAATAGAATCTGGATCAGTGATAAAGCCGGAAACAGTCACAATACCTGAACCTTTTCCACCAGTAATCTCAGGCGCAAGATAATCATTTTCAAAATAATCACCATACTTCAACTGAGTAAACTTAGCGCTTGTTACGCGACCTATAGCATCATCTTCAGAATGATGATGCTTTAATATAGGCTTATCGTAATTAGCTGAACCGCCTTTGTCCTTTGAGAAAAAGGACTTATACGCGGCTTGGACTTGCTTCCCTGGATAGACTCTTTGATTTATAAGAGTTCCTGAGTGTGTGGCATCTATCTCTACTATTAGCTTAGGATTCCTATCTCGTCTTAGCATTTCAGCAGCATCAGATTTAATTGATTCTGATACTACTTGTTCTAGAACTAAGGAATCTTTGAATATATATTTATTCACAATTTTGATTTTTGTTTGTATTGAATGCTAATAGGTGGTCAAAATTTTCATTAGATGGCATAAAATTTTTATACACCATCTCACTAATATCTAGACTAGATCGCTCCTGGGTATCAGGATTTACTAAGTCAATTGTTTTGCTACCTACTTTTTTTGCAAATTTGATGAAACCAAATCTTTCTGCTGTTATCATTTGATCTCTTATCAGAATTTTTATTGCATCCTCTAAAGACGATAGAGTAAAGAGCATTGCTTTTGCATCTATGTTTCCATTGCTGTCTCTTTTAATAATATTGATTAGTAAATCTTTATAAGGATTTATATTTTTCCAATAAGACTTTACTAAAAAATTAGTATAAAATCTATCTAACGCCCTAACTCCAATCTCTTCAAAATCAGCATCTTTGTCTGGAAATAGGACATCAAAGTCTTTCTTTGCTCTTGTATAGCCTGTATTAACTAGCTCTTCTATATCTGGCTTACTAAGATCTACTGCTGTTTTTACAAATTCTCTAAAGTACTGCTCTACAGAGACGGCGTCAACATTTTGATCTTCTATAGAGGCTAGTATAAGAGCCTTTGTAGTAGCTAGCCTATCTAACACCTTATTTTCTAAATCATTTGATTTAAACCTACTTTTTGCAGGTTTAACACCATGCTGGTTAGCTGGCTGGCCTCTATTGGACAGTGTATTCTTCACTCCAATTGTTAGATCGCTTCCAGCGGAAGCGGCAGCTCTAACCGCTCCTTGAACCCTAGCTATTTCTTTTTGAGCTTCTACTTGAGAGCTTAAAGCACAATCATTTTTCTCTTCTTCTGACATGGGCTGCTTATTGAGGAATTGTTTTCTAAATTCTGATAAGGTTATAGCGTTACCCATATATAGCTGAGCACCGTGATTTTGGGAGGCTCTTTCTTCTTCCCTATCAATTGTTGGGAAGGTAAATCTAACCATGTTTTCTTCTGTAACATCAAAGTTTCCTTCTAGCAATAGGGGAAGTATTACAAAATGAGTAATATGGTCAGAGATTACTTGTTGATAGTCTTTTGCAGAGTCTTGTAGACCCTTATTAATGTTTGTTGCTGTACCTCTAGATAGCGAGCTACCTCGTCCTAAGTCTAAGGGAGAGAGTCTTAGCCCTGCTACAACTCTGGCCTCAAAATAATTTAAATAGGGATCTAAATCTAGAGTAGCGCCTTCTTTACTAATTAATCTTACTTCGTGGCGCTCGCTAGTTACAATAAAGCCTTGAGCTGGCAAATCGGATACGGCTGCCATCACATCATCGACTTCATTGCCGCCACCTTCATATGCTATAGAAGGCCTAGTTTCAGTACCTACTCTATAATGATAAAGAGGAAAAGCCTCTTTAGAGGCCATAATTATAGCTACTTCTTCAAGCTTTCTTAAAGCTCTAATATCATCTAATACAGGTAATATAAAAGGCGTACCAAAAGTAAAGCCACTTTTTTTATCTAAAGTAATATGGACAACATCTTCCGCAGCATAGGTTTTATCTGATGTAACATCAGTTTCTCCTAATCCTTCTATATGCTGCCGCCATTTCCTTACAGTTCCCCATTTATCTACCGACACTTCCATAGAGGTAGGGTCTCCCACAAATATACCTGCTATTGGATCTAACTCTTTTCCATACATGGTAATAGGTTTACCACTAGATCTTTTAGTATCTCTTCTAAATATTAAAAAGGAGTTGTGAAAGGTTATTAAATTTGTAGTTAACTCTCGAAGCCACTGCTCAGTTGTAATTCCTGTTACTATAGCTATTTCAAATAGTCTACGACGAATATAAGCAGTCATTATTTCGTCTATACCAGATATCTGATAGCCTTCTTTTAGTATCTGTTCTCTGTGCTTTCTTACAGATTGCGTAATATATGGCTCAACATCAGCGGCCCTAGCTATCTCAGATAAATCATAAATAGGCGGAGTAAATTTTGATCTACTATTTAGTCTTAGATCTGAAGCACTTTTAAACTCATAGCTTCTTACTCTACCTAGTATTTTTGTTCTAGTTTCTAGTGCTTTTTGTATCTCTTGTGCCCTAACGCCAGAGATCGCCAGTTTTATATCTTTTCCTAAGACTGGATTTTCTATATAGACTGGGTTAACCATTGAAAGTTTCGCCTAAAGAGGTAGTTATATTTTTGATTAATTTGTTTATCCTATCTTTTTGATCTGGACTGTAACAATTACCAAATTCTGTCTCACTATTTTGCTCAGAAACTATTCCATAGGTATATTTTAACCTATCGCTAGTTTTATTACTCGCTGTATTAAAATATTTCTCTTTATCTTCTTTGGATAAAGGCAATATAGGAGGTATAGATCCTAGTATTGTAAATATTGCTTGATCAAATTCTGGACTTGTATCAGTAATCTGATTGTTTATTGAAGTTCTAGGAGAAGCTATTTCGCAAGCATTAGCCATATCTAATCTTTGGGCCAGTACTTCTAGTATCCTAGCAATCCCTAATAAATGTCTACGATCCGCGGCTACTTCCCATTTTAAGCCTCCTCCATTTCCCATACTATTTATTATAGAACTTAACTCTCTTATTAAAGAATTAAATTGATCAAAAATTGTATTAACAGATTGAAGTAGTGCCCAGGCAAGAGTAAACATACCATTACAAGCAGGTAAGTTTTCAAAGTCTACGGTAAACGCTTTTGTTATCTTATGGGCTATTTTATAATAAAGTTTGTTTATATTAGCTGCTATTTCAAACAACGCATCTTGAGCTAAATTAGCCATTAATCTTAATATAGCATTCTGTATAGCTGCTATTTCTCCTCCTAATGAAGAAGCTAGAAGCCTTAACAGACTAGCTACTGTTAGCAACATATCTGGATTACCTATAGCTCCAAAAACTTGAACAAGACAGCACATCTGCTGATCGGTTAAAAAGTAAGAAAAAGAATTAGCTATCTCATCATACATAGAACTACTACTACTATTTAAAGTATTTATAGTTCCGGCTAAGTTTGCAAATATATTACTGTGTTTTCTATTTTGTTCAGTAAAAATATTTTCTTTTTCTGGCTTCTCCTTTGTATATTGTTCTTTTATTGAGCCAAATTTAGGAGAAAAAATATGAGAAGTATTTAAAGAACCCCTTATACCTTGCTGATTTTGTGCTACATTTAAATAAGCAATCCAATGATCTATGCTTAAGTGTCCATTTGGCTTATCTAAGCCGCCATACCTAGTGTAATATTCTGATACATAATTAACTATAGTTTCACTATCTTTGAATTCTTGAGACTTTTTAAAGTCATCGTAGTTCATACCTATAGTAGAGAAGGCTGCCCTTCTTGCTTCTTCTGATTTAGAGAGCAGCTCTAACTGTCCTTCTACTATTGGAGTAGAGATCTTAGCTGCCTTTAGCATGTCAATTATTCTTTCTGCTTTTATGCCCAACTCTAAAAATAAAGCTAGCCCTGCTGGTATTTGGGCTATTTGTATTCCTTTAGCTCCTTCTTCTACTCCTAATGCTTGAAATATAACTGTTTGAAAAGGAGATAAGGTTAGCATTCCTATAATAGTACTAATAATACCATTTTGAGATATGAACTCCTTTAACATATTATTTGATTTTGAGTTACTTAATTTTTGTGTAGTCTCATAATCGGTCTGTGTTAAGGACGCAGGAAGTCGCATATTAATAACCGTTCCACGAATCTCCCACTTCTTTTCTAATATTATTGATACAGCCTTCTGATATAAGCTGTAAGTAATAATGGTGCCTTTTTTTGACTCTTCTGTATTTAATCTTAAAGCGGATGCCCGAGTAGCATCGGAAAATTCTTCTATTGGTATAAACTGAGCAGGATCCATTTTGGACAATGCTGTAAGAAGTTTATTTCCTTTTATATAAGTTTTAGCAAGATCAGAAAATAACTTATCAGTAGCTTCAGTTCTTTGATCTACTTGTCCAAAGGCATTAGATACAATTCTATCTTTAAACTGCTCTAATTGATTTTCCTCTAGCTTTCTATCCCTTTCAAAGGGCTTTCTACCATTATAATCAAAAGGCATTAGAATTTACCTCTGGAATAGTTATCTCCGCCACTACCCTTTTTAGGAAGTCGACTTCTGCTTCTTTCTTCTAAGTTCTTTTTAAGATTGTTTTGTGCAGCAGGGGAATAACTTCTCCCACCGAGAGCCCTAGATTTAAGTGAGTTTTGGACCTGTATTTTTCTTGAGCTACTTTTTAATACCCAGCCTGCTTTTATGTCTTGCTCTATTTCTGTTATGCCAGGATGTACTCCGGGCCTAACCTCATCACTTATTTCTATGCCTGCTATTTTCTGATTATAAGGCATTCTTTTTAGATCGCCTTCTTTCCAGTAAAAACCACCACAGGCTAAGTAATAAGCAGTTAAGGTATGGTCTTGCCCTTGAGAATATCTAGGAAGCCCATAAGTAGAAATAGCCTCAATCCTAAAGTTACGCATTTGCTGTACAAGGCCCATTTGAGCATTATTTGTACTAACAGCAGTATCTTCGGATTTTGGAAGAATTAAGTATCCATCTTCTAGTAATTTTCTTGTTTGTTCAATTAAGAAATGCTTGGCGTTCTTCTTTAATTTTTCTCCAGAAATAGGATCTATTATATCTAAGTGCTGATTCATAGATATATCAAATAACTTTACATCAAACATAGACGAGGGCTCATGTATCGAGTGCTTTCTTAATAGTTCTGCTTGTACTTGTCCATACCCTCTATCAACAAATATGTACTTAAATCTCCACTGTCTGTTAAGTACTTTAATCATTTCTACTGAATCTGTTTGAGTATATTGAGACTCATCTACAATAATCTTCTTAGCTAGGCGCAGTTTATTCCCCCACCACTCAAGAATTAGCATATGCGTGCCTGCGGACTTATTCCAATCTACCCCTAGTATATAATCTGCGCTTGGTTTATACTCAAAAGTACTTACATCATAGTCTTGTATAGATGCGTTTAATAGCCTTGCCTTAAACACGCCCTCTTCCAACTCTGCAAAGTCGGCAAGATACTCGTGTGTATAGGTAGCTATATCAGTACTTTCTTTAAAGTAAGCCTCAGTCTCTTTAGTCCATTCAGGAGACTCAGCAGATATGTACCAAAACTCTTTAAAGCCAAGATTCTTATTTGTAACATAGGTATAGAATCTTCTTCTCCATCCTCTTGGCGTAGAAGCGGCCACAAGCCTACAATCACTGTGAGAAGCAAGAATAGCCATTACCGCATCAATATCTTTATCTTCTAGTGTATCAATTTCGTCTATTACAATAAGGTGTGCGTCTTGTCCACGGATCTTATCAGATCCAGAAGAGCTAGTAGCGCCTGCGGAGAATCCTAATACTTTACTTCCATTTTGAAAGTCTATTCTAGATGGAGTTTTAGTAATTCTAGAAATTGATCCTTTCAGGGTAGCGCTCATATTTATGAACTTATTCATTTCATCAAATAATCTAGTTACTTGACGTTCATAAGGCGCGACAATAAGAACAGTATGGTTCTTATTAGTAGTAATGTGGTGTAATGTTTCTATTACAAGAGCTTCGGATTTTCCCGATCTTCGGCCCATCCTATAAATCTTATTCTTAGAAGTACAGGAAAGCATATCAATTTGATAAAAACGTGCCTCCCATCCAAACTCTGCCGCTGCCCAAGCTATTGGATCCATTATAATAGTGGCGTCTTCATATTCTTTAATATCATTGAAATCGGAAGGAATCAAATCTTTAATTTTATTAGCAACATGTTTTTCGCAAGAAGGAGGAAATGGAGTCTTAGTAATTTTGCTATCAAATAAAGTTTTATAGTACCTTTCACATCTGGTACACATGTCCTCGTTATGTTGACCAATAGGAGTGTAGTTATTAGCCGGATAGTTATTTTCTGGTATATAGTTATTCATTTATCAATACTGCCCTGACTCCAGCCTCCGCAGTCTTTACAGAAGATTCTATGATACCTTGTATACTTGCTAAAAGTCTTACCTCTTTTTTGAGTATTCTTACTACCACAAAATTGACAGGCACATCTTTCTTTATCATAAAGTACTGAAACATTAGGGTGAGTCTTCATCCAGCCCCTTAATCTAAGGTATAATGCTTCAAGAAGAAGCACATCTATTTTATTGTACTTCTTCATTGTTTTCCAAGCTTTTGGATCTCCTGCCATACAATCCTTCCAGAGTTTGAAGCCTCCGGTTGGATGCTTCTTACCTATTCCTAAAAATTGGCACAAATCGTTCAAAGAATTACTAAGAAATCCAAATCTTTTAGAAGCTTCTTTTTTAGTATCTACTGTTTTATAAGGAGAGGGAGGATTTAGTCCATTTGCTATAAATCTAGTATTCATTACTTTAATATCAAAACTATCTCCATAGTGGGCTACGATAATATCAGCTTTATCTACATATTCCCATAACTTAATACAAAGCTCTTTATCAGAAGTAGGATCTTTTACATAGCTTGGAAAATCATCTAATCCATAAGTCATAGGCTTAGCATCTTCTAACCATTTAACAGTAAATGTCAAAATATATCTTTCCTTAATAAACTCTATTATATTAGTCTCATATTTTTGCCAACTATATCCAATATTAGGAGCGGTCTCTAAATCTAAAAATAAGGTCTTTAAGGTTTCGGTCATTTGGTTTATCTATGAAAAAAGGCAGCCTCTTGTCCAATAACATTTCTGATGCCCATTTGACTATCAAAAATAGCTTGAAGAGATCTCTGCCTCTGGGTATACGCCTGTCCAGAATCTAACGGTCCTTGCTGTATATCGCCTTGCATTTCCATGGAGGCGGATGCTGTAAGTCCTGGTGTTACCATACCTTCTATTGTTTGTGCTGCAAATAATAAGCCATATCCATAACCTATCATTCTTGCTCCACCACGAAGACTATTATACCTACTTCCTATAGTCCCTAACTTCTTTTTATAGGTATCTCTAACTTTGCCTATGTATCTTTTAGCAGAATCTATATCAGGAGTGTACCTACTATTAGGTATAAATTGCTTATTAGCAATTAAACTTTTAACTGTCCCCCTAAGTCGTCTTTTATCTCCTACTTCTAAAGAATCAAAGAAAAACGGGGCAATTGAGGAGCCAAGCATAACTCCTACAGAGGTACTACCATCAATAAAGGAATTATCCATGGAGCCTCCAGAAGGAGACATAAAATTAGTCCAGTTTTGTACCATTATAGTTTCTCCTAAAATTTCCTATTGTTTTTGTGTAAAGCTAGCGTTAGGCCTGCGGTGCTAAAATTCATATTTCTGACAGGAGAGCCAGTATCCATAAAGTCAGTAATAGTGCCTTCAGCCATATTGTTATTATTTTTACTTCCTACCATATAACCTAGGCCGCCGCCAATTCCCATAGCAATGGCATTAGGAGCTACATCTATGCCGCCTCCTAGCAAAAGCTTACTTGCTTTATAAGCGCCTACTCCAGCTAATAGGCCTCCACCTACACCAGCAATACCCGCTACCGCTCCTCCAACTATTCCATAATTAGGCATGATTCCGCTACCTAATAAAGAAGAGTACATAGCAGCTTGACCAAGACCTACTCTAGGAGCTACTTTTAGATTGTCATAGGCTGCCCTGACTAACGGATCTTCTGGGCCTCCAAAGGTTTTTAGCACCCCATTGTGATAAAAAGCTTGTCGACCATCTGTTGGTTTAAAAAGAACGTTTTTCATTCCGCCTCTTTTTAATTCTTTTCTTAGCTGTCTACCTCTACCAAAAGCATAAGAGGCATGATTTTTTATTCTACTTATAGGGTCTCTATCAAATAGAGCCATAGCGCCAAAATATGTACCAAGAACTCCTACAAAGTTTTTTGCAGCATTTACGGAGTTTCCATAATAAGAGTTGTATCTTTCTTCTCCATAATATGCTCTGCGGTTATCTTGCTGATGATCAATAAATTTACTAGTGGCGTATGTGCCGCCCCATATACCGCCAGCTGTCATAGCCTTTTGGGCTATAGATCCTCTGCCCACTAGTCTTGGTGCTAGCTTTACTGCTCTGTCAAGAATACCCATTAGAAGCCACCCATTATTCTAGATCTATTATATCTAATAGTAGGGCTAGGATTACTAGCAATCCTTCTAGTTACGGCATTACCCCTAGCAAAAGAACTTAAAGTAAAAGGATTAGCTACTCTCATACTAGATGCTATATTAGCTCCTTTTTTACCTAGTATACCTACTATACATGGCATAAAATATTGATTAAAATAATTCATTGTATCTTATAATCCGCGTCTTTTACTTTTTCTTCTTGCCTGCGCTTATTAGCCATATTAAGAGCCTTCTCTCTTAATTCAGCAGATCTTTGAGTAGGATCCGTAGCCATTTGACCGGCTCTTACTTGAGCCTCTCTAGTAGCTACCAAGGCCTCTCTAATCTTAAATATATTTCTTCCAGATCTTTCTAAGACATCTAATACTGGATTTATAACATCTGCAAATATAGGCTCGCCCTGCTGCGTAGCTCCAACCTGCTGATAGCTTACAAGTCTAGGATCGTCAGATAAATGAATACCACAACGCCATCTTATAAGTTCTTGACCAGCAAGTTCATAAAGCAAGTCCATGTCAAAAGAATGTACTGGGTCTTCTGGATTCTCAATACCAAGCGCTTTTAAATGCTTATTTATCCATATAGTAATAATACTTGATTCTACAGGACAAAGCTTTCCAATAGGAAGAGGAATATTTGACTGCTTTAGAGGACAGTGAGTTATAAAAGGACATTTTTGTCCTGCACACATCATGCCTAATGAACCAGAATACCCTCTACTAGAGACATCCATGAATCTGACTAGATTCGCCTTTTGCTCAGTAGTCAGTAATCCACCATCATGCTCGGCGTCATTTACTAGCTTCTCCACCAATAGACTCTTGATATCGTCTACTCCCCCATTCTTGAGAACCAAGGGAGAATATAAAAGGTTCTCCGTGTTTCTTGAGTTCTTCTTGGTAGACTCTTCTGAGGGCTGCCCTTGCAAACTCACAGTGTTCTCCGTTTTTGACTGAGAATCTTGTCCAGATTTCATATTCATATGGATATGTGACGGTCAGATATTGTTTACATTCCTCAGAAGATTTGATTATATGAATAATCAGGTCTATTGGAATTTTCATGCTTTTCTTATTTGTTCTATAACATCAGGACGAAGCTTGCCTTCTATAGCAGTCAATAATGCTTGTTTATCTGATTTATCCATAGAGCCGTAGTATTCTTTTCTCCAATTAACAATTTTAGACTGTAGCTCTTTAACATCTTGTTCAGTATTATGATTTGTTATATATTCAGAAATTTCTTTTTCTGAGATGTGCATCTTTTCTGCTAAATCAATAATTAGATTAACAATAGCATAATTAATACCAGCTGTTGCTGGGGCCCCTTTTAACTTTGAGTTTAATAGTTCTTCAAGTTTCTTCTCAAATTTAATATTGGGAATGTTATAGTTAAACATAGATAAAATTTTGATAGTATTGTCTATATCGACTCTTATAAGGGTCGGATCTTTTTTATCTTTATAGACACTTCTTAATAGCTCATTTGTTAACTTATTTTTCTTGCTTATCATTTTTTTACCTATCGTTTATATAAAAAAACCAGTCAGTGGAGTTCATCCAAGGACTGGTTAAACCTAATGACCCACAAAATTTGCGATCAGTTCATATCATCTTCAATATTTTGACCAGCCTTTGACATATGTTCCATAGCGGCCTTTTGGAAGGCGGCAGGATCTTCAACAGATAGCTTGGCCATATCTAATGCTCTATCAAGCTCGAACAGAATTCGAGCACGAATATCTTCTATAGAGTCTCCTACGACAAAGCGAACAGGAGACTTTGGAAGTAACATTGGAGCCTGATTGGGAGGCATCTCGTCAAACTTAGGGAAGATAGAAAAGGATAGTACAACACCCCACCTACGGTTACGTTGTTCTCCAGTCGTAAAATCCGTGACTGTCTTCATCTTCTCATCGCTGAACAGAACTTCCTGCATATGAACTACTTCCGTGTTCTTGCAGTTTTCTGGCAGCTCTTTCTTATCTTTCTTAGGGAATTGTTTAATGTTAGTCATATTACTGATCGTTACTCAATTGTATCAAAATAGGTTCGTGTATTCGGCAGTGGCAGTAATCACAAACGTCATCGTTTAATACGATACCCTCTGGGACCTGACGAGTATTTACTGTCTTACAAGATTTTTTATCACATACCCAGGTTATGTTCTTAGTTCTATTACGCTTTTTCTTATCTTGCACAGGTATCCTCCAGCCAATCAGTAATAAATTTGATTGGAATAAACACATGTAGGTGAGGCACTACTACAGTTGTTATGCCGTTATCGCCGGCTCCTAACGCAACAGTAATGCCTATTAGTTTACCGTCTTTTGTAAAAACTCCTCCACCGGAGTTTCCACCGAATGCCGGAGCGCTGCAGGTCCAGGCAGGCACCGAACTCTTTGTAATCGGATAATTTATAATTCCTTGTGTTATAGCTCTATATAAACCAAGAGGATAGCCAACGCTATATATTTCGTCTAGTATAGTGAAATTTTCTGACAACCCAGCGGGATCTAACATTAGATCTGTCTGTAGTTTAATAACCGCTATATCTTGAGTAGGATGAATATAGGTATCAACAATCTTTACAAAATTACCATGAATAATAATAAACAAAGAAGATTCATTTTTTAATACATGTTCACATGTAATAAGATAGTAATAATCATTAACATGTTTTATTACTACTGCAGAGCCTATAATAGTTCCTTCCGCCCTAGCTACAGGTAAAACCGTCTCTAGGTTATTAATATTAGATTTAACAGTACATCCCATAAAGGTTACTATTGATAGTAACCACACATTAAATAATTTCATTGGATTATCCTTGGGAGGAGGTAACCCATTAAGTTTGGTGTAGCCTTGTTTTAAAAACTTAGCTACCTGGTGTATGTCAAAAAATTGATCTATATAGTAAAATTTGGAAATATATATAAAAAATAAGTAGTCAATAATTTGATCTATGTGTCAAAAAAATGGATTTCGGTGCATGACTATTGGTTTGGTCTTGTATTCGTAACACTTTGTTGCGTAACATGGCCACCCCACGTTTCTTAAGGAGTAACAGATGAACAACAACATGATGCTCGATACTCTCCGCATTGCAGAAGAAAGCATGGAAGGCCTGAAGGCGCATTACTGCTTCGAGCAGAAGGAAGTAGGCTACAAGTGCCTTAGAAGTGGCGTGGTGGTGTTCGAGATGGAGAGGTTTGAGTGCGACTGCCTGGCCTGCAATGCTGAGGCCTCGATGCGCGCATGTCTGCGTGAGCTGAAGGTGCTGCGAGCGGCTATTGTAGCCGAGCTTGCGTAATCTCCCGAAACACAGGTGTAACAGCCTGTGTAGTCATAGATTAGCTATCTATGGCCTGATGATGGGAAGCTGGTACTACATGTTGTAGTATCCTTACCGTAGTTAGTACCGCTATATGTTCCTTAAGGAGGAACCTATGATCGTTGATCTGGCTAACGTGTTGGTCTCGCTCGTCGTCATCCTGAGCTGCTTCATGCTCCTTGACCTTATGGTCGAGGTGTTGACTGGATTCTCTATGGTGGCTTCCCTCAAGAGCAAGGCTAAGGACTTGCACGCCTGGCGCAAGAGCAGCAAGAAGGAGTGATCCCGAAACCCTAGGTTGTGAGCCTAGGGTCATCATGAGCTAGCTACTCATGGTCTGATGATGGGAAGCTATGTTAGCTGACTACACAGTGTATAGCTTGTCCTTAAGGAGGACATGTGAGTAACGCACAAGTAGCGTCCCTGCTGGTGGACCTGAAGGGTCTGCTGGCTGAGTCCAAGGGTATCGACCGTAAGGTCATTCGTGCCCGTGCGCAGTGGGATACCAGGGCTATTGAGGCCCTTACCCAGGACAAGGCAGTAGTGGAGGACAGGGTGCAGGCCCTTGCCTCGCTGCTGAGGTTGAGCATGACCGAGCAAGAAATTGCTCATCGCCTGTATGGAGGTGCTGTATGAGGATGGGTAAGTACAGAGTCGTGTCTGGTAAGTTCGTTCACGTCGATGACCTGAATAAGGTCAGCCTGCTCCAGATGATTGGCTGGGGTTTGGCCATCTTTACCGCTCTTGCGGTAGGAGTGTGGCTGTGATCGAATCCTATCAAAAGCAAATGCAGCATGTTACCTCTAATGGGTGGAATCACCTGTTGGAGCAGACGTGCT
>Ga0075158_10001143_pt1 | contig 20339 bp, 18 predicted proteins | sample JI91814BDNA_FD_70968 | JGI IMG/M metagenome (GOLD analysis project Ga0075158, IMG submission 70968) | Wastewater effluent complex algal communities from Wisconsin, to seasonally profile nutrient transformation and Carbon sequestration -... | ecosystem: Engineered > WWTP > Effluent > Algae... | reverse complement strand
GGCGATCTGGTCGGCAAGGTCTTTTGCATCTACTCCAACAATGCCGCGGATATACGCATTCGCAGCGTTTAGCTTTACCTGTCCGCCGACCGTAAGAATTCCGGTCATTAACTGCCATTTGGAAAGGGTAATATTAGCGATGGGAATAGAAGTATCTGGAATATCAACGCCGGTGAATACTACGATCTTTCCGCGCGGAGTGATCCAGATGTTCTTGGGCTCGGGGACCGCTGCGGCAGCCGCTTGACCTTCTGGCGTATCTGGAAAGGTTTGAATGGTCATGATTTTACGCCTTTGCTTGCATGTTAAGATACCGAGGCACAACAATTATGTGTTCGGTGTTTACTGATATGGTTAGCGCAATAGACAAGGTGCTGGCGTTGGCGAAATTGAAATTCGTTACATCGTTAAACAGAGTGTTGCCCAAAGTTGATAATACGCTGTTAGATCGCGTATTTACTTGAGCATTTAATGCGCCAGTATTTTGCACTATTACCTCATAGTCAGTTACAGGCGATGCTGCTACTGAATAGGTGTGCATAAGTGTCGAATCTGCATACAACTTTACTGTTTTCACGCCAGCGGTGATGGTGCCAAGCATTTTTACAGCCGCTTTAAACAGTCCGTTTGCGCCCATTGCTCCGGCAGCAAGCGCACAGGAAAGCATGGTGATATCTGCTGTTGTCTGAGTTATCCTCCCTCCTACCGGGTTGATGAAGGCTGTTTTTACTGTAGGGACTACTGGCAATGCCCCCGGCGACGGTGTAAATCCATTGTTATATACCGTGCCAGCAGTCGACGACGACATCTGGAAGTAAAACCAGCCCGCTGCATTCCCCAGCCCGCCTGCATTTGCCGGCAGGTAGCAGTATCCGACTGGTATCACAAGGCCCGTCAGCACGGCCGCTGACAGCGTAAAGCCACCAGCCGTGCCAGTAAATAGCATCCCGTTTGATCCCCCATCTCCAGCGAACAGTACAAACGGAATACCGCATACCCATAGCGGCACTGGCGCGCTAATCGCCGCAAGCTCTGCGGCGAGGTTGGCGCCAGACACGCCGGATACCCAAGCGCTGCCATTGCTGACGTACGTGCCGTACGGGAGGGTAGTACCGACAAGCGCAGAGAAGCCTGGGTACTTCGCCGCCGGGTGCGCCGTTTCAAGCGCCATGGTATCCGCGAACAGCCCAATAACGCCACCGTCGCGCTCATCGGGAGGCCATGAGAGACGCTTGCCCAGGTTGTAGGAGGCTTTCCCGGAGGCCACCAGCAGGTCTTCTTCGAGTCTGCTAAGGGTAATAAAAGCGCCTGCCTGGGCGCCCGAGTGGGGTACTAACATCTTGATCGTCATTGCAAGTCCTATGGAAGTAGAAAGCTAAGTAGAGTGACCTCGCTGTAACCTAGGTATTACGGCCTTGGGATTCCAGCAAGAAGTTTTGCTTACAGAAAGCCTCGTATTCAGCGAGGCTCGGTGCAGCCAAGGTAGCCCGGATCGTAGCGTCACACGGCTCCCAATCGTCCCACTCGGGAGTACCGTGCGCCGTAACAAAGCGAACCTCAGACAGTGCGTAGCCGGCCCTTTTACAGCCTGCTGGTGTTACAGAGATGAAGGGAGCTTCAGCGAGAAAAGCTCCTCTCTCTGAAGTCCACATCATCATCTTGCCCGTAAGCATAATACTAACATGGCGGTACTTGTGTATCATACCGATGCAAAGACGTCTGGCTGGAATCACAAGTTCACGAACGTAGACGCCATCACCGTGGTAGTGGCGCACGTCCTGCTCTTCTGCGAGACCTGATGCTAAAAGGGACGCCTCAAGCGCCTCCATCTCAGCGATCGAGGTGGGAAGAGCCTCCACCCGTACTGCGGCGGAGGTTCTTTTAGCACGCTGGGCAAGGGTTAGAGTGCCTGCCATGACACAGAGCGGGCCTCCTCAGGTGTAGAGACCGCCTCCAGCTCATTAAGTTTCTCAGCCAGGGCAGCCCGGATGTTATCGTACGCCTTGACGTACTTCCCAGGTAGCGCCTCGAGCTGCTCCCTTGACAGTACACGAGGTACGCCGTCAAAATCAAACACGGTGAACTCGGTGTCGTCTGTCATTTGTGCGGCCAAGACACGCATCGTAACCTCGTCTACGTCATCAAGGCGCCAACGGAGTCCAAAAGCTCGTAACGCCGTGCGCCTACTAAACTCAGCACTGACCTTTAGATGCTTACGGCGTTTCAACTTCTCAGCCTTGAGCACAACCGCACCGGTTGGGGCGATCCATGCCCCAGAGGTGCGGTCGAAGGTATGCTCAGGGGAGGGCCGTCGCCCACGAAACCTGAGTTCAGATTCAGGTGTAATGTAGAAGTAGGCTGGTATGAAACCAGGTCGCCGTTCGAAGCAAAGCCACCCCTCAAGCTCGCTATGATACTCGCTCTCTACAGCGGGGCCAATCTCGCCATCGTCAGTAGGCCGTATGTATAATTTCATCTTAAGGTCGCCAAAATAAATCCTGCGTTGATGTAAGCATGGTATTCGCCCGCACCTTCATTTTGTGAGCTGATTCCGAGACGAAAGGTATGGGAGCCGATACCGGGATTGTAGTTAAACATGACAGCGGCGCCTGACGCATTGGGGCCACCGATCGGCGAAGAGGCAACGACCGCGCCATCCACAATCAGGAACATGTGGCCGTACCCAGGGCCTGTTGCCGCTATTTCGAAACCCCCAAATACGACGACATCCTGCGGAGCGGTAAGAAAGTTCAGGCTCACCGTTGCGGTGACATCGACATCCACCCAATATTCGTAGTCTATGTTATCTACGATACCAGGATATATAGTAGCCGAGGTTGTGATGTTGTGCCCGGCCACCTTCAGCGTAGTGATAGAAGCATCCCCGATTTGGGCTATATCGATGTTGGCCTTATGGATAAAGGCATTGTTAATGTACATCCCAGGTTGTACGAGGACACCATCGATCCACTGCGCCGAAGTGAGGACAGTAAATAGGTTGGATACCCCGATGCCCGGCGACGCCACAGAGAAATTGTCAGCCTTTACGAGAAATCTGCTGTGGTAGAGGCCGTCGTAGGAGCTTGAAGTGTTGGCTAAGCCGAATCCCGAGGCGTAGCCGTTGGCATCAAGCTTCACCGTGTACTGCTGGCTCATATTCCCCAGGTCATTTCCAAGGATCTGAGTCTTCACCTCAGTAGTGTAGGCGCCACCGCCTATGTTTGCGACCACGTTCTCAAACATGGTCTGGTGTAGCGGCACTGTGGTTTCCACCAAGGTGCTAAGCGCGACGTTCAGTTGGTCGACCGAGAGCTTGTCTTCGAGGACTCTGAGGAGAGGGCTCACATCTATCCCTGTAGTAGCTACAAGCGGACCCACCAACTCTGATGGCGTACCGTTACGCGCTACCCACCGAACCCACACATAGTAGGCTGTGGCGTGTTCCGCCGAGATTACAGTGTTTTGACCGGAGAATTCGGTAAGGTACTGTGCGGAGCCGATGGAAGGCGCGGCGGCACCGGGCAGTGTAGTGGCTACCCACACCTCTGTCTTCTCGTATCCACCGTTGATATAGTAGGGGGCAAGGGCAGCGAATAGGAACGATTCCCCTGTGTTCTTAATAAGGAAACTATCCAGAGGATTGTTGGTCTCTACCATCACCCACGAGAGACCCGCAGTAACCGAAAATCCTGTCGGCTTAGGCGAGATGGTCGTGTCCAACACCACAGGAGCAAGTAGCGCCCCGACGTACGAGAAGTCTACGTTGCGTCTAAAGGTCAGCCCGTTGACTGTCACACCTAGTACAAGGGTGCCTGAACGTGGCGGTTTGTTACCAGCGAGCTGGATAGAGACCTGCGTACCTGTAACCGTCATTGAGGCGTAGCCCTCTTCCAGGAGGGCAGGGTTAGCATCGATATCGCGGTCAAGCCACTGAGCGGAATAACCGTTCTCAGGCGTAGCGATGTCCGTACCGTCGCGGGTAACGCTGATGGTGGTGTACCCTACACCGGGCGACCCGCTAACGTTCAATTGAGGTATCTTCACGTGGCGAGGGATGACCTCCACGACAATGGGAGCATACGCGCTAATTGGCTCCAAGGCAACGAGAGGCCATCGCGACCCCGTCCTAATATTGTACCTTGGAGCAGTCTGACCGTCCGAGGTTTGAGAAACCACCGCTGCAGTCAGAGGACGCCCAGAGAGCTGCGGGAGGATGAACGAAGTGGAGGTAGTAGACCCTATCTCGATCCAGGCAGTGTTCAGCTCGGAGGCGCCCGCGATTGGACGGTAGGTCAGCTTGATCAGGAAGTTTGTGACCCGACTGTCGTTAGGACGTGACCACGAGAGTGTACCACCCGTAGGTGTCTGTACGTCGGCAGCGCGATCGAATGTCAGATTGCGGACCTGGGGGATGTCGGTTGTGTAGATGTTACGCTGGGCTACTACCTCGTAGTCCGGAGCGTTCCAGGCTAGGTTACGCGCATCGTACTTTACACAGGTCAGCTGTATGTTCCCGTCGTCCCCCACAGCGAGCTCTGTGACGCGCATCAGCTCTCCGGGGATCCCGAGTACGTAGCTAGTCAACTTAACGAAGTCGCCGGGTTCTAGCCTGATAAATGAACGCGGTAGCGAGAACTTGTAGGTAGTAGTGGCTCTTGATGAGCGGACTACGCCCTCTGCGGTGGACATGGCGTGGTGGTAGGACGTATCACCGCTCTGGAAGGTATTGGCCTCCAAGATAATACCGTTGTCTTCGCCGCTATAATACTTAAATACGGAGCTCTCGTTGGTACCGGGTGTAACGCCGTCGTCGTACTTAGGCGGCCAGCTAACAGTGTCCTCCTCCCAGTTCTTCGCTTCGTTGAGGTAACGAACTGTGTAGAAGTTGAGTCGCTCTGTGCTTCCGTCACCCGTATATGAGATGTCAGCATCACCGATAATGTCATCGTCAGTGATCGTAGTTGTGTACTTCGCCCAGTAGGCGTTGATGGAGCCTCCTACGTCCAGAGGTGGCGTCGTAGTAGAGAAGACGTTCCAATTGCCGTTGAAGATGTAGAGGTCAGCATCTGAGCTAGCCCCTGCAGGGTACTGAACAACCTGGCCCTGGGAAACGACGGTAGGCGCACCGATAGTGACGGGGTTCGAGTTTGCAAAAGAGCCTAGACTCAGGGCGTCATTGAGCTCCCGCCAGACTTCTGGGTACTGCAAGTGTAGCTTATACTTGCCGTCCGACCAGATAAGCTCCGCCTCACCCATAGTCTCGAGGATAATTTCAATATTATCCCTGACAGGTACGCCCGTATCCAGCATAAGGTTGCACTCGTAGAGGTGCAAGGTACGTGGAACGCCGCACCGCTGCCAATAGAGGCCTTCGCCAGGCGGGTAGAAGGAGCCGTTAACCTGAACGAGCCTGTTACAAATACGCGCCGCATTCCAAAAGCTCGGCAGGTCAATGTCCGTGATATCAAGCCCCTTGCCATACTCCTTGCTCAGGAGGTAGTCGAGCAGCACACGGGCCGGGTTGTTGGAGTAAGACTTCGCACCTGACAGCGTGTACGTGGTGTCGTTCCGGTAAATGTCGTAAACCTTCATACCTTCTAGGTAGAAAGATACGTCAGGGATTCCGCTGAATTGGGGGTCTTCCCGGTTTAGCCAGCAGATCACCGAAGCGTTGGCAGCGAGGTAGAAGCGTCCGTCAGCCATTGCAGGAAAGTTAGTGGAGATCCACGGGTCGACAACACCACCGCTGTTGAAAACGTGAACACGCGAGTCGAATTTTGGAGTCTCTATGGGCTCCCCGTTTATCTCAACAGCGACAACCCTCTCGATGCCCTCGTAGCAAAGGACCTGCTTGAAGAAGAGAGCCTCATTTGCGGTCCCGGCACGCCCTGCTGTAAAGGGTCTGGCGACACTCCCGACTACGGCGGTACCTGTGAGGTCAGGACCAGACAGAGTAAGCTCGCCAGTCGTGCTGTTGTAAGAGGTCACAGTGTAGTCGTGGTAACCTGAGCCGACAGTAGAGTCCTGTTGGGAGTCCAGATTGGCAGCTACAACGTTACCATTAACATCCCTAAAGAAGGAGTCATGGCGGATCGCGACGCGCGCATTGGCGGGTAGTTTCGCAGTATGCGAGCCTGGCGACGCGAGTGTAAGCCTGTAGACGGTACCCACGCGTGTGATTTGCCCGCCCGCAGCAATCGTAAAGTTCTGTACGCGAGAGTTTGCATTGGACGTAAAGTCCACGCTGGCATTAGAGCCAGAGGAGGCGAGTGACTCACCCTCACCCCATACGTAAGGGAGGGGGTCCGCAGTGTAGTAGAGCGGGTTACCGGAGCCGTCAGTCTCTACGACCGAGCCAGTACGGCGCACATAGAGAGACACTCGGAGGTCGTACGTAGTAGCCGTGGCCATCAGCCCACTGAGGTCCGACGCAGAGCCTGACGAGCCGAAGAAAGTGCCAACGCCGCCCTCGCCCGGTGAGATAACTGTGCTGGCTACACCGAACCACACACGCAAGCCCCCTACCTTGTTGCGCCCATACGCGACGCCCATTGTCTGGACTGTCGCCTCGGTCACGATTGTAAAGCCCTTAGCCGCATCTGCGCGTGCAGCGGCCTCGCGCTCAAGCTTCACCTGACGCTTCCGCTGCTTAGCCGCGCTTATGTGGGACAAGGCCGTAACGGCCACAGTGGCTAGCACAGTCCATGCGGTCAAAGTCCCCGCCAGCGCCCCAGCTGCTATTGAGATTACTCCAGCAAAACTCATTTAGATTCCTTTATGCCTGTGTACGGCCCCAGAGTAGCGCGATCTGTTGCGAGCCCTCAGAGACCTGGTCGTAAGATACGTCCCCTGGAAAACGCTGACGCATCCAATTGGGGGAGGTAGGGATAGCCCGTGTAAGCGCCAAAGAGCCCATCGGGGAGGTGCAAGTTAGCTCAAGAATCACAGCGCCTTCCTCGTCTACTGTATAGAGGAAGCTGTCCAGCGTCCCTTTGTAGACAACGGCAGGTCGCTCGCCAGCGTAGCTCGCTCCGTATGGAAGCACGGGGACAATCCCGCCTACGCCTGGGATATCCCCCACAGATGCGTATACGAGAATTGGCGTACCAAAGGCACCCGCCTCCAGCCGTTCTCGATAGACGAACGCAGGATCGGACAAGAGAATTTTGTAGACCTCCCTGTCCACCGAAGATGAAAGTCTAGGTGGGTCCATACTCACCAGCGGGGAGATAGGTGAATAGACGGTACCTTCGAAGGTCACAGCTTCAGAGGAGGTGGTAAAAGCAACTACAGAGCTGTCGTAGTTGAATGGACCGATGCGTACGAGGCCGTAGATGTACGTTTCTGGGAGGACTAGCTTTGCAGAGAATGCAGACGTAAATGATTTCATCAGACGATCTCCAGTAACTCGAGAGTAGGATAGTGCACCAGGCCCTGATCATGGACTAAGGTAGGCTCGGCACCTGGCGACAAGAACGCCGCCATCAGGCAGTGGTTGCCTGAGAGGATTGAGACAGGTGCCTCACCGCTGTTGGCCACCTTTTTAGTCTGTGGCCAGAATGTGACAGTCGGGTTAGTTCCAATGGACTTGGACCTCACCACGTGCACTTTGCCGGCCAACGCACCTGTGAAAGTGAAGAAGTCGCCCACGTCAAGACCTATGGCGTCCTGTGCGCCTGCTATCGATACAGTAGTGGCTGGGTAAACCCAGGGCTCAGCGCTGCCCTGCCAGCCGCTGATACTGTAAGAGTTCGCTGCCTTCGAGCCAACGGGCTGAGGCATTCGCACCTGGAGAGGTACGCCCAGAAGAGAGCGGAGAAGCACCGCAAAGAGCGCCCCCGATTCCGAAGGGGCGATATCCGCGGTGACCACCCATTGGTGAGCACGCTGCGTTGAGGAATAGCTCCGATAGCTCAGTGTTGTAGCAAGACGTGTAGGCTCCTCACTGGAGATCCGGAGCGGCGTGGTAAATACCCCCACTAGTGCGGCGTCGCTATCTGTGTAGATTTGTGAGCTAAGTATACCATACATGCGTTATTCCTCCGGGACTTCAACTAGGTTAATGGTAGGCGGTCGCCCAAGGATACCGAGTTCGTACTCTACCGAGTAGTCCGAAAGAGGGCGGGCCACCATGATAGTGGACCAGGCGCTAGAAAGATGGTAGCCACCCCAAGAGTCCTTTCCTTGACCGTCCTTCACGAGAGGAGGCCAGAAATGTAGCCTATCTCCTTCAATCGCGGTAACGACTCTTAGCTTCTTTACGAGGCCGTTAGCTAGACCGCTGAAGGAGAACATACGACCCACTTGCATGGGGCCGAAAGACCCGGAGGTCACATAATCGTAGTAGATCCAAGAAGATCCTGCAAGGTGCCGGCCCGCTGCGACCGACCTAGTGCTATCTATGTAGCAAGGAAGATTGGGCAGCTTCCAGCAATTCGGGGGCTGAGGCACCCTCACGATGGGCCGATCCTCTCTCGAAAATCGCAGCGTGTGGGCTACGAGAGCGTCGCCTGTATTTACAGGCATGATAGCCGCTTCAATCTCCCAGCGCTGCGCCCGCACAGACCCTAGCGAGCGTGAGAGGTTCAGCCCGGACTGTTGCACCCCTCTTTGATGGCTTATAATTTGGATTGGTTGAACAAACGCACTTACGAGGTCACTATCGCTAGTGGCAGTGCGACTCTTTAGAATCCCAGCGAGCATAGACAGGCTCCAAGTGGTGGTGGAGGAGGGCCATTACAGACCCTCCTATAAGTTAACGAGAACCTTTCTCGTAGTTTAGCATATTGACACCGGATGTAATGTATGGCAGCATCCGTTGAATCTCACGCCGCGTTTGCAGGGACACATCCCCTGTTACGTTGATTGTAACAGAGCCGCCCTGGCTGCCTTGTAACCCGTTTGCTATGTTACGCTGTTGCATGGCGTTGAGTACAATCTCGCCTCCGTGGCCAATCATCGGGGTGGGCGCCCCTATGCGACCAGGGATGACGCCCCCCACGTCGAAGCCTGGTAACGGTAGACCCGCGCCAAAGCCAAGGTTAGCGGACACCGCAGGCATTACGACGGGTGTTGGGCTAAAGAATTCAGCAATCTTACCGAGACCGCCAACAATCGCACCACCGAGTGCGCTGGTGGAGTTGGAATCGCCCATACCGATTGCCCGGAGGAAGCCTGCGAGGACCGATGTACTTTCCTGCTGCGCCGCAGTCACACCTTCTACGATGTTATCCCCTACAGCCACCTTAAGAGAGGGGACAGTAGCGGTGATCGCCGCAACAGTGTCCGAAGCGCTGATACCGATGGCGTCAGCGATCAACTGGTCAGTTGAAGCGCCTGTCATGGTGCCCTTGGCTACGCGCGAACCTTCAGCAGTAGGGGCGCCAGCTGCACGTGCGCCAAAGCCAAAAAGATCGGAAAAGATACTCTGGTTCCGCTCTGTAAGAACTGCCTTTCCTATCTCCGCCTCAGGGGCAGCAACCTTCTCAGGAGAAAGCTGCTCAAGGATAAGGGTACCTAGCTTCTTGCCCAGGGCGTCCGCAGCAGCCACTTGTCCCCCAATAGCTCCGAAGACCGCCTTAAGTAACGAATCAGAAAAGGACTTGACAAATGTATGCAAGATCTTATCAGTGGTCTGGGTGAAGAGTGTCTGAGCGAAGTCAGCAAAGGAGACCTGCCCCTTGATTACCTGGAAAGCACCGTCAGCGAACGATTCGCTGACGGTCTTAACATACTCGGCTCCGAGGGTCTTTGAATCATCCCCGATACGAAGCCAAGGCGCGCTTCCTGTAACCTGGCTAAAGCCCTCATAGTAGGCGTCCAGAATCCTTGAACCATCTTTAATTCCGGCCTTAGCCGCCAGTTTCCCTAGGTAACTCTTGGCTTCCCCGAAGCCCTCGATACTTGCAGCAGTGTCGATAAACTTGTCCAAATCCGTCGAGGATAGCGATTCTAGTTGATCAGAGGTCAGTGGTGATTTACCGATCTTTGCAAGGGTAGCGTTCAGCTCTTCAAGGAATGCACCGGCGTTCTTAGCGCCGTCAAGGCGTTCTTTGAGGTCAGCACTTTTAAGCGCGGGTGGGGTCGTGCTAGGGAAGTATTTATCCCAAAGCTTAGCGAAGTCTACGCCGTTCTCAGCGTAGGCCTTCGCAGCCTCTAGCTTCTCAATGAGCCAGGTACCACCCTCCTTGCTCTTGATTACGGCGTCTTCAGCGGTCTGTCCGACAGTCTGGGTAGCTCCCGTAAGGCTTTCACCGAGGTCTGTTAGCAGCTTGGTGCGCTTCTTTGCATCAGGCGCGTTAGCGATAGGTAGCCCTTCAAAGGCGATACTTCTTGAGCTGTCCTTACGGAGCTTGGCGATCGCCTCGTCCCAGTTACCAGCGATCACCTGGGTATAGACACCCCAATCCTTAAGAAACTGCTCGAAAGCGAGGTCCTGTGACCTAGGACTGAAATCGGGGAGCTGGAGCTTTTTAGCCAAAGCATCCCAGGTAGCCTTGATGAATTGGTACCGTCCAGCAGCACTGGTGTAATCGTTCTCACCCGGTCCAAACTTAAAATCGCGGCCCTCATTCGGAAACTTATCCAAGCTGTCGAGCTTGGTGTTACCGAATTGCGTATGGTAACCGTACTTAGTGGTGCCTTCTGCAGCCGAGATGAGGTCGCCAAACCTTGCGAAACGCTCCTCGACAGGAATAGACTCTGCGATCGTGTTCAGCTTCTCTTTGAAGGACAAGGTAGTACTGGCTAGGGTCTCTTTTACGATATCCTTAACCTTCTCAGCCTCCGCGCCTATCGATCTGCCAGCAACTGCCAGGCTATCCGCAATTTGCTGATATTCCTCGACCGAGCGCTTGGCTGCAGCCGCCAGCCCAACACGCGCGGCTCGAGAAGCCTCCACGGCCTCGGCCTCGGCCTGCGGGATGCCTCCTATAACACCCTCCACACGACGACGACCAGCAGTCACCGCACCAGACGCCTGTGTGGCTAGCCCACTGGTAATCTCGGTAGCCCTTGCCATCATGGTTGACGCTGCGGCCTGCGCAACAGCTGCGTTGACAACTTCCTGGGCCGCTGCGCCAGCCTCCACAGCGGCGTCTTTGGCGCGCAAAGCTGCACCCTGCACGCTGTCTGGGAGATCGGACGCCTGTGCCGAAGGTATAATGACATTAAGCAGAGGCTCCAACGTGGCCTTTATGAGGCGTAGGAAAGAAGCCCCTGCCCCCGGTGCCGCAGGGTCGGCGACAGACTGAAGACGCTCTTGAGGTGTATATACACCGGGTTGATCCAGGAACGGATTACCGAGGGCATCCTTAGGACCGAAGGCCACGGACTCTTTGGCTTCCTTGAAGACTTTTTGGACGATCTCGGTCTTCTCGAGCTGCTCTAAAAAGCCCTTAGCAATATTCTTTCCGATGTCAATCGCTTTAGGCAGAAGCGTCTCGAACGACTTGATTACTAGCTTAATAACCTCGTTACCCAACAGGACGAGAGCCCGCCCGCTTGTCACATCCAGGCCACCCTCGGTAGAGACTCCTGCCCACTCAAAAAGATCCCTTATAAGAGGCTCGACATATCGTGCGAAGAAGTCTCGAATGCCCGCGAACACCTCGTCCAAGACACCTGAGAAGGGCTTCAGTACATCGCGTTTGAGGTAGAGTAGAACCCCCGTTACAGCGAGGCCTACCGCGGCACCAAGCGGTGTTGCAAGGGCTGCCATCCCACCAATAAGCACGCGCATTACGACCGTACCAAAAGCACCGCCAATGGTTGCGCCGATACCCTGAAGCACGACAAAGGTGGCGAATTGAGCACCTATCTTGGACCACTCAGAGTACCCGACCATCGCCTCCGCGATACGCTCACCGATTGCAAAGCTGCCCACGGCGCCTACAACTCCGCCTACGCCTGTGGCCGCACCAATACCAGCGTTACGGAAGTTAGCACGACGCTCACGCTGGGCGTTCTCAAGTGGTACCAGCGTAGACGCAGCCCTCACTACATCAGCTGTGCGCGTCTCCAGGTCGCGGCGGTAAAGCTGTTGCTGACCTTGACGTCTGAAGAAGTTCTCCATGCTTGTAGCAAAGCGCCTCCCCTCCCTGGTAGTCAGATCGTACTGAGGGGTATTGCCAAGGCGGTTAGCCTGCAAAGCATCACGGTAGGCAGTGGGGCTAACAGCAGCCGCACGTGCACGAAGACGCTGCTCGTTAGCTGCGTTACCGAGTATCTTGTCTACCTTTCGTAGCGCACTCCTCGTGTGGTCCAGGAGTGCGCGGGTAGTAGTAACTTCGCTTCTTGCTCGGGCGACGCGGGCGTTGTCAATAATAGCGCCAGCAATCTTCCTGCCACCCCATACGCCCTTGACTGTCCAGTCCAGGAGAGCCTTACGTCCTGCTGCGAATACAAGCATCAGCTTAGCCACTACCGCAAGGTACTCAGCAATATTAAAGCTAGGGAAGAGCGCGCTTGTGGTAAGATTGAAAAGCTTACGAATACTCTCGAACACCCCTTCGAAAGCTTCAGAGATGGTGCGATCACTGAAAATTCGGAGAAATGCCAAAGTGAACGCGGTGGTCAATACCGAAACAATACCCGCAGTGACAGGACCTTTGTTGAAAGACCAGAGCGTGGCCAGGCCGACGATACCTGAAAGGGCCACCACTAGCTTTCTACGAGTCTCCTCAGAGACGGCCTGGACAAAGTCGTGCCCCGGCAGGCGTGCCTTCTGCTTACGACTTACACCGGCACCAACGTAGGCCTCGGGACTGGTGTCGTACTCATAGCGCTTGGTTTCGCGTAGGTAGTTTACCGCCCGTACACCGCCGACAGTCTCCTTGAGACCGAATGCTTGCTTGAGGCGGTGTCCTAGCTCAGATGCGCCGAAGGTCTGCACTGCGTTAGTGTCCAGTAACGATGAGAATGCGTTGCTAATCCCCTTTAGTACCTTTTTTAGACGGCTCTCGTCCCCCATACCATCTAGAAACTTATTCCACCCATTCGTCAGTCCGTGGTACATATTACCGAACTGTCCACTGACTGAAACTACGAATGCAAGAAACAACCCGAGAGGTCCCAGCATCAGAAGCTTGCCCCACTTACCGATCCCTAGCACAAGGTCGGGTATCCAAGAGTTACCGATTACCTGGTCGTATAGCCAGAAGAAGGCACGCTCCACCTTAGTAACCCAGGACCAAACAAAGTCACCCACCGCCTCGATGCCAGGGAAGAAGTCCGCTATCTTGATCGCGTACTTGCTAAAGTCAATCCTGGGGATCAGGCGGTCCAGGTGGTCAAAGAATGTAATCGCACGCATCCTCATCTTTGCAATAACTGTATCCCAGTTATCCGCAATGTTGAAGATGGAGATGGCGACACCGTTGATTTTCTCCGCAAGATCAAGACCGACGCCTGACTTACTGATCCTAGAAAAGAGGATCAAAATCGAGTTACCAATGTTGTTCATCGCCTGCTCAAAGGTCACCTGGACCTGGCCATATCGCTTACTTACATTGTTGGCCTGCGAGTAGAGGGCGTCAAAAACCGCCTTAGCTGAGAGGAGCCCTTGAGTACCCATCTCACGCATCATACCAATGGACACACCAAGACCATCTGCAATAGTACGGGCGAGGTCCTGTGCGTTTTCAGTGACAGATCGGAGTTCGTCGCCTTGGAAACGGCCTGAACCTAGCGCTTGACCGAGTTGCATAATAGCGGCAGCGCCTTCCTGGGAAGCACCAGACATAGCAACTGCTTGTGCTATAGTCTGAGTAACCACCGCAACTTGACGCTGCGAAACGCCAAGAGTAGACGAGCTACGAGCGATACGTGTGTACAGGTCTGCAACCGTTGATAGCGGTACACGAGAAGACACGGCGATGTTCTCAACACTACTGAGAGCGTTCCTCATCTCGCTAGCCGAACCCGTTATCAGCTTCAGCTTCGTATCCATATTCGTAATAGCATCACTATAGCGGGATAACGTAGACGTAGCGAGGGCAGTGCCGATTACAGCTGAAAGCCCTAGAAATGTAGAAGAGATTCTAGATACGCTGTTCCGAATCGCATCAAGGGATGCATTAGTTCTTTGCAGATCACCGTTGAGCTGGACAGGCATTCTGGTTGTTGCAAGAGTTGAGTTGAGACGGCGGGCCTTGGACTCAGAAGTCACGAGGTTTTGCGTCAGACGCTGTGCATCAGGAGTGACCTGTGTATTCAGGCGGATTGCCCTGGCGGCTGCTCCTGCACGCTCGGCGCTCGTACCAACCTGCTTTACCTTGGAGTCAAGGGTATTGATATTCTTTGCAGGCTCTTGACTGGAGCCCATTTTAGCGAGCGAGCGATCAGCCTTTCTAGCGGTATCCCCCATTCGCTCAATAGCCATGTCAATACGGCCAAGATCACGCCTGGCCTCGCTTGAATCTGAGACGGTTTCAACAACGATTGCCATTTTGTGTCCTCATGTTCTTGACAACTAAGTGTCGATCTCCTGCGCGATGATCCCTAGCGGACGTCCATATTTGAGGGCCGTATGTTCGATAAAGTGTGCAGGTGCTTGCAGGGAATGTCCCATATTTAGCACCCCGATGTAGGGTACTTCGTTTGTTATGTAGTAGGCCCCAGGACGCCCTGGACTCATGGTCCAAGACGCCCTAGCAAGGCCCGTATCTACAGGTGTAGCATTTGCAAGCTCTGTGAGAAGCTTGCGCGTGGCTACTGCGAGCGCCTTCTGAGTGAAGACGCGCCGCTCACTCTCTATCTGACGAAAGTTAGCCTTTAGTTTGAGGCGAAGCATCCCAATCCTCCCAGAGACACGGCAGTTTCTCACCGCCAACAGAGTTACGCATCATCGTCATAAGCATGGAACCCCGTAGTGACGTTACAGTGTCAGGCGCCTTGGGCTTTCCACTAACCATTGCAAGCGAAGGGAACACCCTCTTTGAATCAAACTTACCAGTAAACGACGAGGCGACCACGCTCGCACGGTAGTCAGCACGCCACTCAGGAGGGCGCTTAGAGAAGTAGTAATGCCAGCCGAGAAACTCCTCATAAGAGAGTTCATCGGCCAGCCTGCCCACAGTAGTCCGCAACTGGTAAGCGAGCTCGAATAGTTCGAACTCCTCGTCAGAGAGGGCTATTTCTTTCCCGGACCTCCGGCGGCCTCCTGGAGGCCTGAGAAGATCATAATCTCCGAAGAAAGCTTCGCGAGCTCATCGATCGGGAACACCTCGAAGTCCTCAATGTCCGCGAGGTCAGGGCAGCCCTCGCGGATAACCGCATCCAGGATGGCAAGGCATTCCGATTCCGTCGGCGCACTTGGGTTACTGAACCCTTGAGGTACCTCCTGGATCTTGCGAGCCTGCGCCACGCTGAGCTTGAAAATGAAGGTATCCTGCCCCATGAAGACATGCTTCTTCTTCATCTTGGCGACAAGAAAGCGGTTCACAGGGGGAGATTGAACGACGGGAGCTGTAGCGTCTTGCATGGAATTTCCTTCAGTAAGTCGAGTTGTGCACGTATCTGGTGCAATGAAGAGAGCGTGGTAAGAATCTCCATCGAGACCTCGGGGTCGCCCGCATGAACGGGAATCCGGAGGATAGTCTTCTTGATGGAGCGGTCTATCGCGGTTCTCATGTGTTGGAGCGTCGCTTCAATTACATAATCGTAGCTGAAGACTGGCACCCTTGGTGGTACCTGATCCATATAGACCCCTTATGAAAAATTGGGCCTTCCCCCGAGAGGAAGGCCCAACAGGTGCTGCAGGTGAAAGCTTAGATCGTGTAAGCCCCGTAGAACTTGGACTGCACGGTGATCGTCAGCGTTGCCGTCGTCGCATCGGACAGGCTCGGGTTGACCATGAGCGCATCCAACTTGCCGATCCAGTAGAAGCACGCGTTTTCGCGAGTGCCGATACCGCCGACCGTAGAGGCGTACTTGGAGTTACCCGTGCCAGTCGGCTCAGAGTTCAGCAGAGCGAAGCGGAAGACGTGCTGCAGGCCGTCACCGACCATCGCACCGATACGACCTGCAACAGGCGCCCAGTCGCTGGCGACGTAGTTCAGCTGGATCTCCATCGACGGCGCGTCAGACTGAGCCTGGATCTGCTGGCTCGACTTCTGGCCGTACACCGGCACGTTGACAACGTTCGGAGGAACGCCCATCGGTGGGTATTCACGGATGTTCTTCAGGCGCTGGAATGTGGTCGCACCGGGAGTCACATCCTCGGTGGTAAAGAGCGCCTCGAACTCCGCCTGCGTATCCGTGGTCGAGAAGTCGGTGGTCGTACCATTGTAAACAGAAAGGTCGGAGAAAATACTGGCCCCGATCGAAGTGATGAAACTCATGGCTGTACTCCAGTGTGGGTGTAAGGAATCGAGAAAACAGACCTGTGGAGATCAGTATTTACCTGATCTATACCGTGGTCTTGAAGCACACCCTGCGAGAACTGCGTGGAGACGCCGGGCGCTACTTCGAAGCACTTGCTCGCCAGATATGTGTCTAGCTTATCGGCCAGCTGTGCCGGGCGCGTTGGCCCAGACTTCACTGGAGTAAAGATGTCGATCAGGAGGATGCCTGAAAGGGATTGCTTGTTGATACCCGCGCCGCTTTGCAAGATAGCTACCCGGATAAACTCGGGTAGGCCTGCAGGGTTGACAAACCCCTTCGGGAAGGTCTTGATGCGTTCAGCAATCCACTCAGGTGTTGCGAAGACGCGGAAGATACTCATCATGGAATCTTCAAACTTCATCGCGCTCTCCTTAGTGCAAAGGTTGTGGTGTAGCCGTTAGTCTTGTACTCCGCAGCCACATTCCAAGAAACGCCATCGATGGTAATGACATCGTACGCGGAAGGGTCTTTCACGCTAGACGCCTGTACCACCAAGTCGGCCTGCACTGCCTGCTCCGGACCTTTCGACTCAGCAACCTTTAGAAACCCCTTAACCACGGTCACCACTGGTGTGGATGTCCTACTGTTACCCGTGGCAAAGTCGAAGGCTTTCGCCTCACGGTGTGAAAGGGTGGCCTCCACCGCCAACGTGCCCGCTAGGGTGTAAGCCTTGGCCACAAGCGACTGGACGAGTCGTCGGTACCCCATTAGTTCGCTCTCCACCAGGAGTTGTTACCGCGCTCCAACAAAGGAGTAATGCCACGGTATACACCTGCCGGTATGACGCCTGTCTTCGTGCTCTTCAGTCCTGTGAGGGAGACTGCTCCTTCAACGGAGATACTGTCTGGGAGCTCTTCCCCTGATTCGACTCCGGGGTTACGGAGCAGATGGAGAGCAAGCTCACAAGTAGCATCGAGTACCCGTTGAGGGACTTCTGCAGAGCCGAGAGAGACAACAGCGCCAATTTTTGGATCACGATAGTTTCCTATCCGAGGGAAGGCAAGAGACTGGTTACTGTCCGTCGCCCTTCCGATCCAATTGAGCGAATCAAGGAGCCGCGTTGCAGATACGAGCGCAGCTCCTCTTTCGGAGGACTTGGCGTCTACCCAAGCATCCGCATCGAGGCGGAACTCAAAGTAGACACCAGCTGTGGCCACGTCGAGGTAGGCATTAGAGCCGACAACGAGAGGCATGACAGCTCCTTAGGAGTGGAAGACCGGCAGGATGCCCAGGCTGAGGGCCGACTGGACCTTGCGAGTCCAGGTGCCGGTGGTGGTTACGCCAACCGTAGCGGCGGTCAGGAGTTCCGGAACGCCGCCGGTCACGCTGTAGCCATACTCGGCATTCGACGGGAACCTGTCCTGACTACCGGCCCAATTGTAGCCAGCCGGATGCAGGATGTAGCCCCAGCGATACCAGATGTCGGTCGTACCACCGCCCATGTAGGCCGCCGCATCGCGTTCGATTTCGACGGGCAGGGGAACTTCGAGAGGGGTAAAGGAGACCGAGCCTGGCAAGACAATGAACGAGGTCTTGGTACCGGTGATATCGACGCCAGCGCCGCTGTTGACCTTGGCCAGCTGAGCCGTGGACATGCTCTGGTTGGCACGCGTCTGGATGAGACGCAGCTTGCCGCCGAAAATGGTATTGAACTCGACGCCGTTTTCCACCAACGTGGTATTGTCCACCAGATTGGCCGAACGCAGCGAGGCGATGGTCTCCGGCGAGGCGACCAAGTAGGCATACGGAGGCTCGTAGTCCTTCCACGCCATACCCATGGCCTGCAGGAAACCTTCGGCACGGGCAGCGCCCTGGATGGCGGCGGTGGCAGGGATGACCAGCTTGTTGGACTGGAGATCGACATAGAAGCCATAACGCTTGTCGGTCGGGTCGTTGTCGAAGGTCTGGCCACCCAAGCCAGTCGAACCAGAGCCGGAGGCTGCACCGTTCAGAGCTTCAGCGACAGCGACACCCTTGATCAGGGCCAGTAGCGCGTCATGCTCGTCCTGCGCTTGCGTCTCGGCGAAGTCCATGCCGATCTGGGCCAGGCCATCTTCCTGCGTGATGACCTGGGCCATATTCACCTTCGACGCACCGTGGGTACGGACGGTCTTGATGTAGGCCAAGTAGTCGCTGGACGTTCCGGTCTTCTGCCCTGCCGCCGAGTTCGAAATCGATGCAACGTTGACCGTCGGGTTCAGAGGTTTGTGCCAGCGCAGCTGACCGATGTAGGTCTCGGTGTTACGATCAATTTCGGGGTTGGTGCCGACGATGGCGGTGCCGACGAGCTTCTTGGCGTTGGTGTAGGCTTCGTACGAGTAGGCCCCGATCGATTCCTGGAGAACGGCGTTGGTAGCGCCGGTGATAGTGGTGTTGACACCCATTGCTGATTTCCTTGGTTAGTGCGGAGCCTACCTGCGTTGAGGCAGCTTTCCTGCTGCAGCCCGCTTGAGGACTTCCGCTTGCGACATTTTGAATACGGAGGTTTTGTCGCCGCCGCCGGTATTTGTGGTGGAACCGGAGCTTGACGTGCCAGTACCTGAGGAGGCCTTTGGCTTGAACAGAAATGCGAGCTCTTCATCGGCAGCGTAGTCAGCCAGGAAATCACCGATATCCTTGCCCGACCTGTGGACCCACTTGCCATCTGCGTCCTGGATGAGTTGAGGGATGATCTCCCCAAAGGCAATATCCTGGGTACGCTTGGACCGGAAGTCCAGTTGAGCTAGCTCAGCACGCAGGACCTGGTCACGAGAGAGCTCGACGTTACGCTTCTTGAGGGTGTCCAACTCCGCCTTCATGGTTGCTTCGCGCAACTCATAGGCTTCCTTGTGCTTGCCGGCTTCTTCAAGCCGCTTTAGCTCCTCTTCGCGTTGCTTCGCTTCGAACTCGGCCACCTTCTTGAGAGCCTCGTCACGTGCAGCGTAGCTACTATCCAGCTTCCCCTTGAGATCCGCCAGGGCCTCCTTGACCGCCTGCTCGACTTCAGCCTTGCGTTCAGCCTTTGCCCTCTCTTCAGGATCCATGGCGTCCAGCTTACGCGCGGCCTCAGCCTTGCGCTCAGCTTCTGTCTTTGCCTCGGCGTCCTTCTTGGCTTGCTCTTCCTTTTTACCGCTGTCTTCAGTGCTCATTTCGTTTTCCTTATAGGGCACGGCCCCATTATGCACCTAGCCGCCTACGGCGTACCAAGCGCGATTCTTTGTGAAACCTCCAGGAACATCCTGTAGGATATCGGCAGGGGTCAGAATATCCGACTCCTGTAACACCTTGCCACCAACCTTACTCTTACCGGCCACAGGGATTAGCCCGAGCTGAATCGCCTCCTCATAGTAAGCGTCGTACTGTGCTTGTGGGAGACCCCTGTCCAGCATCGCCTGTAGCGTGTTCTTGACACTATCGCTCTGTGCAGCGCGAGCGTATTCCTGGCGTAGCGCGTCCTTTGCAGGCATCAGATCTGCTACGTTCGTGAAGAAGGCGTCGTGAACTGTGGAGGTTTGAACCCCACTACGCTCACCCCAAAGGTGAAACCGTTTGACCAGAACCGCGTCATTGCTGTGGTTACCGTTCACAGCATACGCAGTCCGAGCCTTCATCAGGTCCGAGATCGAATTGGCCTTGTCCTGCTCGTTCAGCAACTCCTCCCAGAACGTCGGGGAGGTTCGCTGGTCGACCATGACAATGTTATTGATCCACTTTCCTGACGAGTCCTTGTAGGACAGCTTCTGTTCGAAAGCTTGGGTGAAATACTGCTCCACCACCTTACCGTCGAAGTTTACCCAAGGTGCGTGCGTCCATTTCTTCTCTACATCTACCCTATCCACACCGAACAGCATGGCATGGAGGAGGCCGTCTGGGTCCCAACCAGGCAGGCGCTGAATCTGCTCCTTCAAGTATGGCGAGGTGATGAATCGCCGCCTATCCAAGGCAGTTGCATCGGTCTTGAAAGGCTCGAACTTGAA